>ERZ1034365.286-NODE-286-length-28304-cov-7.174443_pt1 | contig 28304 bp, 24 predicted proteins | sample MGYA00520615_ERZ1034365 | MGnify/ENA primary metagenome ERZ1034365 (study PRJEB33736, sample SAMEA104284505) | Azolla filiculoides | biome: Urban; feature: Water surface; material: Ditch water | place: Netherlands | collected 2015-10-28 | depth 0-0.1 m ...
TCTTCCAGGAAACGCGTCATGTTCCTGAGCTTGATCTGGTAGTCGTTTTCGTCGGTACCCGGGCGCAGCTTGATTTCCTTGACCTGCACCTGCTTCTGCTTCAACTTGGCTTCGTGAGCCCGCTTCTGTTCCTGGTACTTGAACTTGCCGTAATCCATGATGCGGCAAACCGGCGGCTTGGCAGTCGGTGCGATCTCGACCAGATCGACGCCGGCTTCTTCAGCCATTTGCAGGGCTTCGCGAATACTGACGATACCCAGCTGTTCACCCTCTGCACCCTGGAGACGAATCTCCGGAACCGTGATTTCTTCGTTGAGGCGATGCGCCTTGTTCTGAGCTATGGTAAAACCCCCGAAAACAACAAAAATTAAGCCGTGCCACTCCGCGCGGCAACTTCATTCTGAAGATGCCTGATCAGATCATCCACGGACATCTGTCCGAGATCCTGACCACCGCGAGTACGCACGGCCACTAGTCCGTCCGCTTTTTCCTTATCGCCCACAACGAGCTGATAAGGCAGCCGGTTCAAGCTATGTTCCCGAATTTTATAGGTAATTTTCTCGTTACGCAAATCCGACTCGGCCCTGAAGCCTGCCTGATGCAGCTTTTGCGCAACATCAGCGGCGTAATCGGCCTGTTTCTCGGAAATATTGAGCACTACCACCTGAACCGGCGCCAGCCAGAGCGGTAGCGCGCCCGAGAAGTTTTCGATCAGGATGCCGATGAAGCGCTCAAGCGAACCGAGGATGGCCCGGTGCAGCATGACCGGCACCTTGCGCGTATCGTCGGCCCCGACATATTCGGCACCAAGGCGGCCGGGCATTGAAAAATCGACCTGCATGGTGCCGCACTGCCACGAACGGCCGATGGCGTCACGGATGTGGAATTCGATCTTCGGGCCGTAGAAGGCGCCCTCGCCCGGCAGCTCCGTCCATTCCAGGCCGGAGGCGCGCAAGCCCTGACGCAGGGCGTCCTCGGCCTTGTCCCAGACTTCGTCGGAACCGACCCGGCTGTCCGGACGCAAGGCGAGCTTGACGGCGACGTCGTTGAAGCCGAAATCAGCGTAGACCTTCTTGACCAGCGCATTGAAGGCCGTGACTTCGGACTCAATCTGGTCTTCCGTACAGAAAATATGGCCGTCATCCTGAACGAAACCACGCACGCGCATCAGGCCATGCAGGGCACCGGCCGGTTCATTGCGGTGGCAGGAGCCGAACTCACCGTAACGCAGCGGCAGTTCGCGGTAGGAGCGCAGGCCGGCATTGAAGACCTGGACATGGCCCGGACAGTTCATCGGCTTGACCGCGTAATCGCGATTTTCGGACGCCGTCGTGAACATGTTGTCCTTGTAATGCTCCCAATGCCCCGACTTTTCCCACAGGGCCTTGTCGAGAATTTGCGGGCAGCGCACTTCCTGGTAGCCGTTGTTGCGATACACGGCGCGCATATAGCTTTCGATTTCCTGCCAGATTGCCCAACCCTTGGGGTGCCAGAAGACAAGGCCCGGCGCTTCGTCCTGCATGTGGAAGAGATCGAACTGCTTGCCGAGGCGGCGGTGATCGCGCTTCTCGGCTTCTTCGAGCATGTGCAGGTAGGCGTCGAGGTCTTCCTTCTTCGCCCAGGCCGTGCCGTAGATGCGCTGCAACTGCTCGTTGCGATGATCGCCGCGCCAGTAGGCGCCGGCCACCTTCATCAGCTTGAAGACCTTGAGCTTGGCCGTGGTCGGCACGTGCGGGCCGCGGCAGAGGTCGATGAAATCGCCTTCGCGGTAGAGCGACACCTGCTGGTCGGCCGGGATGGCGCCGATCAGTTCGGCCTTGTACTTCTCGCCGAGGTCGAGGAAGAACTTGACCGCATCGTCACGCGCCCAGACTTCGCGCGTCACCGGGATGTCCTGCTTGGCGAGTTCTGCCATGCGCTTTTCGATGGCGACCAGATCTTCAGGCGTAAACGGGCGCTTGTAGGCGAAGTCGTAATAGAAGCCATTTTCGATCACCGGCCCGATGGTGACCTGGGCTTCCGGGAACAGCGACTTGACGGCATAGGCGAGCAAGTGGGCGGTCGAGTGACGGATCAGCTCAAGGCCTTCGGCATCGCGTTCGGTGATGATGGCGAGATCGACATTGCGCTCGATCAGATAGGAGGTATCGACCAGCATGCCATCAACCTTGCCGCCCAGCGCCGCACGGGCCAGGCCGGCCCCGATGCTGGCGGCGACATCGGCGATAGTGACCGGCTGTTCAAAAGAGCGGATGGAACCATCGGGCAGTTTGATATCAGGCATGGCAAATATCCAGGCGAAAAAAAAGTGCGGGAGTGAGCCGCACTTTTTTGGTCAAACGAAGGCTGACTCGATTAGCGTTTCTGAACTGCAGTGCAAGTTCGGAAAATCATCAAATTCAGCTCCGTCAGGAATTTTGGTAGGCGGTATTGGAATCGAACCAACGACCTCCACGATGTCAACGTGGCGCTCTAACCAACTGAGCTAACCGCCTAAAGAAGCGCGCATTATATAGACGTAGAAGCCGATGTCAACAGCCCTTCGCGATTTTTTGCGAAGACAAGTACACTGCCTGCTCAAGTAATGGAGAAGCTCATGAACGAAGGCTGGATTATTTTTGGCATCTGCCTCATTGTCGTACTCGGTGGTGCCCTGCCGCTGATCCGTCAGCCACGTAACGACGTGCCCCCGCCACCACCCAAGGAAACCCTGCGCGACTGGCGCAGCGAAGAATAAGGATACTTTGTGGAATCCCGCATCACCGAACTCGAAATCAAAATCAGCTATACCGAAGATATGGTTGAAGAACTGAATCGCCTCGTCTATCGCCAGCAAGAACAAATCGACTTGCTCTTCCGCGAAATCCGCGCCCTGCGCGAACAAGCCCAAAGCACCCAGCCGAACGAAGCACTCAGCCTGCGCGACGAACTGCCGCCGCATTACTGACATGCCGGATCGCCCGCCGTTTTTCGTCATCTACCACGCCGACTGCCTCGATGGCTTCGGTGCCGCCTATGCCGCCTGGCGCCATTTTGGCGACACAGCCACCTATCGGCCCATGCATCACGGCGAAGCCTGGTCGCTGGACGACATTGCCGGTCGCGCTGTTTTCATCATCGATTTCTCCTATCCGCCCGAATTTCTCGAAACCCTGGCCAACCGTGCGACATCGGTCACCCAGATCGACCACCACGCCTCGGCGCTGCTCGCCTGGGGCAACAAGTTAAAGGTCGACGAGAACGGCATGCGCAGCTACCAGCATCCGACGCTGCCGTTGCGCGTCACCTTCGATCTGGAAAAATCCGGCGCCCGTCTGGCCTGGGAGTATTTCCACCCCGGCATTCCGACGCCGCTGGCGCTTCGCCATATCGAAGAGCAGGACATGTGGCGCTTCACCCTGCCCGGCACCCGCCCCTTCTGTCGCGCCCTGCGCCTCCTGCCTTTCGAATTTGCCGCATGGCACCAACTCGTGCTCGACGCTCCGGACGAAAATGCGCCGCGTTACCGCGAAACACTGGTGCAAGGCGCGGCCATTGAGCAGTTTTATCAGCAGGAAATCACGCGCATGGCGCAGAGCGGGCTACGCATGCCGGCGCAACTGCGTGGCGAACCGGTCGACGCGCTACAGGCGCAGCGTCATGGTCAGGCGATTGTTACGCAGGGCGATCTGGCCTGGCTGACCGTTTCCGGTATCGCCATCAATGCCAGCCCGCTGTTCGCTTCGGAACTGGGCAATGAACTGGCCGTGCAGAGCGGCAGTTTCGGGCTGATTTGGCAGCTATCGAGCGATGGCGAGGTCAAAGCCTCACTGCGTTCCAAGGGGAAGAACCTCGACGTTTCGGTCATCGCCACGCGCTATGGCGGTGGCGGTCATCCGAATGCAGCCGGCTTCCGGATGCCGGCCGAACAGTTTTTCAGCGAAGTGCTGAAAATGGTGCCCAGGAAGGGACTCGAACCCCCACACCTTTCGGCGCCAGAACCTAAATCTGGTGCGTCTACCAATTTCGCCACCTGGGCAGGCGGGGCGAATTCTAGCACCGACTGAGCATCGCCCTCCAGAACAGAATCCCATGTCCGTCGATCACTACGAAAACTTTCCTGTCGCCTCGATGCTGCTGCCGCCTGAACTGCGCCAGCCGATTGCGGTGATTTACCGCTTTGCCCGCAGCGCCGACGACATCGCCGACGAGGGTGATGCGACGCCGGCCGAACGTCTGGCTGACCTCAATGCCTACCGGGCCGAACTGGACCGCATTGAAGCCGGCGGCCCGCCACAGACCCCGCTTTTCGTCGCACTGGCCGAGGTAATAGGCAGCTACGCCCTGCCCATCCAGCTCTTCCGTGACCTGCTCGATGCTTTTGCCCAGGACGTGGTCAAGACGCGCTATGCCGACTACCCGGAACTGCTCGATTACTGCCGGCGCTCGGCCAACCCGGTCGGGCGACTGGTGCTTCACCTGTTTGGCCGCACCGAGCCGGAACACATGGACCAGTCCGACTGCATCTGCACCGCCTTGCAGTTGATCAACTTTTGGCAGGATGTTGCCATCGACTGGCAAAAAGACCGCGTTTACATCCCGCAAACTGATTTCCCGCATTTTCGCGTCAGCGAGGACGACATTGCCGCCTCTCGCTGGTCGGCCAACTGGGCAGCCCTGATCGACTTCGAAATCGACCGGGCAAACGCCCTCATGCAGCGTGGCACCCCGCTCGTGCATGCCCTGCCCGGCCGGCTGGGCTGGGAAATCCGCCTGACCGTGCAGGGTGGTCTCCGTATTCTGGAACGGCTTCGCCAGGTGCGTGGCGACGTGTTCAGACGCCGGCCCAAGCTCGGCGCATGGGACTGGGTCGTTCTCGCGGCGCGTTCCATTAGAATGTGAGCCTATGAATCCCGACCAATACTGCCAGGAGAAGTGCGCGGCCAGCGGCTCCTCCTTTTACTACAGCTTCCTCTTCCTGCCCCTCGAGCGTCGGCGCGCCATCATGGCGCTCTATGCCTTCTGCCGCGAGGTTGATGACGTCGTCGACGAATGCAACGACATTTCCATCGCCTCGACCAAGCTCGCCTGGTGGCGCCAGGAAGTCGAACGCATCGCCGAAGGCCAGCCGCAACACCCGGTCGGCCAGGCGCTGAAGAACCTGGACAAAAGCATCAACCTGCCCAAGGAACAGTTGCTCGAAATCATCGACGGCATGGAGATGGACCTCACGCAGTCGCGCTATCTCGACTTCAAGGGCCTGTCGCTTTACTGCTACCGCGTCGCCAGCGTCGTCGGCCTGCTCGCCGCCGAAATCTTCGGCTACACCGACCGCCAGACGCAAAAGTACGCGCACGACCTCGGCATGGCCTTCCAGCTCACCAACATCATTCGCGACATCGGCGAAGACGCCCGGCGCGGCCGCATCTACATCCCGATGGACGAACTCAAGCAGTTCAACGTGCCGGCTGCCGACATCCTCAATGGCAAGTATTCCGATAATTTCACGGCCCTCATGCAGTTCCAGTACGAGCGCGCAGAGAAGTATTACGAACAGGCCTTCGCCCAGTTGCCTGCCGTCGACCGCAAGAGCCAGCGCCCCGGCCTGATCATGGCGGCGATCTACCGCACCGTGCTCGACGAGATCAGGCGCGAGAATTTCCAGGTCCTGCACCAGCGCATTTCGCTGCCGCCCATGCGCAAGCTGTGGCTGGCCGCGAAGACCTGGATCAAGGGTTGATCCCTTGAAAATCGCCGTCATCGGCGGCGGCTGGGCCGGCCTTGCGGCCGCCGTTGAACTGACCGCGGCGGGCGCTGAAACGACCTTGTTCGAGGCCGGCCGCGTCCTCGGTGGTCGGGCCCGAGGTGTAGAGATTGACGGGCGAAAACTCGACAACGGCCAGCACATCCTGCTCGGCGCCTATCGCGAAACACTGGCGCTGATCCGTCGGGTCGGCGCCGACCCGGATCAACTGTTCGACCGCCGCCCCCTGCAGGTTATCGACAACAATGGCTTTCGCCTCGCCCTGGCCAAACTGCCCGCCCCGCTCAACGTCGCCTGGGGACTGCTCTCGGCCAGCGGCGCCAGCCTCGGCGAAAAGCTGCGCACCGCCCTGTGGATGGACGGCATCAAACGCCGGGGCTTTCGCCTGGCGCAGGAGATGACGGTCAGCCAATGGCTCGATGAGGCCGGGCAAACCGGCGCCCTGCGCCGCCACCTGTGGGAACCGCTCTGTCTCGCCGCGCTGAACACACCGGCTGAGCGTGCCTCGGCGCAGCTTTTCGCCAATGTCCTGCGCGACAGCCTGGGTAGTGCGCGCCGCGAAGATACCGATCTGCTGCTGCCGCGCGTCGATCTTGGCCAGGTGCTGCCCGAACCGGCCGGTCATTGGCTGCGGGAGCACGGGGCCGACATCCGCCTGGGTGTGCGGGTAGGCCAGGTTACCGAAGTCGACGGCGGAATCGAGATCGATGGTGAAAGCTTCGCTGCCGCCATCCTTGCCACCGCGCCGCAGCATCTCGGTGCCCTCTGGCCAGCCGCTGCCACGAGCTTCACCTACGAGCCGATTGCCACCATCTACCTGCAATTCAGCCCCGGGATGAAATCTGCTTTCCCCTTGCGCAACCATCTCGGCGGCCAAGGCCAGTGGGTGGTCGACCGGGGCGACGGCCTCTTCGCCTGTGTCCTGAGCGGCCACGGCGACTGGGAGGCGCTGGACGATACCGGGCTGGCCGCTACCCTTGAAAACGAACTGGCGAGCCCGGACAAAGCAAGCTGGCACAAGGTCATCCGCGAAAAGCGCGCGACCTTTTCCGCCCGCCCCGGCCTGCTCCGGCCTGACGGCAAAACATCCAATCCGCGTCTTTTCCTGGCCGGCGACCACACCTGGGCCGACTATCCGGCCACCCTCGAAGGCGCCGTCCGCAGCGGCCTGCGGGCAGGACTATGGGCAGCCATGGCAACCCGGCCCTGAATGGCCAGGCTGAACAGCACATTGCCTGCATTTTGATCGGCCAACAGCCGATCCACATTCAGCCTGACCAGCCTCTTTTATGCCTTAGGTCATAACCCCCGAATTGCCTCTATTTGCGTGGCATTCCACGCTTGCCGGGCGATCTGAAAATAGATTCATATTTTTCATGCGCGTGACCAAATTACTGTGTAAATTAGCGTCGAAGTTGCTCATTTTTTAATCACCGGCTTCTGCTTTGCACATGGACGATTTTCAATTCCGAACACGCATGCACCGCTTCCCAGAGTCCGTTCAACAATCAATCGACAGCGGCCTGATTCCATCGCCGCCTGAAGTGCTGTTGCGCCTGATGCGTACCGTTGACGACGAACAGGCGACGATGGGCGACTTGGCGAGCATCGTCGAGCAGGATCCGGGCTTGGCCAGCCGCATACTGAGCGTCGCCAACTCGCCAGCGCTACGCCGTGGACGCGAGCTCAAGAGTCTCGAAACCTGTCTGATCGCTCTCGGCACACGCCTGGTTCGCTCTCTGGCGACCTGCCTTTCCATCCAGAGACTTTTTGACCGCAACCCCAAACTCGATGCCGCCAGCGTAGCCGACTACTGGAGCCATTCGCTGCTGGTTGGTGAACTGGCCCGCGGCGTGGCGGAACTTGCCGAACACCCGCACCCCGACGAAGCCTATCTGTCAGGGCTCTTGCACGACATTGGCGAACTGATCCTGCTCTCGGCGATTGGCGAACCCTACCGTCGCTTCCTGATCAATGTCGCCGCAGACCCGAGGATACAGAACGAAGAGCTGCAGCTTTTCGGCACCACCCATGCCGAGGTCGGCGGCTGGCTCATCGACCACTGGGGCCTGGACACCGTGCTCGCCGACGGGGTGACTTTCCATCATGCACCGGCCGTCCAGATCCTGACGGCAACCGCACTGCCGCAAATAGTCTGGATCGCCCAGGCACTGAGCTCCAATATGGAAAACTCGGCCGAACTGGGCGTTGTCGTCAACCACAGCAGCCTCAAGCTTGAAATGTCGGCATTGCTCAGCGTTCGCGAACGTGCGATCCAGCGCACCCGGCAGATTGCTGAGGCATTGGGAATCACCGTCGCCGACGAATTTCCGCTGCGTCGCACCTCGATACCCGCCCCCACGAATCGTTCACCGGATCCGGCGAGCGAGGCCGACGATGATATTGGCGAGATGATCGGCGGCATGGCATTGCTCCAGCCATTGCAACAGGACTTGTTCCAGCTCGGCAGCGATACCGAAGTCTTGCTCGCGCTCCGAGAGTCGGCCCGCATCCTGTTCGAGCTGCCAAAGCTTGCCATCCTGCTGACCAACGAGAAGGGTGATGCCCTGTCCGGCGAAAAGGTCGGGGCTCAACCGGACCTCTTCCGGCAACTCTCCATCCCGCTCATGCCATCCCGCTCCCTGGCCGCGGCAGCCGTCATCGAGCGCCAGGTACGGACCAGCTTCGAGCAGACCGAATCGCCCTCCTTGCTCGATTTCCAGCTTGCCCGCGCGCTGGCTGCCGATGGCTTGCTGTGCATCCCGATGCTGGCTCGAAATCGGGCGATAGGCGTGATGATTTGCGGACTCTCGGAAAAACAGTACGCCCGGCTTCAGCGGCGAATTCCCTGGCTGGCCAATTTCGGAAAAATCGCCGCGATCAGCCTCGACGCCCTGATGGAAGCGACCCATCACCGTCAGCAAGTTGAAGCCGAACTGACGAATCAATTTACCCGCCACGCGCGCCAGATCGTGCATGAGGCCGGGAATCCCCTCGGCATCATCAAGAGCTACCTCAAAATTCTCGAACGCAAGCTGCCCGAGGATGGCGTTCGCCAGGAGCTGGCCATCCTGACCGAGGAAATCGACCGCGTGGCCAATATCGTTGGTCATATGAGCCTTGCCGTCAAAGGCGCCACGGCAAGCGGCAGCATCGACCTCGTCAGTGTCCTCAACGACTTCCTTGTGCTCTATGCCGACACCTTGTTCAATGCCAGGGAGATACGGGTCGAAGCCGTTCTTCCCCAGATCGAGCTACCTGTCCAGGTCAACCGCGACAACCTCAAGCAAATCGTCCTGAATCTCTGGAAAAATGCCTCGGAAGCCCTCGTCGCCGGGAAGACCGTCAAGATTTCCGTCAGCGACAACATCATTCATGATGGCGCCAGCTATGTGCAATTGCGGGTCGATGACAATGGTCCGGGCATGTCCGAGGAGACCATACAGACCATCTATCGCCCGAAACCCGTCACCGACGACGCACAACGGGGATTTGGCCTGTCGATGGTGGGCAGCCTGGCCAAACGGGAAGGGATACTGATTACCTGCAGAAGCCAGATCGGCATCGGTACCAGCATTGCCTTGCTGATCCCGAAACGTGGCCAGCCCTCGCCGGGACAGTAGCGAATGAATGCCATCAGCGCACTCTATGAACTGGCCAGGATCCCGAGCATTCGGGTACACCAGCACATTCTGATCGTTGACGACGAGCCGCACTTCCGCCGCGCCTACAAGGAATTGCTGGCCGGCGAGCATCGCTCGATTAATGAAGCAAGCACAGGCCAGGAAGCCATCGCCCGGCTGAAAAACAACGAGACTGATCTTGTCATCCTGGACTTGAAGCTTCCGGACATATCCGGTCTGGAAATCATGGAGTGGATGACTGCGCACAAGATTGACGCATCGGTCATCGTCTTCAGCGCGGACAAGTCGATCGGCTCGGCCATTCACGCCCTTCGTCATCGCGCCTTCGAATTCCTGCGCAAGGATTGCGACCCCAACGACATGATCGTCGCGGTCGACCGTGCCATGGCCAATCGCCTGCGCGACAAGGAACTCGCCCTCATCTCGGCGCATCTGGAGCATTCTGAACGACTGCATCGTTTCCTCGTCGAGCAATCGCCCGACATGATCTTTACCCTCGATCACGAATGCCGTTTCACGTTCATCAACAGCCGGGTCAGCACATTGCTCGGTTATGACCCGGACGAATTGCTCGGACAACACTATACGAAGGTCGTCGACCCACGCGACCACGAGCATGTCCAGTTTGCCTTCAACGAAAGACGGGTCGGCGATCGCGCCACCAGCAACCTCGAGGTGCGCTTCAAGCGCAAGCCGACGACGCAGCGCACCCGCAGCAGCACAATCGTGACGGCGATACTGAGTTCGCAAGGCATTTATGAAGCGAAACACGCGGGAGAGCCTGGGGCCTTCCTCGGCTCCTCGGGCGTGGCCAGAGACATTTCAGAACGCAAGAAGGCCGAAGAAACCATCGTTTTCCAGGCTTTCCATGATCTCCTGACCAAATTGCCGAATCGGACGCTGTTCGTTGACCGTCTCGAGATGGCTATAGTGCAAGCCGCACGGCGCAAGGAAAAGCTCGCCGTGATGTTTTTTGACCTCGATCGATTCAAACTGGTCAACGACACCTACGGTCACCAGGTGGGCGACCAGCTACTCCGGGAATTTGCGGCCCGTGTCCGCAAGTGCCTGCGCACGGGAGACACCCTGGCCCGGCACGGCGGCGACGAATTTACAGCCTTGCTGCCTACCGTCAGCAACAAGGAAGATATCAATGTCGTGGCCGAAAAAGTGCTCGCCGAGTTGCGCAAACCATTCGTCGTCGCCGAAACCGAGTTTCTGGCCACCACCAGCATCGGCATTGCGATCTATCCCGAAGACAGTTCCACGGCCGAAGAATTGATTCGTTGTGCCGACATGGCGATGTACCAGGTCAAGGCCCAGGGGAAAAACGGCTATATCGCTTTCCAGCCGCACATGCATACCGCGCACCTCGACCGTTTGTCCATCGAGAACGACTTGCGCGAGGCTGTCAAGGCGAGCAATCAGTTCGAATTGTATTTCCAGCCGCAAATCGATGCGACCAATGTAAAAGTGGTCGGGGTTGAAGCCCTGATTCGCTGGCACCATCCACAAGCCGGTTTGATTGGCCCTGACATTTTCATCCCCATCGCCGAGGAAACGGGCCTGATCGTCGCCATCAGCGACTGGGTGCTCCGTGAAGCCTGCGCCCAACTGGCCGCGCTGAAAGAACTCGGCTTTGGCGACCTCAGGATGGGCGTCAATCTTTCGCCCAGGGAATTTGATCGCGACGACCTGCTGGAGCGGATTCGCATTCCCCTCGAGGAATCCCGGATAGCGCCGACATCGCTGGAAATCGAAATTACCGAAAGCCTTCTCATGAAGGATGTCGAGAATATCGTGGCGCGCGTCAAGCGGCTCCGCAGCACCGGGGTGAACATTTCGATCGATGATTTCGGAACACGGTATTCGTCGCTCAATTACCTTCGCCGATTCTCGGTCAACCGCATCAAGATCGACCAGTCGTTTGTCCGGGATCTCAATGCGTCGCGCGACTCATTTGCCATCATTCAGGCCATTGTCGGGATTGCCCGCAACTTTGATCTGCAACTGATCGTCGAGGGGGTGGAAACCGAGCAGCAGGTTGCCATTCTCAGACAACTGGGCTGTAACGAAATGCAGGGCTATTTCTTCAGCCGCCCCTTGCCGTCAGAAAATCTGATCGCCTTCCTGAGGCTGTCAAAAGCCTAGCCGGCCAACCGTCCCGACTGAATGCGCAAAATCCGCCCGCAGCGGGCGGCAATCGCTTCATCGTGGGTAACCAGCAACAAGGTTGTCCCCTGCCGGGCATTGAGATCGAACATGAGGTCGATTACCTGCTGGCCGGTCGCCGCGTCAAGATTTCCGGTCGGTTCGTCGGCCAGCACCAGTTGCGGATCGGGCGCAAAGGCGCGGGCCAGCGCGACGCGCTGCTGTTCGCCGCCGGACAGGTGCTTCGGATAATGCCTGAGGCGATGCCCCAGGCCGACGCGGGCCAGCCATTCACCGGCCGCCACCGCCGGCTTCCCGGCGCCAGCCAGTTCAAGCGGCAGCATGACGTTTTCCAGCGCATTGAGGGAAGGCAGCAACTGGAAGGACTGGAAGACGAAGCCGAGGAGGCGGCCGCGCAACTTGGCCCGCTGGTCCTCGTCAAGCGCATTGAGCGACAGGCCGTCGAGCCGCACCTCGCCCGCCGTCGGCGTATCCAGGCCGGCGAGCAGGCCGAGCAGGGTCGACTTGCCAGAGCCAGAGGCACCGACAATGGCCACCGTTTCACCCGACATGACCGAAAAGGAAATATCCTGCAGAATCGTCAGCGGCTCGCCGCCGTTATCGACAGTCTTGCCCAGCCCCGCTACCTCAATCACCGGTTTTCCTGCCATGCGCTTCGCTCTCTTCCTCTGTGCCCTGCTCTTCACCGCCTCGCCCGCCCTTGCCGCCCGGACCATCCTGATCATGGGCGACTCGCTGTCGGCCGGCTACGGCATCCGGCCGGAACAGGCCTGGCCGGCGCTGCTCAATACACGGCTGGCTGAAAAGCGTCTCGATTATAGCGTCACCAACCTCTCGATCTCTGGTGAAACCACGGCCGGCGGGCGCTCCCGCCTCGGCCCGGCACTCAAGGCCCACCAGCCAGCCATCGTCGTCATTGCGCTGGGTGCCAATGACGGCCTGCGCGGCCTGCCCCTCGGCCAGATGCGCGACAACCTCAATGCCATGATCAGCGCTGCCCGGAGCAGCGGTGCGCGGGTCGTCATGGCCGGCATGCGCCTGCCGCCAAATTACGGGCCCTATGCCACGGATTTCTTCGGTAGTTTCAAGAGCATTGCCCAGCAACAGAAAGTCCCGCTCATCGACTTTCTGCTCGAACCGATCGTCGCCCGGCCGCAACTTTTCCAGGCCGACAACCTGCACCCGCTGGCCGAAGCCCAGCCGCTGCTCGTCGACCATGTCTGGCCGGCCCTGGCACCCCTGTTAAAATAGCCGGATGAAGCCTTCCCGCCCCACCGTGGCCGATATTGCGGCCTACGACGAAATCATCGATGTCCGCTCGCCGGCCGAGTTTGCCGAAGACCATATCCCCGGTGCCATCAACTGCCCGGTGCTCGACGATGCCCAGCGCATCGAGGTCGGCACCCTCTACAAGCAGGTGTCGCCCTTCGAGGCGAAGAAGATCGGTGCCGCTCTGGTCTCCGAAAACATCGCCAAACACCTCAAGGAGCGCTTCCTCGACCGCCCGAAAAGCTGGAAGCCACTGATCTACTGCTGGCGCGGCGGCGACCGCAGCGGCTCGATGACAACGGTTTTCAAATCCATCGGCTGGCATACCGGGCAACTGGACGGCGGCTACAAAGCCTGGCGCAGCCATGTCATAGCCCGGCTCGACGCATTACCCGGCCAATTCCGCTTCATCGTCATCGGCGGTGCCACGGGCAGCGCCAAGACGCGCATCCTGCAAGCCATCGGCAATCTGGGCGAGCAGATCCTCGATCTCGAAGCGCTGGCCAATCACAAGGGTTCGGTCCTTGGTGTCCTCCCCGATTCACCGCAGCCGTCGCAAAAGGCGTTTGAAACGGCCTTACTCAAGGCGCTGGCCGAGCTTGATCCAGCCCGCCCGATCTATGTCGAGGCAGAAAGCCGCAAGATCGGCAACCTGCATGTGCCGGAAGCGATGATCGCCCGCATCCGCGGCGGCGAATGCGTCGCTGTCGAAGCCACACTGGAGGCCCGCGTTGCCTTCCTGCTCAAGGATTACGATTATTTTCTGACGCAGCCCGAATTCCTCGGTCAGCGCCTCGATGCGCTGCGCACGCTGCAAAGCCGCGAAACCCTGGAGCGCTGGAAAACGCTGATCGGCCAGTCCAACTGGCCAAGCCTCGTCGGCGAACTGCTCGAACAGCATTACGACCCGCTCTACCAGCGCTCGCAGGACCGCAACTACACCGGGATGCAGGATTCAGGCAATTTTGCGACGGACGATTTATCGGCGGACGGCATCAGCCGACTGGCCGCCGCCATCGTTCAGGCACGTACGGCGCAGATGGCCTGACGCACGGCCGGCTTCGGGCTGGCCGTGTAACCCTCCGCGAAAGCAATTTCACACAGGCCGGCCGCCTGCACTACTTCCCGCAACTCCCCCGGCCTGAGCAGGAAGGCCGGGCTGGATGGCTTGCCCCAGGCTTCATTGCCCACCATGAAGGTTTCGTAAATCAGCACGCCACCTGGCGCCAGCATGGCCAAGACATCCGGCAGGCGCGGCCGCCACAGGTAGTTGGTAACGACGATGCCGGCGAAGCTGCGGCCGGCCAGCGGCCACACCTCACCCTCCAGGTCGAGCTGCATCGCGCTAATGCCTGGCACATCCTGCAATGTCGCAATCGCCCCGGCATCGCGGTCGACCGCTACAACAGCAAAACCCAGCCCGGCGAGAAATCGTGCATGTCGCCCGCTGCCACAAGCCAAGTCGAGGATGCAGCCGCCCGGTGCAGTCCGCCCGCAATGCACCGCGACCCAGGGGGATGGCGGTATGATCCGGGGCAATTCATTGAGGGAGTCGGTCATGTCGGAATTTGTCGTCGTTGCGGAAAATGCTCAGGGAAGATACCAGCAGGCAGTCACCATCGGCCAGCATCATTTGCTCGCCGACGAACCGGCCAGCCTGGGCGGCGCCGATGCCGGCCCGGCTCCTTTCGATTACGTCATGGCCGGCCTCGGTGCCTGCACGTCGATCACCCTGCGCATGTACGCCGAGCGCAAAGGCATTGCACTGACCCGTGTGAGCGTCGCACTCAGCCATGAAAAGATCGAGGTCGACGGCGTTTCCCGCGACCGTATCGAGCGCACCATCACGCTTGACGGCACGCTCACCGCAGAGCAGCGCCAGCGCCTGCTGGAGATCGCCAACAAATGCCCGGTGCACCGCGCATTGTCGTCATCCTTCGTCATCGACAGCGCCCTTGGATCATAGCGAATAACCCCACAACGTCCATGACAATGGGCGGCCGTTGTGCCAGAATTCCGCACTGCACAAAAAATAAACTGACAAGGGGTTCACCATGTTGGAACAGCACTATTTAACCTCGCTTTTCGAGCCGAAATCGGTCGCAGTCATTGGTGCATCAGACCGCGAAAACTCGGTCGGCAACATCATCTTCAAGAACATCCTCGGCTCGGGTTACAAGGGGCGTCTGTACGCCATCAACCCCAAGCACGAAACGATACAGGGCCAGCAGTCCTACAAGTCGATTGAAGAAATCGGCGCCCGCGTCGAAATGGCGGTCATCTGCACCCGGCCGCAAACCGTCCCGCAACTGATCGAACAGTGTGGCCGCTCGGGCGTCCGCAACGTCATCGTTATCGCCTCCGGCTTTTCCGAGGCTGGCCATATCGGCGCCGCGCTCGAACGCAAGGTCATGGAGATTGCCCGGTCCTACAACGTGCGCATCCTCGGCCCCAACTGCCTGGGCATCATCCGCCCGGATCTCGGCCTCAACGCCACTTTCACCAAGATCACTGCCAAGCCGGGTAATCTTGCCCTCGTCTCGCAATCCGGCGCCATGTGCTCGGCCGTGCTCGACTGGGCCAAGGCCAACGATGTCGGTTTCTCGTCGGTCATCTCCATCGGCATGACGGCCGACGTCGATTTCGGCGAAATCCTCGACTACCTGATCTACGACAGCCGCACCCACTACATCCTGATGTACGTCGAAGGCATCCGCAACGCCCGCCGCTTCATGAGCGCCCTGCGTTCGGCCGCCCGCATCAAGCCGATCATCCTGCTCAAGGCCGGCCGCCACGCCGCCGGTTCGGCCGCTGCCGCCACCCACTCCGGCATGGCCGCCGTCTCCGACACCGTGTTCGACGCCGCCGTGCGCCGTGCCGGCGTTGTCCGCGTCCAGAACGTCGGCCAGCTTTTCTACGCCGCCAAGGCGCTGGCCTCCAAGTTCCGCCCCCTCGGCAACCGTCTTGCCATCATCACCAACGGCGGCGGGCCGGGCGCCATGGCCGCCGACCGCGCCGGCGACATGGGCATTCCGCTGGCTGAACTGTCCAACGAAACCATGGCCGTGCTGAACAAGGCGCTGCCCACCAACTGGTCGCACAGCAACCCCATCGACATCGGCGGCGACGCCACACCCGAGCGCTATCGCGAAGCGATCATGGCGGTCACCCATGACCCCAACGTCGACAGCACCCTGGTCATGCTCTCGCCGCAGGCGATGACCGACCCGCTGGCCGTCGCCCAGGCCATCATCGAAGTCGCCGACACCCTGAACCGCTCGCTGATCTGCTGCTGGATGGGCGAGGAACAGGTGCGCGAGGCGCGCAACCTGCTCGAATCCGCCGGCATCCCGGCCTTCCGCATGCCGGAAACGGCCATCGAGCTGTTCCACCACATTTCCAAGTACTACCGGAACCAGAAGCTCCTGCTCCAGACGCCGGAACCGACCCGCCAGCATGGTCGGCCGGAAGCCGAAGGCGCCAAGATGCTGATCGAGGCGCTGCTCGCCGAACGGCGCAAGGTGCTTTCGGAAATGGAATCGAAGGCGATCCTGCGTGCCTTCAAGGTACCGGTTGCCCAGACCATGGTCGCCCGCACGGCGACCGAAGCACTGCTGCTGGCCGAGCAGATCGGTTTCCCGATCGCCATGAAGGTCGATTCGCCCGACCTCACGCACAAGTCGGATGCCGGCGGCGTTCGCCTCAACATCCAGAATGCGCCGGCCGTCCGCAACGCCTATCACGACATTATCGACACCGTGCAGAAGCGCCACCCGAACGCCAAGATCAACGGCGTTTCGATTGAACCCTTCCTCTCCCGGCCGAACGGCCGCGAACTGATGATCGGCGTCTTCCGCGACCCGATTTTCGGGCCGGTCATCACCTTCGGTGCCGGTGGTTTCGACGTCGAAATCTTCAGCGACCGCTCGGTTGCCCTGCCGCCGCTCAACAAATTCCTGGCCAAGGACCTCATCGACTCGACGCGTGCTTCGAAGATACTCGACGAGTTCCACAACATGCCGCCGGTCGACCGCGAGGCTCTCAAGGAAGTGCTGCTCTGCATCTCCGAAATGGTTTGCGAACTGCCGTGGATCCAGGAGCTCGACCTCAATCCTCTGATCGTCGATGAAAACGGCGCCATCGCCGCCGATGCCCGCATCGTCATCGACCATGCCGCCAGTTCCTCGGGCGACCGTTACGCCCACATGTCGATCTACCCGTATCCGGTCCATCTCATTCAGGAATGGCAGATGAACGACGGCAAGATCGTCACCATCCGCCCGATCCGCCCGGAAGATGCCGACATGGAGCAGGAATTCGTCAAGGCCATGTCCGACGAGTCGCGCTATTACCGCTTCATGGACACCCTGCGCGAACTGACCCAGACCATGCTGGTCCGCTTCACGCAGATCGACTACGACCGCGAAATGGCCCTCGTCGCAACGATGCCCGAGCTCAATGAAGACGGCGTCGACGAAGGCAAGGAAAAGCAGATCGGCGTGGCGCGCTATGTCGGTAATCCCGATGGCGAATCCGTCGAATTCGCGCTGGCTGTTGGCGACGACTGGCAGAAATGCGGCGTCGGCCGCAAGCTCATGACGGCGCTCATCGAGTGCGCCCGCATGAAGGGCTATCGCGCCGTGGTCGGTGACGTGCTGTCGACCAACGCCAAGATGTTCCGCCTGATGACCAGCCTCGGCTTCACCATCCATCCGCACCCGGACGACACCGCGGTCAAGCGCGTCGTCAAGCCGCTGACGGGCTAGTCCTCAGGGGTTTCCAGCTGCGCCGGCTTGTCTGGCGTGGCTGGTCGGCAATTGTTGGTATTTCCCCGGTTAATCGGCTTGGGGTTCGGCCTTTCTGGCGGGCGCATTTTTTCTGGCTGCGCAACAAAAAAACAAGTCACCCATCAGGGGCAAAACCCCGGCTTCTTCAGCAGCCATCCCGCCGAAAACAAGCGCCATCAGCCTTGTCCAAATCACCCAAAATCGGCGAAAATTCAGGGTTCTAGGCATCTGCCGGCAGTACCCCCCTTTTCCCCAAGGATTCTTCATGTCCAACCCCGAACAGCAAGCCCCGGTCCAGCAGGGCGAAAACGAGCCCAGCGAGTTTCACGAAAACCAGCTCATCGCCGAGCGCCGCGCCAAACTGGCCGAATGGCGCAAGACCGGGAAAGCCTTCCCGAACGACTTCCAGCGCGAGAACACCGCTGCCAAGGTGCTTGAAGGCTATGCCGAGAAAACGGCAGAAGAACTGGAAGGCATGCCGGTCGAGGTCAAGGTCGCCGGTCGCCTGATGCTCAAGCGCGTCATGGGCAAGGCATCCTTCGCCACCATCCAGGACCTGTCGGGCCGCATCCAGATTTACGTAACGCGCGACCGCGTCGGCGAAGAAGTCTATGCCGACTTCAAGACCTGGGACCTCGGCGACATCATCGGCGTCTCCGGTGTCCTGATGAAGACGAAGACCGGCGAACTGTCCATCCAGGCCGCCGAGATCCGCCTGCTGACCAAGTCGCTGCGCCCGCTGCCGGACAAGTTCCACGGCCTGGCCGACCAGGAAATGAAGTATCGCCAGCGTTATGTCGACCTGATCATGAACGAGGAAACGCGCTTCACCTTCCGCGCCCGTTCGGCCATCGTTTCGTCGATCCGCAATTTCATGACCGGCCACGGCTTCATGGAAGTCGAAACGCCGATGATGCACCCCATCCCCGGCGGCGCTTCGGCCAAGCCTTTTGTCACGCACCATAACGCGCTCGACATGCAGCAGTTCCTGCGCATCGCCCCGGAGCTTTACCTCAAGCGTCTGGTCGTCGGCGGCTTCGAGAAGGTTTTCGAAATCAACCGCAACTTCCGCAACGAAGGCCTCTCGCCGCGCCATAACCCCGAGTTCACCATGATGGAGTTCTACGAGGCGTATGCGAACTACCATACGCTCATGGACTTCACCGAAGGCCTGCTCCGCCACACCGCCCGCGAGGCGCTGGGCAAGGAAGTCTTCATCTACCAGGGACGAGAACTCGACCTCTCCAAGCCTTTCCATCGCCTGACCATCTGCCAGGCCATCCAGCGCGAGCAGCCGTCCTTCACCGATGCTCAACTGGCCGACGCCGACTTCCTCAGGACCAAGATCAAGGCCTTTGGCGAACCGGTCAAGCCGGGCGGCCTCGGCAGCCTGCAGTTGCAGCTGTTCGAAGCCTGCGCCGAAGCCCAATGCTGGGAACCGACCTTCATCATCGACTACCCGGTCGAAGTCTCGCCGCTGGCCCGTGCCTCGGACTCGAACCCGGAAATCACCGAGCGGTTCGAGCTGTTCATTGTCGGGCGCGAGATTGCCAACGGCTTCTCCGAGTTGAACGACGCCGAAGATCAGGCGGCGCGCTTCCAGGAGCAGATGAAGGCGAAGGATGCCGGCGATGAGGAGGCGATGTATTACGACGCCGACTTCATCCGGGCGCTGGAATACGGTCTGCCGCCGACGGGCGGGTGCGGGATCGGGATTGATCGGCTGATCATGTTGTTGACCGATGCCGCAGCGATCAGAGACGTAATTCTCTTCCCCTCCATGCGCCCCGAATGATGTGTGGCTGCGCTTGCCAAGTCGGCGTTGCCGGTGACCTTGCATAGCTCGCTATGCGGCGGCCGCCGGTGCCTTGATTTGGCGGTGCTCGCTCACACATCACCTTTCGATAAATAGCCATGCAAATTCGTCAGATGCAGATTGCCAACGACAACGTTCAGGATCGTCTGGTCCTGCGCGTGTCTACGCAGGCTGACGAGGAATTTCGGGTCTGGCTGACGCGGCGTTTTGTGCGGGAAATGTGGCCGCATCTGGCGGGGCTGCTTGGCAATCAGCCCGCCCCGCTGGCCGGCAAGCCACCAGCCGAGGCGCCGAACTTCGACCAGCCTTTTGCCGATGCCAAGGCCACCTACCCGCTCGGCATGACGCCCTTGCTGACCAGCGAAGTCAAATGCGACACCCTGAGTGACGGCACTTTCAGCCTGACTTTCCGCGAGGGCCGCGAACGCAGTTTTCAGCTCGGGCTCAACGCTGATTTGTTGCAGGCCCTGTGCGCCATGCTGCGGGCGGGCGCCGAGAACGCCCAGTGGAATCTGGGCCTCGACTATGCCCCGGCGGTGCAGACACCGGCCCCCGGCACAGGCCCGCATTCCCGCCTCCACTAGTGGACAAGCTGCAGCCAGCAAAGATCGGATTCGTTGCCTACGGCACGCCCTACTCCGCCGCCTTTGACGACGTCTATCACTCCGCCCTCGGCGGCCCAGTCCAGGCCCGGCATGTCTTTCTCGGCGGCAACGGGCTGCCGCAACGCTGGCAGGAACGCGACCGCTTTGTCATCCTCGAAACCGGCTTCGGCACCGGACTGAATTTTCTGGCCACCTGGCAGGCCTGGCGGGACGACCAACAGCGTTGCCGCCGGCTGCATTTCGTTTCCTTTGAAAAATTTCCGCTGACCGGGGCCGACCTTGCCACCTGCCAGCAGGCCTGGCCTGAATTCGCCGAACTGGCGACTGAACTGCAAGCGCACTGGCCGCCGCTGACGCCGGGTATGCACCGGCTGATACTGGATGCAGGCCAGGTCATCCTGACCCTGGTATTCGGCGATGCGGCGACCCAGCTGCGCACCATTGACGCCTCGGTCGATGCCTTTTTTCTCGATGGCTTTTCGCCGCCGAAGAACCCGGAACTGTGGTCGCCGCAGTTCTGCAAGGGCCTCGCCCGCCTGACCGCACCGGGCGCGACGCTGGCTACCTGGACGGTAGCCGGCCATGTCCGCCAGGCGCTCAAGGACGCCGAGTTCGAGGTGGAAAAATGCCCCGGCCCGCTCGGCAAGCGGCAGATGCTGGTCGGCCGTTTCCGCTCACGCCGCCCTGAGCGCCATCCCGCACCGACTGATCGCCGGGCCATCGTTATCGGTGCCGGCATTGCCGGCAGCACCACCGCCCATGCTTTGGCCGCTGCCGGCTGGCAGGTCACCGTGCTGGAGGCTGAGCCTGAAGCCGGCTGCGGCGCCTCGAGCAATCTGGCCGGCATGCTGCGCCCCTTGCCGAGCGCCGACGACAACCGCCTGTCCCGCCTGACCCGTGCCGGCTTTCTCGCCACTCGCGCCCTCCTCGCCAAGCTCCCCGAGACCCGCTGGTCGCCCTGCGGCGTGCTGCATATGGCCCGCGAAGCCGAGCATGAAGCACAGCAGCGGCGCACGGTTGAGCAACTCGGCCTGCCACCAGACATCCTGCAATTTCTCGACAAGGACGAGGCCAGCCGGGTGCTGGGCCAACCGGTGAATATCGGCGGCTGGTGGTTTCCGACGGGCGGCTGGGTGCAGCCCCCGTCGGTCTGCCGGGCGGCGCTCGATGCTTTTCCCGAACGGGTCACGACGCGCTTCAATACGGCAGTCGACCATCTGAACAAGACAGAAGCTGGCTGGCAGGCGCTCGATGCGGCCGGCAACATTCAGGCCGAAGCCCCCGTACTGATCATGGCGAGCGGCGCTGATGCACCTCGTTTCGCGCAGTTCGCCTGGCTGCCGCAGCGCGCCGGTCGTGGCCAGGTCAGCCATCTGCCCGCAGCGGACGGCATGCCATTGAAAGCTGTGCTCTTCCAGGTCGGCTACGCCATCCCGGAAATCGACGGCATGCAACTGATCGGCGCCTCGCTCTCCTATGAGGATGATGAACCGGCTGAACGCGAGGCCGATCACGCCGACAACCTCGCCCGCCTGCGCCTGAGCCTGCCCGACTTCGCCACCGGACTTGACCCCGCCACCTTGCACGGCCGCGTCGGCTTTCGCCCGATGTCGCCGGACCGCCTGCCCATCGTCGGCGCCGTGCCGGATACCCTTGCCGCGACGCCCAACACCCGCCTCCACAATATCCCCCGCCAACCCGGCCTTTATTGCATGCAGGGCTTTGGCGCACGCGGCATCGTCTGGTCGGCGCTGATGGCCGACCTGCTGCTCAGCCAGATCGAAGGTGAGCCGCTACCGCTTGAACGCGACCTCGTCGACGCCCTCGATCCCGGCCGCTTCCTGATCAAGGCCGCCCGTCAAGCGGTTACCGAGAGCGAAGGCAGCGCTTAGCCGCGCCGCCTGCTAGACTATATTTTTTCATCCATACAACAAGAGAGACACGCATGAAGATCGAAACCATTGCCGTCCATGGCGGCTACTCACCGGACCCGACGACCAAGGCCGTGGCCGTGCCGATTTACCAGACGACCTCCTATGCTTTCGACAGCACCCAGCATGGCGCCGACCTCTTCGACCTCAAGGTCGCCGGCAACATCTACACGCGCATCATGAACCCGACCCAGGATGTCCTGGAAAAGCGCGTTGCCGAAATGGAAGGCGGCATTGCCGCGCTGGCCATGGCCTCCGGCATGGCGGCCATCACGGCAGCGATCCAGACCATCGCCGAAGCCGGCGACAACATCATCTCGTCGAGCACCCTGTACGGCGGCACCTACAACCTGTTCGCCCACACCCTGCCGCAATACGGCATCGATGTCCGCTTCGCCGATTTCAACGACCCGGCCGCCTTTGAAAAGCTGATCGATGCCAGGACCAAGGCTGTCTTCTGCGAATCGGTCGGCAATCCGCTGGGCAATGTCACCGACTTCGAGAAACTCGCCGAAATCGCCCACAAGCATGGCGTCCCGGTCATCGTCGACAACACCGTGCCCTCGCCCTACCTGTGCCGTCCCTTCGAGCATGGTGCCGACATCGTCGTCCATGCCCTGACCAAGTACCTGGGTGGCCACGGCAATTCGCTCGGCGGCATCATCGTCGATAGCGGCAAGTTCCCCTGGGCCGAGCACAAGACCAAGTTCAAGCGCCTCAACGAGCCGGATGTCTCCTATCACGGCGTCGTCTACACCGAAGCCCTCGGCCCCGCCGCCTACATCGGCCGCGCCCGCGTCGTGCCGCTGCGCAACATGGGCGCCGCCATCAGCCCCTTCAATGCCTTCCTGATCCTGCAGGGCATCGAGACCCTGGCCCTGCGCATGGACCGCATCTGCGAAAACTCGCTGAAGATTGCCAATTTCCTCAAGGGTCACGCCAAGGTCAGCTGGGTCAATTACGCCGGCCTGCCCGAGCACAAGGATCACGCCCTGGTCCAGAAGTACATGGGTGGCCGCGCTTCCGGCATCCTCAACTTCGGTGTCAAGGGTGGTCGTGATGGCGGCGGCAAGTTCCAGGATGCGCTGAAACTCGTCACCCGACTGGTCAATATCGGCGACTGCAAGACACTGGCGTGCCACCCGGCCTCGACCACCCACCGCCAGCTCTCCCCGGAAGAAATGACCAAGGCCGGTGTCTCGGAAGACATGATCCGCCTGTCGGTCGGCATCGAGCACATTGACGACCTGATCGCCGATCTGGATCAGGCTTTGAACGCTGCCTGATTCATTGCTGCTCAAACAACAAACCCGGCCGCGCGCCGGGTTTGTTTTTGTGGTGCTGGAAAGCAGCGCAAAGTCGAACTACTATCGTCAGGTCAATGACAGGCTGTTCATCCGGCATGCCACTTCATCAAGGAGGAATGCATCATGCGAGTCCATCTCATCAGCACGCTCCTGCTCGGCCTTGCCCTGGCCCCGACGGCCGTCATGGCAGACGCCCCGGACGACCAATCGGCCCTGGCCGGCCTCAAGACTGCCAAGGTAGCCTTCGACCTCAAGGATGGCGATGGGCGCCAGATGCTCTATCGACTGAACATCATCGATGAAACACGCCAGTCGCTGATCAAGCAGGGTGTTCAGCCCGAATTCGTCCTGACTTTCCGCGGACCGGCGACCAAGCTCGTGCAGACCGACCTGCGCGAACTCAGTGCCGAGGAGCGCCCGCATGCCGTAAAAATTGCTGCGAAACTGGCTGACATGAAACGCGCGCCCGGTATCCAGAGCCTGGAACAATGCGCCGTCGCCGTCCGCGACCAGGGCGTCAAGGCCGAAGCCGTCCTGCCTGAAATCCGTATTGTCGGCAATGCCTGGATTTCGCTGATCGCTTATCAGGCGAAGGGTTACGCCTACATCGCCCCGTAGAGCCAGCCTGACAACCGAACTCAGACCTCGGTCGGCACGTCCTCAGGCAAGGGCGGTTGCGGCCGGCTCATGACATAGAGCACGCCAGCGCAGGCGCCCAGAAAAGCGACCGAGGCGAGTGCGCTGGGCACCCAGCTATCGGCCAGGCCGCGCTCCATCCACAGCCAGATAAACAGGCCAAAGGCCGGCAAGGCCAGCAGGGCACAAAATGCCGCCGTGGCCAGCGCCACTTTTTGCCCGATATGACGTTTTAAATCACTCATTCAACTTCCTCTACCATGAGCCAGACTGAGCGATTGTCACGCGCGTCGCTGGTTGAAAGCGTGAGCGCGCCGCCCTGGTTGCCGCTGGCCTGACGGCCGCTGCCGCCCAGCTCTATCCATTCGCCGAGGCGTCCGGAGACGGTCGTCGACAGGCGCTGGCTGTTGATGCTGCCATAGCCGCCCTGGCTGGATGCCTGCTGGCTGATTTCGAGCCTTACCCGGTCGCCATTGACCCGCGGCATGGCGTAAAAGCCACGGCCGACATCCTGGTAGACCATGGTTTCGTTGACCACCGCACCGCCGGGGCCGATCACGACCTGGCGCATGGGAATGGGCAGGGAGCGGCCGACCTGGATGAAGGCTTGCCCACCGTCGACGGTCTGCACCATCTGCGCAGCGCTTTCGCCGCGAATGCTCTTGGTGTCCCAGACCGTGGCCGAGCCGCTGCTCCGCCGGGTGCTGCCGAGAACGACCTGGCCACTGGCTTCGGCACCCCGCGAGTTTTCTTCGGCTTGCCGGTTTTGCGCAATACGGATGATCAGACGGCGGCTCGAGATGTCGATGGCGGCCAGGGCACGCTTGATATCGGCCCGATTGCGCGGCGAGGCCTTGAGGAAGAGCTGGTTGTTCATGCCGCTCAGCGTGCCGCCCGGTTCAAGCAGGGGCATCAGGGCGGGCAACACCTCGTCGGCGTTCTTGCTGCGCAGTTCGATGATTTCGACCTGTTGCGCCGCGACCAGCCCGATCCAAAGCGCCATGGCCAGCGTGAACAGAAACTTCAGGGTGCATTTCATAAGGCTATCCTCAGGGCGCGACAATGTGCGGCAGTGCCAGATATTCGCGCGAGTTCATTTCAGTCAGGCGACTGACTGTACGCTTGAATTCACTGGCCTGGGTGCCTTCGGTGTAAAGATCGTCGGCAGCGCAATCGGCGGTGGCAATGAGCTTGACCTTGTTGTCGTAGAAGACATCGACCAGCCAGGTGAAGCGCCGGGCTTCCGAGGCCTGGTGTGCGGTCATTTTCGGTATGTGCGAGAGCAATACCGTATGGTAGGCGCGGGAGATTTCGAGGTAGTCGTTCTGCGAACGCGGGCCACCGCACAAGGTCCTGAAATCGAACCAGATCACGCCATGGCCGCGGCGGACGGTCTCGATGTTGCGCCCCAGTATCTCGACAGAGCCGCCCTTCTTGCCCTCCTCGCCGGCCACCATGCGGAAGTAGTCGAGCATCTTTGCTTCTGCCGCAGCATCGGCCGGATGGTGGAAAATTTCGACCTGTTCAAGGGCGCGCAGGCGGTAGTCGATACCGGAGTCGACTTCGTAGACATCAAGATGTTTCTGCAGCAGGGCGATGGTCGGCAGGAAACTTTCGCGGTGCAGGCCGTTCGGGTAAAGCATGGACGGCGGGTAATTAGAGGTCATGACGACGATGACGCCATTGGCGAACAGGCCATCCATGAGGCGGCCGAGAATCATGGCATCGGCGATGTCGGAGACGTGAAATTCGTCGAAGCAGAGCAGGCGGACGTCCTTGGCAATGGCTTCTGCCAGGCGCAGCATGGGGTCGGGCTCACCCTTGTATTTCTCGAGGTCGCGGTGAATCTGCTGCATGAAGGAGTGGAAGTGCAGACGCTTCTTGCGGCGATAGGGCACCGAATCGTAGAAACAGTCCATCAAAAAGCTTTTGCCGCGCCCCACCCCGCCCCAGAAATAGATGCCCTTGGGCGGCGTTGGCGGCGACAGCAGGCGCTTGAAGGTGCTGCTGCGATTGACCTTGAAGGCGAGCAGATTGCCATACAGGCTCTGCAGGGCATTGGCTGCGGTCATCTGGGCGGCATCGGCCATGTAGCCACGGGCATCGAGCAGGTTTTTGTAGGCGTCGAGCATGCCCTGGGCGGCGACGTTGAGTTTTTTATGCGGCATCGTGGTGATTCAAGTGTGGGAAGAAACGTATTCTGCCAAAGAAAAAGGCGGGTGCGTTACCGCAACCCGCCTTTTGCGCAGCCAGCTGGCTGATTAGAAGTTCAGCGTGCGCTTGTCGCAGGCCAGCGCGGCTTCGTGCACGGTCTCCGACAGGGTCGGGTGAGCGTGGCAGATGCGCGCCAGATCTTCGGAAGCACCACCGAATTCCATTGCCACAACAGCTTCGGCAATGATTTCAGAAGCGTTGGCACCGATGATGTGCACGCCGAGGATACGGTCGGTCGCCTTGTCAGCCAGCACCTTCACAAAACCGGACGGATCACCCATGCCGAGCGCCCGGCCGTTGGCCAGGAAGGGTACCTTGCCAGCCTTGTAGGCAACGCCTTCGGCCTTCAGTGCCTGCTCGGTCTTGCCGACCCAGGCGATTTCCGGCGAGGTGTAGATGACCCAGGGAATGGTGTCGAAATTGCAGTGACCGGCCTGGCCAGCCATCAGTTCGGCAACCATGACACCTTCTTCATGCGCCTTGTGGGCCAGCATCGGACCACGCACAACGTCGCCAATCGCCCAGACGCCCGGCAGGTTGGTCTTGCAGTGGCCGTCGACTTCAACAAAACCACGCTCATCGAGCTTGAGGCCGACGCCGTCGGCATTGAGGCCGTCGGTGTTGGGGTTACGACCGATGGAAACGATCAGGCGATCGGCATCGAGCTTCTGCGCCTTGCCATCCTTGTCGGTGTAGGTGATGGAAACCGATTTCTTGGTCGCCTTGATGTCGCCGATCTTGACACCCATCTGGATGTTCAGACCCTGCTTGGTGAACAGCTTGAGGGCTTCCTTGGCGACGTCGACATCGGCAGCGGCGAGGAAATCCGGCATGGCTTCGAGCACGGTGACTTCAGCACCGACGCGACGCCAGACCGAACCCATTTCCAGACCGATCACGCCGGCACCGATGATGGCCAGCTTCTTCGGCACGGATTCCTGGTTCAGGGCGCCTTCGTTGTCCATGACGATCTTCTGGTCGACCGGCAGGTTCGGCAGGTGACGGGCCTTGGAGCCGGTGGCGACGATGACCTGCTTGGCCAGCACTTCCTCGGCGCCAACCTTGACCTTCCAGTAATCGCCTTCCTTGCCGACGAAGGAACCATGGCCGGCCAGGAAAGTGACCTTGTTCTTCTTGAGCAGCATCTTGATGCCCGAGGTCAGCTGATTGACCACGCCATCCTTGCGCGCCTTCATGACCGGCACGTCGATGGTGGCCTTGCCGACCTTGATGCCCTGGGCTTCAAAGGTATGGTTGGCTTCCTCGAACAGGTGCGAGGTGTGCAGCAGGGCCTTGGACGGGATACAACCGACGTTCAGGCAGGTGCCGCCGAGACGCGGCTCGCCCTTGGGGTCGGCATAGGGATTGGATTCGGCGCAGGCGGCAGTGAAGCCGAGTTGCGAAGCGCGGATGGCTGCGATGTAACCGCCAGGACCGCCACCGATAACGAGCACGTCAAATTGCTGAGACATGGGTAAACCTTTCAGATTTCAGATGTGCAAAAGCGCCAGCGCCCCTTGCGGGACACTGGCGCCGGCAAACGTCGATCAGACGCCGAGCAGCAGGCGCGACGGATCTTCCAGCGCTTCCTTCATGGTCACCAGACCGAGGACGGCTTCGCGGCCGTCGATGATGCGGTGATCGTAGGACATGGCCAGATAGTTCATCGGACGCACAACGACTTGACCGTTCTCAACCATGGCGCGGTCCTTCGTGGCGTGGATGCCGAGAATGGCCGATTGCGGCGGGTTGATGATCGGGGTGGACATCATGGAACCGAAGATGCCGCCGTTGGAGATCGAGAAGGTACCGCCGGTCAGGTCTTCGATGGTCAGCTTGCCATCCTTGGCCTTGGAACCGAATTCGGCAATCTTCTTTTCGATTTCGGCGATGCTCATCTGATCGGCATTGCGGATGATCGGGACGACCAGACCACGCGGCGAACCGACTGCGATACCGATGTCGATGAAGCCGTGATAGACGATGTCATTGCCATCGACCGAGGCGTTGAGGATCGGGAACTTCTGCAGGGCGGCACAGGCGGCCTTGACGAAGAAGCCCATGAAGCCGAGGCGGACGCCATGGGCCTTTTCGAACTTCTCACCGTACTGCTTGCGCAGCGCCATCATCGGGCCCATGTTCACTTCGTTGAACGTGGTCAGGATGGCGTTGGTTTGCTG
>ERZ1034365.287-NODE-287-length-28255-cov-4.879693_pt1 | contig 28255 bp, 46 predicted proteins | sample MGYA00520615_ERZ1034365 | MGnify/ENA primary metagenome ERZ1034365 (study PRJEB33736, sample SAMEA104284505) | Azolla filiculoides | biome: Urban; feature: Water surface; material: Ditch water | place: Netherlands | collected 2015-10-28 | depth 0-0.1 m ...
GTATAAAGTGTAGTATTAAATCCTTGTGTAGTTACTGTATTATCTACAGCTAAATTACCTTGTAGTAAATGATATGCAGTAGGTACTGATAAGTGTGTTGTAATAATATCATAGGCATCTGAACCATCTGATGTTGCGTTAGTTATTTCTGTTTCTAAGTCTGACTTAATTAATTCTATTTTATCCGAGCTGTAAGTTGTAAACTCGCCTTGTTCTGTATCATTAATTATTCCATCTGTTACAATAGTCCCTAATTCTTCATAAAGTGCGTCTGATTGTGTTTCAAGATAAGTTCCTACATCTGTCATTAAAACTTGAACTTCATTATCATAATCTTTTAGCAATGTTGATGAGTTTATAACTGCATCTGTTTCGAATGCTGGAGCAATATAAGCCATTTAGTTTTCCTTTTTATTTATTCGTTATTTTAACATAACTTGACGAGTTATATGTATAACCACTTTGACAACCAAAAGAAACTTTTGCTGGGGCTACAGAAACATAACCTGATTGATTATCGTGATACCAAGTTGTATTTTTTAAGTATGAATAAACTGCTGTAATAACCCAAACACTTCCAACTTTTACAACTCTCAAAGTTCCCATAACTTTATTTGTACTTCCAGCACTAATTAGTCCAAATGTTGCCAATAAGGTATCATTTATATCATAAAGCTTAAATGATGGGTCTGTTGCACCAGATAGTTCAATAAAATAATCAAGTTCAACCGTTGCATTTACTCTATTAACATTTATAAGATATTTAGTGTCTTTTACAATTTGATTTGATGAGTAATTCCATCTTAGCTGTGCATCTCCATCTGATTTCATATAATGAATAAAACTTGCTCCGTCCCAATAACCAACAAATTCATTAGTAAAGTTAAGCCCTTGCTTAATCACTTCTATTGTTTGTGTCGTAGAAGTTATGTCTTTAATTCTTTGACCATCTTGCATAACTGGTGCAACTTTTATTCTTGTTAGTTCAGTTTCGTTCCAATCATTAATATCATAAGCCATTATTATTTCCTTTTAATTGTATTTGTTTGTTGTGCAAACTCTTACAGTATCTTCATCAATCCATAAATCTCCAATCTCGTATGGTACAAATGGTTCTTTATTAAATATTCTTACCAATCCATCTGCCACTGATGATTGCGTTACATATCTAAGCATTCTTTGGATAACTGTTTCTTGCTCTATTGTGCAAGTATACCAATAATCTTTCCACCAATAACGATATTGTACCCCTTGCTCGAAAAAGGCAGCATTTTTATCTTGTAAAAAAGATGAGGCTGCTGAATAATCGCCAATTGTCATTTCTTCATATTTAAAAACCCAAAGGTCGTAATTATCTTCTGATGTTGGCTCATCTTGTCCCCAAAATAAATTTACTTTTCCATCAAGGAAGCCTTGTTCAATTAAATACGCATCAGCAATTAAATCTATTACTGACTTTTCTCTATGTGAATAATCTACTGTGGTTGCATCAGACTTAACTCCACTTGTATCATAAGCATAAACTGTTACAGTTGAGTTTAGATAGTCAATATCTGATATTTCAATTGAAGTTAAAATTGTTGTGTATCTTTTACCTTGTGTTAAAATCTCATAATAACTAAAATCAATATCAGTATTTTTATCCCATCTTACGATTAGCAAACCAGCTGTTGAGTTGGCTGTTAAATTTATAACAGATGATGGCTTGGCTAATTTCCCAAGAACAGTATAGTTTTCTTCAATTGTACTGCCACCACCTTTTACTTTAATGTTGTAAGTTCTACCATCTACAAGTCCGTAAACATTAAATACTTTGTCATAAACTCTTGTTGTGTTTCCATCAATACTTACATCATAATAAAGACTTGAACCACTCCAAGTGATATTAACTACCGTTTCAATGCTTCTATCTTTAGCGTATTGAATGAAGTCATTTATTCTAAGGTTAGATAGTTCAAGAGCAGAAACATAATCTACAAATGGAGTATGAGTTATATCATAAACACTTTCATTATATTCAATACAAGTAAGCTCTCTAAGTAAATCTCCGTCTGTTCTAATAGATAAAACTCTTGCTTTTACATCTGTTTTGTTTACTTCTCCAAATGAATAGTTATCGTATTGACTTAAAGCAGTGCCAAGAGCTGTTACAAATGTTAATGTGTTTGTTGCTGTTTCGCTATTAACTACTAATGCCTCAATGATTTCATTATCTTCATTTCTTCTTGCTTGTAGTGCATACGATTTACCCTCTTCCATTGTAACTTCTCTATCAAGTACAACGCTTGAAGTGGTACAGCTTACTACTCGTCCACTAAATCCATATTGTGGTACATCGTGGCTTATTCTTACAATATCCCCTACTTTACAATATAAAGCATCTGCATCAGCTTGGAATGTAAAAGTTTGAGTGATATAGTTATTGTAATTCAATTGTAATTGAGCTAAAGCTATTGCTTGTGTTTTACTCGTACAACCAATAAGATTTATAGAAGCTTTATTTGTTTCGTCAATATCATCAAATTGTGAGTTACTTATTTCAAATACTTCTTTTTGATAATCGTTTTCTGCATTATAAAAAGTAGCTTCAACGATATTGGCTCTATCTTTTAATGGCAAGAATGATTGTTTGAATGTATCTTTTAAAATGTTTCCAATACCAAAAGTAAATCCTTGAACTGGTAAAGTTTCAGCCTTGTCCAATATAACATCAAACTTACTTCCAAATTGTACAACCGAAGCTCTACCTAATACAGATACCATATTTAAAGCTTGTCTTATGCTCATTTTAGTGTCGAAGTAAATATTACAAGTTAAGTTATTATCTTCACAGAAGTCAGCCCATTCGTCAAACTTAGATGATATTCTGCTTTCTACAACACCACTATTAATAAGCATATCTTTACAAATCAATGCTGGGTTATTACTTCTTGATGTTGCTATACAACTAATCGTTGGCATACTTCCACTTAGTTGGTCTGTTGCTAAAGCTCTTAATGATAGAAGAGCCATATTTGGATATGTAAAGTCATCTCCAACTTCTTCAGTTAGATATTCAAAATAACAGTCATTTCCATATCTTGAACCCGTAGTAACTGCTTCGTAAAATTTAACTCTTACATAATATTTGTTTTTAGGTAAATGTTCTATTTTAAATGTTTTTCTAAATGTGCTTGATGTTGCTCTTGTAACAGTTGTATAGCTTGTATAAGTTAATGGCGATTTATACCATTGAGTAGTAAAGAATTTTGAACCAGTAGTTTGTACATAAATTGCTCCAGCAGGTGCTGAAGTTCTTGTTACACCAGTTGCAGTTCCGCTAATTGCATTATATTCTCTCCATATTCCATCTACTAATACGCCCCAATAAGTCCAAGTTAAAACAATACTTTCTTCTCCAAATTGTGTCCAATTAGTTTGGTCTGTTGAATATTCTACCACTAACTTTACAGATGAGTTGTCCAATCCACCAGCATCATTTGCATAATATAAACCTTTAGGAAATGAAACTCCAACTTCTAAAGCTACAACTTGGTCGCCATCTGTATTACTTTCACAAAAAGAAGTGCTTATCTTTTTAGAAACTGGCTTATCTATTTTGATATTATCAAATCTTGGAATAATAGGTTGTGTATTAGAGCCAAGTCTTGTTTCATAAGTAACATTTGTAAGATTAGATAATTGCTCATCATTTATTTTAATATCTGAAATAGAAGATGTTAGCCCCTCATTTACAAGGTAAAGCATATTAAGATATTGTTTATCATCTATTGTTTCAACATACTTACTTATCATTCTTGGAAATACTCTTGAAGTTCCATAAAGTCTTGGAATAACATCTCCTTGACTTAATTGATTTGTTTGTGCATTCCAACCATAAGTTGCAGACGAGCTTAAATCTCCAGCAGAATATCCACTTGTATCAATATCAAGTTTTGGAGCTAATACAGAACCTACAAGCATTGACCCAGCAATACCAACCGCAGCAGTTAAAGCATAAAATCCAGTTGCTGTTATACCCCAACCAGTCGCTCCAACAATGTAAGAAGCTGCATAAGGTGCTGCAACCATTATCGCAATAGAAGCAACAATGCCTAAAGCTTGTTTAGCTCCTCCACCGCCTCCGCCACCTTTTGGCATTAATAATATACCAATAATATCTTTTTCTTGTATTTCACAATCTACATCAATAATTACATCATTTTTAGCTATTACTAAGTCATAAGCTAAGCAGTCAAAAATAATATTTTCTCTTAGTTCTTTTGTATTAGTTGCTAATAATTGCTCTGTTTTAGTTGCTATTGGTGCAAGAGGATTGTAATAAGATACTAAAGCCATTAGATAAAACCTTTTTTATTTGTATTATATCTTAAACTTGTAGTATCCCTTGATGTAGTATTTGTATTTATCAAGCTCTACAATATGAGAACCAAGCTTATCAAGAGTATGTATCATCTTGCCATTACCAATATAAAGCCCAAAGTGTTGAATTATTTTTGGGTGGTTTACATCGTGAGCCATAGCTACAACGCAATACTCTTCAGGCTCTTCTATCTTTTCCCAATTCTTTGATATTTCAATCATAAATTGAGCAAAAACTTTAGATGATTTTGTTGCTTCAATCATTGGGTCTTTAGGAAACATTCGTAGCTCATTAGAATAAAATAATCTAACTAAGCCATAGCAATCAGTACCATCAAATGATGTTTTTTGCTCTACAAAAGGAATACCAATATATTTGTCAAGCATCATAATCTTAAGCCTCTACTAACGCCTACAAAGCCTAAAAATCTACTGCTATTGTTTCTTGCTCTACAATCAGATAAAGTCTTATTGCAAGTAGTTAATGCTCCAGTATAACCGCACTCTGTTGATTTAAACTTCCATTGACAAAAGTTTTGATAAATCTTTTTAGTTGGGAATTGTTGATTATATGGACTTGAAGCACCAAGATTAAAAGTAACCCATTTACTATCAGCAGATGGTTGAGTTAGTTCAAAGTATTCTTCTAATATTGGTTCGCTTAAATCATTTGTATTTAATACTCTACAAATACATTGTACATAGTTTCCATTAATTCCATTTTGTTTTATGTAGTTGTCATAGTTTAGTATGTAACTCTCTAAAATTCTTGTAGTATTATCAACTCTGACCGTCCAAGTAGGAACTTCGTCTTTAGATGTTTGATTAAGCCCATCTATTTCAAATGGAAAAGCAATATACTCGTTACCATCATATGTAATATTTTCATTGTTTCTTACTACATAAATAACATCATTATTTGGAATAGTTATATCAAGAGTTACAACTAATACACCATTTCCGCCTAAGCCATTCAAGTCTGATATTGTCTGTAAAGTCATAATAGCCCCTAAATACTAATCAAAGATACTTCTGTATCAATTACACTATCAAGACCATCATAGCTTGGCTCAATTCTATCAACATTAAACATTACATTATAAACTGCACTATCTCTTGGATAAGTAAATGTAAAAACTGTGCCTTGATTTGCTAAGAAATAGTTTTCAAGAGTTTCATAATCTGCTTCACTTATTCCTTTGTATTTTAAATCAAATTGATATCTTGGATTAGTAAATTTAGGTCTTGTTCTACCTATTCCGCTTTCTGTTTCTGTTCGTATTGCTTCTTTTAAAACAATTCTTTTGCTCTCTTGACTAAGTTGTACTGTTGGATAAGCCATATTATTTTCCTCCTATAAGGTTTCTGATACCCATTTTATTAGTTGCAATTCCATTAATAACTACATTTAGAATATAACCATCATTATCTTGACTAACGCTTGATGATGTTACTTCCATCTTATTTCCACTTTCGTTTATGATTTGTACTTTAGTTGGTGCTGAACTACCACCTGCTACTTGTACACCTAAATCTCCACTTGTAGTTCGTTTAAGTGGCATAATAGCTTCACTTCCCTTTTCTCCAAGCAAACCAGAACCACCAGCAAATCTAAAGTTTGTAGGACTACTAAATACATTTCCTTGTGCATTTCTTGTTTGACCACCACTATCAAAAGCTCCACCTTGTGCCATACCCATTGGCATACTCCAACCAGTAGCTGCACCAATACTTCTTGCGATATTAGCTGTAATAGTCATTCTAATCGCCATTCTTAGTAAGTCATCAAGAATAGCGTTTGCCATATCTTTAAATTGGAATTTACCAGTTTTAACCATATTAGCAATACTATCTTCCATATGACCAAAGGCACTAATAGTTAAGCTTTTAAAATTTGTTGCCGAGTTAGTCATATCTTCAATCATTAAAGTCCAATCGGTTTTCATATCTTCACTTGCCATTTTTGTAGCTTCTGATATGCTGTATCCCATTGATTGATATTTTGATACAAGACTATTAAATTTTTCTTCTACTGTTCCAACTGAACTAATCCAAGGGTCTACAATTATATCTTCATATTTTTCAGATTTCATTCGTGAATAAGCTTCGTCTATACTTTCGCCCATTTCCCAAGCTTGTTCTTGTGTAATAGCACCAGCATTTTGTGCATCTTTAACAATATCTTTCCAACCTTGTTTGATTTTATCAAGTTCTAAATATGCTTTTTGTAAATCAGTTTTTCCAACCTTAGAGATTTCACTGTTTAAGTCCCGAATTTTTATTTTCATTTCGTCTACTTTCTTTTTAGCTGCATCATCTCCTGCTGCATCTGTAAATCCTTTAAGACCTGAAACTTTATTGGTACTTTTTTTGCCCTCTAACTCTTTTGCAATTTCTTCATTCATTCCGAATAATTTATTTTTTGTTGCTTCAAACTTTACTAAGGCTGCATCAATTGATAAGTCTTTTGATACATCTTCCCCGAATAATTCTTTTACTTTTACTTTTGCTGTTGTTGCTAATAAAGAAAGACCTGCAATAGATAAAGCAATAGTATCAACAGCTTTTCCAAATAGCCACATTGCTCCACTGTCTTTTGCTAATTCTAATAAGAATACTCCAAGATTTTCTACTTCGTCGCCCAAAGCATTTATCTCTTGTTGTGCTTTACCAAAGCTTGTACCAGCCATTTCTGCCGCAGCTCCCTTGTATTGTTTAGCAACTAAATCAATACCCTCTCCAGCAAGTAGTTCTTCTTTTGTAAGCCCTTTTAATCCAGTAGCCATAGATACAATTTCTTCTTCTGCTTGACCAGTTAATGTTTTACCTAAGTTTTTAAATGCTTGATTTAAGTCCATACCAGTAGCTGATGCCAAGTCTGTTGCTGCTTCAATAGTTGCTCTTATTGTTTCGTCTGTCATACCCATTTGAGCACCCATAGCGATTAAAGGAATAATTGCCTCATCTCCATAAAGTGTTGCAGCTTGAATTGCAGAAGCATAATCACGCCAGTTGCTTGTTGATTTGTCTACAACACTTTGAGAATTAGTAAGTGCTGTCTTAAGTGCTTGTTCTGCTTGTATTTGTTTTCCAGTAGCAGTATAAACACCTTGTAAGGCTTGAACTGCTGCATATATTTTTACACCCGTTGCTATCCAATTGCTACCCATATCATTAGTAACTTTTTTATCATTAGCACCTACTTCATCTTGTGCTTGTTTGACTTTTTTTAGTCCATCAACAGCAGGTTGTCCATTGACTAATACATCAAATTCTATTTTTTCAGCCATTATATCGCCTTATTTATTTTTAGTAATTATAACATCTATTTTATAGGCTAATAATTGAAAGATGGTGCTTCTTGGAAGCTTTAATATCTCGTCTGGTGTCTTATGTAGGTCAAAACTAAGAGATAAAATTAGCTTTAACCAATCATCTTTTTTATTTTTTCTCTTTGTAGTTCGAGCATATCTCGTTCTGGTTTCATTCCCATTTCATAAGCTAAGAATGATTGAGTTGTAAACTTCATTTTCTTTACAAGTGTCTTATGTTCTGGATTAGTCATACTGAATAATCTGTTACCTTTTTCGTCCCTTGCCATATCCAATATGATATTAACTCTTAACTCATCATCATCAATGTATTGACTTTCTGTAATACTTCCATCAAGTTGTATTTCTTTTTTTCTTAAGATAGATTTCTGTCTGATTTTATTATAATCTTCGCCAGTCATCTCTTTGTAATAAATCTTATGAAGCTTATCATTGACTATAAAATCAACCTCATAAAGTTTATCTTTTTCTATATCTAAATCTGCCAATAAATCGGCAAGGTTATCGACCATTGCCGACACCTTACGCTACTTCTGTAAGAGTTAATTCGCCACTACCAGTAAATGAGAATGTTGCAGCAACAATTCCACCCACATCATTAGTAACACCATTATCTCCGATTACAGCTGAACCACTGTATTTTCTACCATTTCCAGCATTTAACTCAAGAGTAACTACATCTCCTGAAGATAAAAGAACTTGACCAGCATCATCTGGGTCAAAGTTAGCATTTAAAGAACCTGACCATCTTGATAGTGTTGGAACATTAGTTGCCCAAGCAGAACCAAGTTTTGAAGTTTCTTTAACATCTGTGCTTATTGTTAGTGAAAAGTTTGTTACTTCTCCAACAGTTGTACTTGTATTAACTTTTACAACTCCATTGTATCCTTGATATGTTGCCATATACTAAACCTCGCTTATTTTTATTATCATTGTTGCTAACAAACCATTTTCTTGTTTTTCAATATTTACTTCAATATTGTCAATCATTAGTTCTGTTGCACCTCTACTTATTGACCTAATAGCTTTTAAGCTACTTGTTAAGCCTAAAAAATTATAATCAACATTCTTTTTGAATAAGTTAAAAGTTTGGACTTCTGAATATCTAATTGAACTTATAGATGCGTACTCACTCTCTTGTATCGATTTAGATACTAAAGTAAATTGATTATCTACTAAGTCGTCATTACTAATATACTTGAAGCCCTTGCTTTTTATACTTGCTATCATCTTACAAATCCTACTTGACCTTTGAATACTAACTGCTCATCTTCTTGAATTATACCGTCCTCATCAACATCATAATCAGCTACGAAGTTGGCAAATTCTGTTTGATAGAGTGAATTAAATCGCTCAAAGTTTGAGTTATAAGCATCTGTTAAATCGCTTCCATTTCGTCTATCGCCACATATTAAAGATAAAGTCTTATAGATATGTAGTTGCTCAAGTTGAGCTTCGTTCAAGAAGTTTTCTAACTTAACGCCCTTATTCTTTAGCTCGTTTTCTATATATTTTTCTGCTTGTATGATATAACTATCAAAAGGTATTGATAAAATTGCAACCGTATCTCTTGGACTTAGTTCATTATCATTGCTACCTAAATCAAAAACACCATCTGTAAAATCATCAACATTAATATCTATTCCACTATTAGCACCACTTAAGATACAAAGTGTATCGTTTGCACTAACTGCTTCATTTTCTAAAGATTTAATAGTTATTGAAGTGTCGCCACCAATATCTACTCTACCAATATAATCACTTAATATTTGAAGATTTTGAATTAACTTTGAGTTTGATAGGCTTAGCATTTTCTTCCTTTTTAATAGTTACTTCAACTTCACTAAATAACCCACTTGCTTTTGCGTGGCTGATGTATTCGTCTTTGATTTCAACTTCAGTTCCGCTTGTTAAGAGGTAAGTGTCTGAACCAACAGACCACTTACAACTCTTTAATGATTTAAAAATCATTATGCACCAGTGATTATTTCAACTGCATTGTCATCAACGATACCGTATTCAACAACACCATACCAACCAAGGTTTACCATTCTACCAAGTTTGTCGAATGGACCAGTGATAGTTGTACCAGTTTCCATTGAAACCGCTTTACCTAAAGCACCCATACCGAAACAAGAAACTTTACCAGCAGTTACATTTGCATCTTCAACGATTAAGAAGCCTTCTAAAGCACCTACAACACCGCTAACAGCTAAATCTGGATTGTTATATTTGTATATATCAATATAATCATCTTTAATGTCTGAAACTTGTGCAGGGTTCATAAACGCTACATAAAAACCATTGATTTTAGGAATGTTGCTTCCTGCAAGTTTTGTATATGCTGCTCTAAGGTCAGCTTTTGCTAAAGTTCCTGAAGTTACTGCTGCAGTTGTACTTGAACCAGCTTCTAACGCATTGATACCTAATTGGTCAAGAGTTTCAGCGATATTAATACCAACTAATTTAGCTCCAGCTCTATCAGCTTTTCCACCAGTTTGTAAGTTAGCAAGTTTTGTAGGAGTTACAACTCTACCATATTCTTTTGGAGTTAATACTACTTCTGCATCTGCCATTGCTACTGCATCAACATCTACACCATCTGTTAAAGCAGTTGTTGCTTTAGCTAATTTTGAATAAACTGTAAATGCAATTGATTTTGCACCAATTTGTACTTGAGTTTCTACGAAGTTATCAATTTTGTTGATACCTGCACCTGATACGATTACTTCTTGGTCAATAAGAGTGATTAAACTATTATCTAAAGTTGCTGCTGTTGTTACTACATTTGCCATTTTTGTTTTCCTTAAACTATTTCTTTATAAAGAGCGTCCAATTCCTTAGGCGTTCTACATTGTTTAACCCGTTCTTCAAAGCTTCTCGGGTCGCCTTGCTTATTAGAAGTGTCTGTTTTTACTGTTGGTTTTTGAACATCATTAAATAAAGACGATTTGTTTTCTTTTAAGCCGTTAATAAAACTATCGACACTAAAGCCCTCGCTTGATGATTGTCTATTGTATTGATACTCAAGATAATCAAGGTCTGTAATGCCATATTGAAGAGCAATGTTTGAAACCGCTGTTTTAATTTTAAAAGCATCAAGTTCTTTTTTAGTATTTAACAGTTCGTCTTCTTTTGCTTTCATTACATCTAAAGCCTTTTGTAACTCTGATTTGTTAGCTTCCTCTAACTCTTTTTGCTTATCCATCATAGATTTGATAGTGTCTACACTTTCAACTCCAAGACTTTCCAATAAAGTTTTAGTTGCTTTTTCAGCACCTTTTGCAAATTTAGAATTAATTAAATTATCTAAATCAGCTTGTGTAAGTGTTACTTTTGCTTCATTCACATTTATAGATTGTTCATCTGTACCAGTTTTAAGCTCTTCAGCCATAGGATAATCCTTTTATAAAAGTATTGTAAGCTTTCGCTTAACATTATTATATCATACTATTTAATTGATGCCTTAAAGCTTTTTATAATTCGCTCTTTAATCTTGTCCTTTTCTTTTTTATTGAAGCCAAAGAATTTTCTATTATAAGTTACCTGATTTGCATAAGCTTTATCATTTTGCTCTTTAGAATTAAAAAAGAACCTAAGTCCGAAAGTAGTACCTTTGTTAATTGGTTTACTATCAATGGCATTTAACATTGCTTCTGTTCGTGTAAGGTTTACGGTTGTACTTCCAAATGTTTCAGCTTTTTCTTTTGCATATGCTTTTGAATATTTCTTAAAAGCATTATTGTTTACATCTAAACCCTTTTGAGTTCTATCTATGATGTCAGCTTTCATTTCATTTGCGTGTAGTGGTAAAGTGTTCTTAGTAAATGCTCTTTTATACTTATCGAAGTCAATACTCTTTTTTAACAAGACATCTCTCCTTTGTCGTATCCTCTCTCAATTGCATAATCTTCTGTAACTTTTAAAAAGATATGTCTGCAATTCCATCTTCGTCTATTATCTGCTTGTAGCGTTGATTTCTGTTCGTCAGTATAATAACCTTGCTTGTTTAATAAGCACGAGCAAAACGGTCTTGTTTTGGCATCTAATACGCCCTTATAAATCCAAACACCGTTTGTAGTATCTTTAGCTTTTAAATCTATTATTGATTGAGAATATTCACTAATTAAAGTTGTTGCATAAGTTCCTGAATACTTTGCCAAGTCTGATTGTTCCAAAGTGTTTCTAATACCTGCAACTATTGTTTCAGATGTTGCATTAGATAAAGAATATTTGAATATCTCTTGCTTCATTGTATTGATTGTAGCATTAGATAACTCACTAAATCTATCAAAGTGCATTTGCTTAATAGATGCAATTTTAGTTAAGTCTTTATTGTCAAATGTTATTGGTATACCGCCAAGAGATAACATTGCTCCAATATCTTTATAGATTACATCATAGCTTGTATTAATAAAGTTGTTTATTTCATTGTAATATCCACTTGATGTAAGTATTTGACCAAAAACTCTATCATATGTGATAGGGTCTTTAATGTCTTGAATAGCCGTAGCAATACTCATATCGACTATTGTTTGTTGTATTCTTTGTATTCTCTTTTCAAACTTAGATAGTTCAGCGTCTTGCTTTTTCTCTAAGTTCTCAATGATTTTTTCGAGTGTCATTAGTTAGCACCTAACAATGCCTCTGCTGTTGCAGTCATATTAATGTTGGCTTGAACCTTATTGTATAACTCATTTCGTTCTTTTATATTGTTTGCTAATTTAACTTTTGCTTCCTCTTCAGTTATTTCATATTCTTTTACTAACATTTCAACTGGACTGATTAATCCTATATCAATTTGTTTAGCAAATAATGTAGCTTTTTCGTCTTCATTCATTGGATAAGTTGGAGCATTGAAGCTAATTGTGAACTCTTCCATTGGAATATTAAGCCCATTAGCATTAGCAACCATTATAATTGCTTCATAAATCTCTTTTTCATACCAAACAAAATCGTTTTGTCTTAACAAAGTTCTTTTATCAAGTTGTAGGTTTTCCATTTGTAAAGCGAAACCACTTGTTAGTTGAGAAGTCATATTGAAAGTTGATGGACTTATGTTGTAATTAACTAAAACTTGATTAATGTCGCTCTTTAAACTATTATCTAATTGTTCAAGGTTTGCTTGTAAGTCAAGTAGTTTAATATCTACATTATCGCCCTCTGCTGTTAATGCTTGGCTTGGGTCTAACATTTGACCGCTAATAGCTCCAACATTTGAACCAGTAACTACTAATTGCTTGAAAGATTGCCATTTGATTAGATACTTTTTAAATGTTTGATAAATAGAATTATCAAGTGTTATAGAAACTAAATCAGAACCAGTATTAATATCATAGAAGTCTATATCTCTAAAGCCATTTGATAAGAATATAAACGGAAGCTTCTCATATGGATTAATCATCTCATCATTATCTGTTACTGCAACAATCTTATATTTGTTTTGTTTGTCGTATATCTTGTAATAATGCTCTGTTTCAGACCAATAAGCCCATCTCTCTTCATTCTCTATTTGTTCTACAAAGTATTCAACTTCAATAGGGTTAAGGAAGTCATCTGTTTTAACTTTAGTTCTATGTGGGTATCTGAATATCAATTGCGGAATGTTTCTTTTATAATCGAATGCAACTTGGATTACAATATCATTAAAAGCATTTAACTTTTTATCTGTTTCAATCATAAAACTATCGAAATTCATTTGTCTATACAAATCAAGTATTGTTTCATTTTCAAGACTTCTTTTAAACCCATAAGAATAAACTTGACTTATTTGCTCAATTACACTTTTAAATACATTGTTTGTTAAGTCAATTTGATTAGTAAGCTTTAGTTCATTTGCTTTAGAGTAAATCTCTAACATTCTTGCAACTGCCAAATCTTTGTAATTGTCGTGATAAAGTTTATATCTGTCAAACATTGCTTTATATCTTAAACTGTTTGTTATCATAGTTTTACAACCTTTTTATTGAATTATATCATTTTTAACTAAATGATAATTCTTGTCTTGATACGCCATTTCTTACAATAGGAAATAAGAACGCCATAACATAAGTTGCAGCATCTGTGTAGTCATCTACTGTTCCAGCACCGCTTAGTTTTTCAGGCTCTCCATTTTCTTTATAACTATGTTGCTCAAAAGCTTTAGTAGTTCTTGGACATAGCACTGTATTTATTTTAACCATATTTTTATCAAAGCAATTATTAGTAATGTTAATTCTATCTTTTACAGATGGATTTCTACCATTAACATATACTTTAAACCCTGCTTGTTTTATCATTTGGATATCTGTTTGACTTGCTGAAGTCTTTTTAGCATTACCAGAAGCATCTGGATAAAAGGAAACTACTCTGTTTGAATAAAGTCTTTTAGTATTAGCAATAATGTCTTTAGTATCATAGCTTTCAAACTCATTTATTTGAACTATGCTTTGTCCTACTCTTATGTAAACACAACTAACACAACCGCCAATATTAAAATCTTGCGATATAAGTATTTCACTTGAATTATCATCTACAATATCAGTATGATGTATTTCTCTTTTGAAATAGTTAAAGATTGTTCCAGTTGATAGATTTACAAACTCTCCATCAAGATATGCTTTTAATAATGCTTCAGGATATTGTTCTTGTAGTTGATGTATATAATCTTTAGCTAAAAACTTATTCTCGTTTGTCTTGGCTCTTATTACTTCAAAATGACCATTAAGTGATTGTTGATAAAGCCATTTATAACCCTCTGGAGTTGATACAGCATCAACATTGGCATTTTCTACTGCTCTATTACGACCCAATATCTTTTTATATACCTTGTCCATCTTTGACATAGGTAAAATATCAGCCTCATCTATTAAGCTGTAAGCTACTTCATAACCAACTATTGTTTCGGGCGTATCCATTGACCTAAAGATAATGTTTCCATAATTTTCAATATGTATTTCTTTATCAGATTTGTTTAGTTTATATTTTAATTTAAGTTCATCTAATATGGTTGGGAACTTATCAAAAGCAATATCTCTAATCAAACCATAAGTTGGCAAATAATAAGCCACATTTTGGTTTGGATACATTAGCTTTTTAATTATTGTCTTTACAGTTCCAGCATAAGACTTACCAGAACCATAACCAGCAACAAATAAAGTGTTACGCTTACTATGTATAAAATCCTTTTGCTTTGGAAGTAGTTTAAACTCAAGCATCAGTTATTCTTATTTCGCTTACTATGTTTTGCGTTGCATTAGTATTATTTATTTCAGTCTTAACTGTTGGATTTGCTATTGACTCAATATCTTTAAGCACTCCACTTACATTCTTAATATTGTTTAGATTGATTTCATTTCTACTTGAAACGATAACCCCCTGAAGCATCTTTGCTAATTTTCTATTATTAGATATTAGTTCGTTATCTTGCTCCATTGTATTTATCTTCATTACTACAAGCTCTTGAACCTCTGGAAGTAATTTTTCTATGTTTTGGGCAGTTTTATGACTATGTTCATAAAATCCGTCCAGCTCGGCTTTTATCTCCCCCGTAACTACCCATTTTTCTGTATTTATTTTGTTTGATAAAGTTTTAGTATCAACTCTGAATTTTCTTAGTATATCAGACCTATCAAGTCCACCGCAATATGCTTCTTTGATTGCGTCCCAGTTATATTTTGTTGGTCTTGCCATAAGCCTATCTTTACCTTTTTATTGTATAATTACATTCAAGTCTTTTGACTTTCCAAATTTAAGGGTGTGACTTCTGCTAATCATTTTTAGCAGTTGCCTTGTAATCTTCCCAATCAACCTCAATACCATTTATTTTTATTTTAGGATTAGATGTATAGTCTACATATCTTTGAACTATTACTTGAGCGTATTTTTCGTCGAGTTCCATACCATAACAATATCTTGATAAGTTTTCACAAGCAATTAGTGTCGAGCCACTTCCTAAAAATAAATCCATAATAATATTTTTTGTTTTAGAGCAGTTAAAAATTCCTTTCTCCATAAGTTCGATTGGCTTCTGTGTTGGGTGTACATAACTTGCATTGCTATCTTTTGAAATACTCCATACACTACCAATACGCTTATCTTGTATGTGTGCTTTTCTGTTCCAAACTAAAGCAATTTCAAAGTCTGTTGAAAATGAACCTTTCAAGTCGCCAAGTCCTCCTCCACCTTTTGACCATATAATCATATTAGATAGCTTTCCAAAAGGCTTTGTAATTTGTAGCCAATCACTTAATACCTGATATGAAGTCCACATAAATATAAATCCATTTGAAAATGACTGAACCATTGGTATCCACCCATCTAAAAAAACATTATCATTTTTTAGTACATCAAATTTTTCTCCATCTTTTCTCATATTTGATTGAAAATTAACACCATAAGGAGGGTCAGTAAATACCATATCAGCCTTTCTCCCATTCATTAATTTAATAACATCATCTTCTTTTGTACTGTCCCCGCAAAGTAGTCTGTGTTGATAGTTATGCCCTAACTCGATTAAATCTCCCAATTTTATAATTGGATTTTCTTCAACTTCAGGAACATCATCTGCCTTATCAGTATCAAGTACAATCAAATCAGCTTCTATATCAAAATCTGCTAACTCTTCATCACTAAATCCAGTTAGAGATAAATCAAAATCCATATCTTTTAAATCTTGTAATTCTAGCTTTAAAAGTTCTTCGTCCCAACCAGCATTTAATGCTAATTTATTATCAGCAATGATATAAGCTTTCTTTTGTGCTTCACTTAGTCCATCTAAGCAAATTGTAGGCACTTCATCCATCTTTAAAAGTTTAGCTCCCATAATTCTACCGTGTCCAGCAATTATGCCACCTTGCTCATCTATTAGCACTGGATTAGTAAAGCCAAACTCTTTAATGCTTGAAGCTATTTGATTAACTTGCTCTTTGGAGTGTGTTCGTGTATTGTTTACATAAGGAATTAAATCCTCAACATTCTTGTATATTATCTTCATTATCATCTCCTATAAAATCAAATATGTTTGTTGTATTGTCTACTTTTTTAACTTTTTGTACTTCTGGTTTATCTTTCATTATTCTAAATTGTTCTGCTAACTCTAAAACTGTTCTTAGTTTTAAATCTAATATGCTTTCAAGTATATCTTCATAACTATGTAAGTTTAGAACTTCTAAATCTCGAATGATTTTATTATTTTTTTGTAGCTTGAACACTCCAATTAAATATGCAACTATTTCAATATCATCATCAACAAGTAATGCGATTTCGTAAAAGTTAGCTATATTTTTATTGCTCATTTACTTACAAAATCCCTTATTAGTTCCAAAATAGGCTTACCAGTTTTAAGTGATAGTTCTTTTAGTTTATAGTGTACATCTTTATCCACTAATATTGACTTATATTCTTTTCGTATTATTTTTTTCATATAAGATTATATCACAATTTTTGAAATATTACTATAAACTTTAAGCTTTATTTTATATAGTATTTACTATAATTCATTTATACATTTACTGTATGGTTCTTTTTACAACTTATTGTTAAATTTGTTTTTAATGGTGCATTCATTGGAGTGTAACTAAAAAACAAAAAGGATAGTTAAATGGAAAATGAATTAGCTTGGTTAGAAGCAGACTGGAAGCCGACAACGGTTAAATATTATACGAATAGAGGTTAAAATGAATAAATTTGAAAAACTATTATCACTAAATGTGAATGATAAGGTAGAAAAGAAAAACGGATTAAGTTATTTATCTTGGAGTTATGCTTGGGATTATTTTATGAAAGAATATCCAGATGCTACATATGAGATTGTAAAGTTTGATGGTAAGCCATACTATGCAGACAATAGTGGAGCAATGTGTTATACAAAAGTAACAGCTAATGGATTAACTCACGAGATGTGGCTTCCTATTATGGACGGAGCTAATAAAGCAATGAAGAGCGAAGCTTATGAATACAATACCAAATATGGCAAAAAGAGTGTTGAAGCTTTCACTATGTTTGATGTGAATAAAACTATTATGAGATGCTTAGTTAAAAACTTAGCAATGTTTGGACTTGGTTTATATATTTATTCTGGCGAAGATTTACCTGAATACATACCAACGGCAGAAGAAAAGATTGATTTGTTACAAAAGATTAAAGCACTAATATCTGAAACATCAACTAATGAGATTGACTTTTTGAAGTTCTTTAAAGTAAGTGCTACAAGTGAGCTTAGCTATGAAAATCAATTAAAAGCTATTCAAATGCTTGAAGCTAAAAAAGCAAAAAGTAAATAGTGCATCACTGCGAGTTAAAACACATACCTTGCGTAAAGTATTGCGAAAGTAAAAACGATAAGCATTTATGTGGATTAATAAATAAGAAAAAATACAAAGGGAATAAAATGGCAAGTCTATTTAATATTGGAGCTGAATTTAATTCACTCTATGAAATGGCAAACGATACAACTTCTGAAGATAGTGAAGCATTAATTGAACTATTCAACTCTTTAGAAGTAGATATGATTGATAAGTTTGATGCTACTCAATACATTATCAAAGAACTTAAGAATGATGTAGTTGGATTAGCAGATGAGATTAAAAGACTTCAAGATAAGAAAAAAGCTTTAGAAAATAGAGCGGACAGACTAAGAAGTCTTATTGAATATACAATGGAGCTAAGTGGAACTCCTAAGTTGAAAGGTAAGTTTACTTATTCTTTAAGTGATAAGATTTCTTACAACTTTGATAATGTTTCAACTTTTGGACTTGATGAGCAATTTTTAAGAGTAAAGACCGAACTTGATAAAGCAAAGATTACAGAATTTATCAAGCTTGGTGGAGCTATTGATGGAGTTGTTCTTGAAGATAAAAAAGTTTTGACGATTAGATAATGTTAATTTCAAATCATCACAATCGAAGAGTTCAGGTTATTATCAAACAATTTGGACAAGTAGATAAAGATATTAGATTTACAGACAGTTTTGGTTATTCATTTGCATTTAATCCAAGTCATATGGGATTTGCAAGGAATAGATTGATATTCAAGTTTTTAAGTGGGTTTCCCGTTGATAAACAAGGCGACCCTATATCTTTTATGGATATACAAACAAAAGAGCTTGTAGAGTGCGAGGAACGGTTTTTATCACTACTAAGTGATAATTCAATAAATCTACCTATTGTTAATGAAGAGTGGGATAGATTGATACAAGAATATAACAGATAAAAGGAAAAAAATGTTACCAGAAATTACAATAATCGGAAATTTAAAAAAGATAGAAACAAAATTTATACCAAGTGGGAAACAAGTAACTAAGTTTCAAGTTGAATGTAGTGAGAAAAATGCAAAAGGCGAGTGGGATAATTTATATATCAGTGGCGAAGTATGGGATAAATCAGCGGAGTTTGTTTCTAAATATTTCAAAGATGGAAGTGTTGCCATTGTTACTGGTAAGTTAGTAACTAAAAGTTATGATAAAAAAGACGGAACTAAAGTATATGAAAATAAATTTTTATTCCCACAAGTACATTTTGCACCTAAAGAAAAATCAAATGATGGTTATTCAGCACCAAAGCAAAATAATTATCAAACACCTACAAGTCCACAAGTACATATGGATAACGAAGAGTTGCCATTCTAATGATAGCTTTTGAGATAGACCTAAAACCTATTGCTGCATCAAGACCAAGAGTTACAAGATGGAGTACATATTATAAAGAGCCATACAATAGCTACAAAGAGCTTTTAAAGCAAAAGATGGAACTTTATACAAGAGGCAATAAAACACCATTATTTGATGATGGTGTGGCTTTAGAATTAGATGTTGTATTTGAGATGGAAATACCTAAAAGTTTTTCCAAGAAAAAAAGAGAAGCATTAAATCGAAGTTATGTAACAAAGAAGCCAGACCTTGACAATTTAGTCAAATCAATTAAAGATGCAATGAATGGTTATATTTACAAAGATGATAGTCAAGTAGTAATATCTTCTCAAAAAAAGATTTACAGCTTAGAACCAAAAACAATTATTATTATTAAGGAAATATATGAAAAAAACTAAAAATGATACTGAACTTGTATCTATATGGATTGAAAAAGATATGAGAGATAAGCTTAAAATTATCGCAGCAACTAACGGAAAGAAAATGTGGGAAATATTAAACGAAGCGTTACTAAATTATGGAGGCAAATAATGTCAAAGATAACACAAAGACAATGGATTGAAACACAATTAAGAACTAATGGGTGCATAACAAGAAATGAATGTTTAAGAGTTTATATTTCAAGACTTGCAGCAGTTATTAATGACCTTGAAAATGATGGTTGGAAATTCAATAAGGGATTTGTAGAAGTTACAACTCCATTTGGAACTGGGAAAGACTATAAATATAATTTAATTTTAGAGGGGAATTAGTATTATTTTGGTATAATTATCCTACTTAAATCATTTTTCCATTTGATAATAGTATTAGTGTTTAACTCGTTCGGCACTTTAAATCTGGAACGGGACTTTAACTATTCTAAAAAGCAGTGACAAACTTGACGGTCATTCCACTGCTTCTTAGAGTTGTTATAAATGAGTGACCGTCAATCTCTCTTCTAAATTATAATCAACTACTTCAAGCGAAATGACAAATCAAAAAGGTTTATTGTATGAATAAAATACAAAAAAAGAAACAAAATTTTGTACAAATTTCAAATAATTTTATTCGAGATAATAGAATTTCATTTAAAGCAAAAGGATTGTTTTGCTATATGTATTCAATGGAAGCCAACTGGAATTTTACTCTTCAAAGTATTGCTACACAACAAAATGATGGATTATCTTCAATCACAACTGCTATTAATGAATTAAAAGAATTTGGTTATGTAGTATATGAAAAACTTACTTCTGGAAGAGGCATATATCACTTAAATGACGAGCCTAAATCAGAAAAGCCAAATATGGATTTTCCCATTATGGCAAAATCGCACCCTATTAAGAATACCAATTTAATTAAGAATACTAATACTAAGAATAGCAATGATGTTATTAAAACAAATAGTAGAGAAGCTCTTTTAGAAACAGCTGAAAAGTATTTAAAAGCTCATATAAAACTAAAATCTAAAATATCATTTACTAAAGAATTCAAGAAGTTATATTTTGAATTAGAAGATAGAAAAAAGTTTTTAGATGATTACATAAAGCATATAGAAGATAAGCAAGAGTTTGCTAAAAGAATAACAGCTTATCTTCTTGACTACGAAGCCTATAAGACTTCTGAAGCAAGTTGGAAGATATGATAAGGATAAACATTATGTACAACATAGAACAATCTGTATTAGCTTCAATACTAAATGCTTGGCGTTATACAGACGAACAGTATGAAAAGCTAACAAGTATAAAACTAAATGAAAATATGTTTACTGGATATAACAAAGCAATTGCAAGAGCAATTAATAAACTAAACGAAAAACAAGAACCAATTACAGAATTAGATGTGATGTTATTCTTGGAAAATGTAAGTTATCTTAAAGATGATTTTAATCAGGTACTTAGCAAACAAAGCTTACCATATAACATAGCAATGGCATATCTTACGAAGATAGAACACGATTATAAATTAAGATTAGCGGGAATAATAAGATGAATAAAATAGAAGATTTAAAAAATAAATTACAACAAATTGCAGTAAGAATTTCAAGCACTACTGATATTGGCGACCAATTAGCACTTAAAAGACAAAAATACAATCTAAAGCTTGAACTACTTGATTGTATTAGCCAAAAAGAAATAAGAGCAGGAATATCAGCAAGGGAACTAAGAAGTAAATTTTTATTAAAAGAAAAAGCACCTATTTATGCAACTGGGATTGAAGCTTTAGACAATGAACTTGATGGTGGATTTGAACAAGGCAGTTTTATACAATTAGCTGGTGCTTCATTTGTAGGAAAAACTCACTTGCTTTTGGATATTTTATCAAATATTGCAGAGTTCAATAAGTGTGTATTTTTTAACTTTGAAATGGGCGAAAAAAGAATTGTAAACAGATTGGAGCGATTACTTACAAAAGATGAGCAATGGGATAATCTTATAGTTGATAGTGATAGTAGAAACCTAAAAGACTTAGTAATGGAAATATCATTGTATGCAGAAGATGGTATTAAGTTCTTTATGATTGATAGTAAAATGAAGCTCTATGTAGATAATATGAGTGATGACCATAAGCAATTTAGTTTCATATCTAAAGAGTTATCAAGACTTGCTCAACAAAAAGATATTATTATTTTGTTCATTAATCAAATGAGTGAAGATGATTTAAAAAATAAGCGATTAGCATTTAAGGGTTCAGGCGACCAACAATACGATAGTGATATTTCTTTGTTTTATGTATTAGACGAAAAAACAAAAGAACGAACTTTAATTTGTAATAAAAACAGAACATTGAATGAAAAGTTATTTATGCTTCCATTAGTTCTTGACCATAATGGAAAAACAAAAGGTAAAAATACTTACTCAAGAGTGCCAGTTATGACAGAATACCAATCAACTGAAGTTGAAATACCAGATATTTTTTAATATGAATACAATGAGAATAGCAACATTATTTAGTGGAATAGGAAGCCCAGAGCAAGGTGCAAAAAGAGTTTATGATAATTTAGATTTAGTTTTTGCTTGTGAATGGGATAAATATGCACGAGAAAGTTTTAAAGCAAATTATGAAATAGAAGATAAGCATTTTCATATTGATATAAATGATATGGACGGAACTCAATACAATGGCAAGGTTGATATATTAATCGGAGGAAGTCCTTGCCAAGATTTTAGTTTAGCTGGATTAAGAGCTGGAGTTGATGGTCAAAAAGGGATATTAATTTATCAATACATTAGAATAATAAAAGAAGTACAACCACCTATTTTTATATATGAAAATGTAAAAGGTATGCTGTCAGATAAAAAGGGAAAAACAATAAAAGAGTTTGTAGAAGCTTTTAGAGATTTAGGATACTTTTGCCATTATGAAGTTTTAAACACTAAAGACTATGGAGTTCCACAAAATAGAGAGAGAATATTTTTAGTTGGATTTAAAGATAAAGAACATTATTATAATTTTAGTTTCACTCCAAAAGTGAAGTTAGAAAAAAGATTAAAAGATATTTTAGAGGATAATGTTGATGAGAAGTATTATTTGAGCGGTAAGATGATTGATGGGTTTACAAATCATAAAGATAAGCATACTGAAAAAGGCACTGGATTTATTTGGCAACCTAAAGATATAAATGATATAGCAAACTGTTTACGAGCAAATGCTGCACTTTGTCCTACTGATAATACAATAAAAGAACCAATACTACAACAAGTTGGAACACTTGACATAAAAGGCAATGATAGTATCAAAAGGGTTTATTCAAGCAATGGATTAAGTCCTTGTTTAACTACTATGGGCGGTGGAAATAGAGAGCCAAAAATATCAGAAAATTTTAGAATTAGAAAACTAACTCCAAGAGAATGTTTTAGATTGCAAGATTTTCCCGAAGATTTTAAATTTGTAGTTTCTAATTCACAACTTTATAAACAAGCAGGAAATTCAATATCAGCTAATGTTATGGAAATGATTTTTAAACAGATTGAAGCTTCACGATATGGAAATACTAATGGAGGTTTATTTTGATATATAGCAAAGCAGAACAACTAAAATGGAATAAACCGCCAAAAGAGATAAGCAAAGAAGATAAAGCATATCTTGAATGGTTTGCTAATACTAACCTTGCTTGTATTGTTTGTAATACTTTAAATGGTGTGCAAGGACATCATATTAAAGAGCGTAGTACAGATAAGAAAAATCATAAGCAAATGTTGCCACTTTGTTTAGAACATCATACTGGGAATAAAATAAGTCCGCACGGAGCAAAGAAACAATTTTTTGAGATGTTTCCAATTGAAGCCCAAAGAACAATTGCTTTTATAATCTATAATCAATACTTAGAGGAATTAAATGGGTAACTCAAGAAAAGATAAAGAGCTAAAAGCATATAAAAACAGCGAATGTAGTAAGTGTTTCTTGTCGTTTAAACCACCATTAAAAGTAAAAATAAATCCAAAAAACAATCAAGAAGTGCTTATTTGTCGTGATTGTTGGATTAAATTGATAAAAGAATAGTTTTTTATTGTAATTATTGTAAATTTAAGTATAAACTAAGTTATATAATTATATACTTCCTAAGTCAAAACATTAAAAGGAAAACAAAATGGAAAATATAGCAACTATCGTAAGATTACACAAAGAATTAATTGAAATTCAAAAAGTAAAAACACCATCTGCTGTTCAAGGCTTAGCAATTAAACAAGCTCAATATGAAAAAATTAATGAAAAATTAACAAGTAATAGAAAATTGACTAAATTTGAAACATTACAATATAATCAAGCTGAAAGCACAATTGTGAGCTTAAATGATTATGTTGATTTCTTGTTAAAACAAAATAAATATTCTATATAGTATAGTATTTATAAGTTATTTAAAAACCCATTGTTAAAAAGTTTTCAATTAAGCCGACCAGTAAAAGCAAAGTAGTTGTTGCGGATTGTGTGAATACCTCCAGAGGTCGGTTTTATTGAGAATTTAATTATCTACTTCAGAACCTTTTTGTTGAAATTTTTTGTACTGGTATATGAACCTTGTGTGAAGTAGATTATTAAGTTTTTAAAACTAAGGAGTAAAAAATGTTTACAAAAAAAGAATTTATTATAGGTTTAGCAGTAGCTGGAACGATATTATTAATATCAGCAATTTATGGAACTTATTTTCCAGAACAAGTATTAGTTAGATTTCACGAGTATTAATATGGCAAAGGTAGATAGAAGCAATAGGGAAAAAGATGCAAGAGGCAAGTTTATACCAGATGACGAGGGTTCAATTTCAAGACCATTAACAGATTTGGAAAAAAAACTAATTGCTGATTGGGAAAAGAAAAACAAAAAGGATAAGTTAGATGCAAAACATTAAACACGAAGCTCTATATATGACGCTAAGCGGTTATGCAAAAGAGATAGTTGATATGCGAGATACTTCTCTTGATGGTGTTCCACTTAAAATAGCTTTAGTAATGAACAAGAACTTTAACAAAAATTCAAAGCTTTACAATGTAAAAACAGCAAATTTAATTGTTGAAGAGTTAAAGATTTGGGACGAGCATTTCAAGGAAGCTTCAACTGCTCCAAGCATCTTGCTTATATTGACTTTAGACTATTTGCTGAACATTTGTGAGCATTATAAGACAAAGCTTCATTACGGGCATTTACGGAGCGATTTAACAAGGTTATTTAATGCAATTGAACTTAGCGAATACAAAGAACATTTATATGAACATTTAGACTTAATGGATAAATTTATGGAGGTAAAGAAATGAAGCAAGTAGGTGGCACTCACTACTCAAATAAGAGTATTCAGCCAATAGATTACATATTACAAAACAATCTTGGCTTTTGTGAGGGAAATATAATTAAATATGTTACTCGATACAAAGATAAAAATGGCGTTGAAGATTTGTTAAAAGCAAAACAATATCTTGAATTTTTAATAAAAGACTGGAGCAAAACAATGGAAGCAGATGCTAATGAGTATTTTCTAAATAAACATTTAGAACAAGAAGAGAAACAAGAAAAAGAATATTTAGCCTTTGAAAATGAAGCCTACGAAATAATAAAAGAGCTAAAATTAATAGCTAAAACAAAATACAATTATGACTTCAGTGATGAGCTTGAAGAGATATGGAGCAACATATGAACAAAATATTAATACTATTTACGATTACAATTATGAGTTTTAGTTATTACTTTTTACATCAACTTGATAAAAAAGTAAAGCTACAATCTAAAGAGATTGAGCGACAACAGCTTGTTATATCTTTGCAACAAGTTGAGATTGACAGTCATAAGATTGACCAAACAGACTTGAAGATGATTAAGGATTTGCGGTAGAGTTCCAAAAAAGCATAGAAAAACTGTGTTAGCAATTTGCTGGACAGAAAGCAATTTGAATTACAATGTAAAGCACCCAGATAAAGACACAGTAGGCATTGCAGGTATCAAGTATAAGTTCCACAAAGATGTTTTACAAGGTGTTAATCCAAATAGCTTGTATGCTTGTTACTTGGTGCTAAAGAAGTATAAGTTTAGCTTGAAACGCTACAAAGGGGCAATTAAAAATTTTAAGACTGTTAATAGAGTGAAAAGGAAATTGAAATGAAAGCGATAAACTTAATAAAAAATAATATTTTTACATTATTGAATTCAGGTTGTTCAAATAATGAAATCTATAAAGCAATACAAGAACTTGAAGCTTTAGAAATAAAACTTAAACAAGGTCAAGAAAACTATGACAAGCTTTGGGATATGTATAGCGAATTAAAAAAGCAAAAAGGAGTAATAAATGACACAAGAAGTTAATCAAAATACAATAATATTATTATCAATGTTTCTTGATAAATATAGAGATATGGCAAAGAATAGTCTTTCTTATGCTGCACATAAAGTAGCTGAAGAAGCCTTAGCAGACTTCGAAGCCTTAAAAGATACAATGGTAAAGCCAAATGAGTAGAATTAAAAATAACCAAATTATGAAAAGATTGCCACTTTGTAGGTTATCCGAAACATTTGGCAAACATAGAGCATATTTCAAAGTTGTCAAAAGAGATAATCCTGAAAAGTTTGAAAAGATGATGAGCTATGATAGTGATATGGTAGTATCTGTTAATATGTATCTCAATGAAGTTGATGATAAAATTCAAACTCTTATTGATATTATTAACGAAGATAATAGCCCAGAACTAAAAAAAGAAATAGGCAAGATTTTACAAGATAATAATTTATCCAGTAATAATGTAAGTTCATATCAAACGGGATTTACATTTTGTGTAAATGTTTTAAACGATACAGAAACATCTGCAAGGTCTTTAGCATTTCTTAATAAAGTGGAGGTGTTACTTGATAATTTGTAGAGTATGCGGAGTAGGCATTGGTAATACTTTAAAAGTTACCATATGTAAAAAAGCTGGATATATTTGCAGAATTTGTTACAAAGAGTATATGAAGCAAAAATCTTATGAACACTATCACAACAATAAAGATAAATCATTGAGATGTGTAGAACCACATAAGCTTGAATGTACGGAATGTAATAAAGCATTTTGGACAAGCCACGCCAAAAAAGTAACTTGTAGTATGAAGTGTGCTACCGATAGAAAATATAGAATTCAAAAGGAAAAACAAGATGATAAAAAAATTAAGACAATGGCGTAAAGATAGACACTTGGAACTACAAGACCATAAGGTTTACATAGAAAATATTTATGAAGAGCTTTTGGAAGCTTACTACACTAAAGACTTTATTCAAGAAGTGAAGCAAGAGTTTAAAGAAAATCTTTTGCAAGACGACATTAAAGTTTCAAGTGAACACGAAGTGGTGGACTCAATCGCTGATATAATTGTGTTTAGTATTAATCAGCTTGAGCTTATGGGATATGATGCCAATAAGGTTATGAATGAAACTATTAAAGAAATAAGCAGCCGTAAACAAGACCCAGTTCAACAAGAGATTTGGTTCAAATGGGGATTTGATGGTACAAAGTGGCAAAAAGACTTAAGTCAAGATGCGAATACATTATATAAAGCAAATTATCAAGGGTGTAAAATATGAGAATTATGATATAATACTTTCATAAGACCAGTAAAATGGCAGAGCTTAAATCCACTTGAAATTATAGTGGACAACTCTTATCAAACAGATAGGAGCAAATCAAATGCAAAAACCAATACTATTACAAGACTTAGGAAGATTATATCCAACTGAAAAATCTAAACAAAAAGCACGATATGGACTTTATAAATGTTATTGCGGTAATGAATTTAAAACAACAAGTAGTTCTGTAAAATCTGGGCATACTAAAAGCTGTGGCTGCTTTAGTCAAAAAAATAGAATAGAAATTAATATTACTCATAATCTATCAAAGCATAGACTATATAGCACTTGGAGCGGAATGATTGAAAGATGTACAAAACCAAACATTAAATCATATAAAAACTATGGAGGAAGAGGAATAAAAGTTTGTGATAGATGGCTTGATGTTAAAAACTTTATTGAAGATATGTATCCAACTTATATAGAGGGACTTACTATTGATAGAATAAACTCGAATGGTAATTACGAACCAAATAATTGTAGATGGGCGAATAGAACAACTCAAATCTTAAACAGAAGAATATCTATTAAAAATAAAAGTGGTTTTACTGGTGTTCATATACACACACAAACAAAAAGATTTGTAGCTCAAATAACAGTTAATGGCAAATGTAAACACTTAGGTTGTTTTGGTAATGAAATAGATGGTGCGAAAGCTTATAATCAGTATATAATAGATAATAATTTAGAACATACTTTAAATAACATAAAGGAATAGAATATGAAAATGAATGCTTGTAATAACAAGAATTGCGAAGCTTACAAAGATAAGTCTTGCAAAAGAGCTGTAATGTGGCAAAATATGCTTGATAGTGGTTGGAAAAAATCTAAGAATATGATAACTCCAAGAGATAATGAAAAGATGTGTGAAGCATTTGT
>ERZ1034365.288-NODE-288-length-28238-cov-3.995810_pt1 | contig 28238 bp, 27 predicted proteins | sample MGYA00520615_ERZ1034365 | MGnify/ENA primary metagenome ERZ1034365 (study PRJEB33736, sample SAMEA104284505) | Azolla filiculoides | biome: Urban; feature: Water surface; material: Ditch water | place: Netherlands | collected 2015-10-28 | depth 0-0.1 m ...
TCCCAATTGGGCCTTGATCTGAACATCATTCCCTACAAGGGGATGGCGCCTGTGCTCAATGATTTGCGTGCCGGCCATATCGACGCGGCTATTGTGAGTCCCGCCACCATCCGTCCGATGGCAATCGATGGAAAGGTGAAAGTGCTGGCCGTCCTGGACAAGCAGCGAAACGATGTATTGCCACAAGTTCCATCATCTGCTGATCTGGGGCATCCGAACTTGATAGTAGGCAATTGGTGGGGTATTGCAGGCCCCGCCAAAATGCCTGCGGCGCTCGTGGCGTCGCTGAGCCAGGCCATGATGGAGGTACTCGGTGATCCAGCCTTCCACAAGACACTCAAGGACAAAGGCTTCGAGCCTGCCGCGATCAGCGGCGATGCGTTCGCCAGTTTTGTACGCGCAGATCTGAAGGCATGGAAAACACTGGCGACGCAAGCCAACATCACGATGGACGAGTGATGGGAGAACCCGGGTGCACAGGCCTGGTCTCTGCACCCGAGGCGGGCTCTAGGAAATCAACGCGTCTGCGGCCGCTTTGCCAATTCAAGCTTCGCAATCGCATTGCGATGGACTTCGTCAGGACCATCCACAATCCGGACCGTGCGTTGGTGTGCGTAAGCCTCAGCCAGCCAGAAATCCTGACTGACACCGGCCGCGCCATGCGCCTGGATCGCCCAATCCACCACTTGGCACGACATGTTGGGTGCCACCACCTTGATCATGGCGATCTCAGCACGTGCGGCCTTGTTGCCGGCCACATCCATCTTGTTTGAGGCATTCAAGATGAGCAAGCGGGCTTGGTCGATCATGCAACGTGATTCAGCGATGCGTTCATGCCAGATACTCTGTTCCGAAAGAGGCTTGCCAAAAGCCACACGCTGGCGCAGACGCTCACACATCATCTCCAGTGCACGTTCAGCCGCCCCAATGGAGCGCATGCAGTGATGGATGCGTCCAGGGCCCAGGCGTCCCTGCGCAATTTCAAAACCTCTGCCTTCACCAAGCAGCACGTTGCTCACTGGAACGCGCACGTTGTCCAGCTCAACTTCCATATGGCCGTGCGGTGCATCGTCGTAACCGAATACGCTGAGATGACGCAATACCTTCACACCAGGGGTGCTTCGGGGCACAAGCACCATCGACTGTTGCGAATGTTTGGGCGCCTCGGGGTCGGTCTTCCCCATCACGATGAAGATATCGCAATGCGGACTGCCAGCGCCGGACGAGAACCACTTTCGACCGTTGATCACGTAACTGTCGCCGTCGCGCCGGATGGAGCACTGGATGTTGGTGGCATCCGAGGAAGCAACGGCAGGCTCGGTCATGAGGAAGGCTGACCGGATCTGCCCAGCGAGCAAGGGGTCGAGCCATTGGTCCTTCTGTTCGGACGTGGCGTAAAGCGCCAATGTTTCCATGTTGCCGGTGTCTGGCGCTGAGCAGTTGAAAACCTCTGCTGACCACATCACCCGACCCATGGTCTCACACAAGGGGGCATAGTCCAGATTGGACAGACCGGGCTGATCCTTGTGGCGATGCGGCAGGAACATGTTCCAGAGGCCCGCCTTGCGGGCAAGCGGCTTGAGTGCCTCAATCAGGGGAACGACTTTCCACGGGTCTCCACTGCGCCGGAATGCATCCATTTCCGCGTGATACCTCGCTTCATTGGGGTAAATGTGCAGTGCAAAAAACTCTTTCAGTTTTTCCTGCAGCAACAGCGAACGCTCGGAATAATCAGGAATCATGGCTGTGCTCTTGGATGGACTTGTTGATGATCGCCGTGCTCAGCGTCCGGTAAAGACGGGAGCACGCTTTTCCGCAAAAGCCAGTTTTGCTTCCTTGGCATCGTCTGTTTTTGCAATTTGTGCAGTCATATCTTGTTCATAGCGGTAGCCGTCACGCAGACTCAGGTCTTCAATGACATTCAGGGTGTGCTTGCCCATGCGCGTCGAAACAGGGCTCTTGGACGCAATGGTCTTCGCCAGTTCCATGGCGGCCGGCATCAGATCTTCGAGGGTTGTGACGGCCTCGATGACGCCCAGGCGGTAAAGCTCGGCAGCCGGCACGCGCATGCCCGTGAACATCATGCGACGCAGCTTCGAATGGCCGAACAAACGCATCGCGTGACGTCCACCACCGAGTAGCCCCACATCCACTTCGGGCAGTGCCAACGATGCATTTTCGGAAGCTAGCAGGATGTCACTGGATGCAGCCATCGCGAGGCCGGACCCCAGTGCCGGACCGTTGATGGCGCAGATCACAGGCTTGGCACATTCGCGAATCGCGTGAAAGCACTCCCGGGTGCGCCGCGAGTGCGCTGGCAAATCGCCCGGGCCCTTGATAACCGATGCCCGGCCTTTGAGATCGGCGCCGGCACAGAAGATCTTGCCCGCACCCGTGAGAATCACGACCCTGACTTCGTCCATCTCGGAAATCCGGTCCAACGCCAGCGTCAACTCGTCATTCAACGTTCGAGTCAGCGCATTCACAGGGGGTGCGTTGAGCGTGAGTGTCGCCACATGGTCGTTGTAGCCGTAGATCAGTTGGGTCAAATCGTCCATTAATTTCTCCATTCAAAAGTTGATACTCAAGTTCAGTCTAGCTTTGCACATCGACCCACAAAGAGCGAACAAGTCATGTCTGGTATGGCGGATTGGTTAACTCATGAATACATTGGTACTCTTTTTTGATTTTTTGCATCTGAACAGGTCTCCTTGGTGACGACCGTGCAATGCTCAACTTGACGGATTCAGTGCTAACACTGGCCTGCCGTCGATCCACGCGCGGATGTTGTCCAGTACGCCTTGATAAAAAACCTGCAGGTTTTCGCGTGTGACATAGCCAAGGTGGGGGGTGATCAGAACGTTGTCCATTTGCAGGAGCGCATGCCCCGCTGGCACAGGCTCCTGCCAGAAAACATCCAGACCCGCACCCGCAATGCGCCGTTCGCGCAGTGCCTCCATCAGCGCCTGCTCTTGGACGAGCCCTGCGCGCGCCGTGTTGATGAAATACGCTCCCGGCTTCATGAGCCTGAGCAAGTCATCATCGACCAGGCCAGCCGTCGCTGGACCCAGGCCCAAGTGCATCGACAGGACGTCCGACCGCTGGAAAAGTTCGTGCCTGGACACAGCCTCCACTCCATGGGCGCGGGCGCGTTCTGGTTTGAGGTTCGAGCTCCACGCCAGCACCTCCATGCCGAAGGCCTGGCCCAACAGCGCCATCCTGCTCCCAACATGGCCAAGACCGGCCAAGCCCAGTACCTTGCCATGCAGGCCTTGGGCCAGGGTCGGTTGCCAATGGCCTGAACGCGCGGCATCTTGACCGGAAGGGATCTGCTTGCAAAGGCCCAGAATCAGGGACCAGGCCAACTCGGCTGTACTGGAAAGGCTCTGCGCAGCCCCCCGCGCACCAGTCACCACAATCCCTCTGCCCAGGCAGGCTTGCAAATCAATGGCCGCATTGCGCAACCCCGTGGTGGCCAGCATCTTGAGTCGGGGCAGACGCCCGATGGCACTGCTGCCAAAGTGAGTCCGCTCACGCATGGCAACCACGACATCGAAGTCGGCGAGCTGCGCCACCATCACGTCTTCGCTGGAAAATGGCACATCAAACGCCCGAACAAATGTGCCTTCAGGCAAGGTAGCCCAGTCGACCAGATCCATCGCCACCTGCTGGTGATCATCGATGATGGCGATTCGCAGCGTTTGCATGGCGCTGACTCGATATCGCTTCAATTCAGCGTGATATTGGCTTTTCTCACAACTGCGCCCCAACGCGCGGATTCCTGGTTCATGAGTTTCCGGTATTCATCCGGCGTAGTCGTAACACCTACGGCGCCCAGATTAGCGATACTGGTTTTCACCGAAGGGGTGTTGATGGTCGTGATCAAGGCTTCCCGCATCTTTTGCACGATGGCAGCCGGCGTGCCTTTTGAGGCGATGATGCCGTAGTTCGACTCGGCAATGACGCCAGGCAACCCCAGCTCTACGGTGGTGGGAACCTTGGGCAAACTCTCCCAGCGCTGCGATCCTGAAACAGCCAGAATTTTGACCCCGCGCGCCGTGAACTGGTTCACCGCAGGCAGATCTGCGGCCAGGACTTGAATATCTCCCGCCAGCAAAGCCGTAACGGCTGGAGCTGCTCCCTTATAAGGAATATGCGTCATCTTGACACCTGCCTCTTGTGCGAAAAGTTCAGCACCCAGGTGCGGTGTTGTGGCATTGCCAGCCGAGCCGTAGTTGATGGCTCCTGGGTCTTTTTTGGCCAGTGCGATCAGCTCCTGCAATGTATTGGCCGGCACTTTCGGGCCTACGGTGATGACCTGGGGAACGCGCGCTACGAGCGAGACATAGACAATTTCGTCTACGACGTAAGGCATCTTTTGCAGGTGTGGAAGGACGGTGATGCCGCCGGGAACGCCAAAGGAAAAGACACTGCCATCGGGCTCGGCCTTGATGGCCGCATCCATGCCAATGGCGCCACTGGCACCGGCCTTGTTGTCCACAATGACGCTCTGACCCAGTACCTCCCCCAGCCGCGGCGCGATCGCGCGGGCCAGCTGGTCGACCGGGCCACCGGGCGGATACGGAACGATCAGCTTGATCGGCTTTTGTGGCCAGCTGGTTTGCGCCGCAGCGGGCAGCAGCATGGCCGTGACCGCTGCGGCGATCAGCAAAGTGCGTTTTTTCATCTTGTCTCCTGATTGAAAATGTGTTTTAAAAGCTCATTCATCCTGAATCAATAGAATGAATTCAGCGATGACAGCTGGTTTGGGCGATCCGTCCAGATCGAAAGTGCAAATGGTCGTGATGCGGGTTCCTCCCGAACTGCGATCCGCCGACTTGAGGTGCTGGCGCAGTCGCACGCGCGAGCCGACGGGTACCGCCGCGATGTATCGCACACGGTCCGAGCCATAGTTGAGACCTTTGCCTCGACGCGTGACCTTGAAGATTTGCCTTTGCAGATGCGGCACCAGCGACAACACGAAAAGACCGTGTGCGATGGTCTTGCCTTGAGGCATCTCGCGTTGCGCGCGAGCCACGTCCACATGAATCCAGAAGTCGTCGCCAGTGAGTTCAGCAAAGCCATCGATGTGCCGCTGCTCAATGGTGAACCAGTCGCTCTCGCCCAGATCGCGGCCCACGTGTTGCAAGAAGTCTGAAGGGGTGTTCAGCGTCAGCATGGATGGCTTTCAGGTGGGCAGGTTCAATACAGACTTGGCGAGGATGTTGCGTTGAATCTCATTGCTGCCAGCAAAGATCTTCGCGTTCATCGCATTCATCAACGGAGCCATCACATGCATGTCAATTTCATCGGTATGGCAATGGTCACGACAGGCGCCATAGTCTTGCGCCGATTCAATCAGCAGCAGCGCCAGTCGCTCATAGGTCTCGGTTGACCATGTCTTGAGTATTGAGATCGTGGGGGGAATCGGATCTCCACGCTTGGCCATTTCAGCGAAGTGACCGTAGGCGGCGGTCAAGTCAAGTGTGTCAAGGCGCAACGCGGTGTAGCGTGCCAGGAAATCCGGTTCGTCCAGCAAGCCTTGCTGACGTGCGATCTTTTCAACTTGATGCAACGTGTGCTGTGCATGTTTGGGACTGCCGGTGAAGAGGCGCTCGAATCCCAGCAAAGCCTTGGCCACACTCCAGCCTTGGTTGATTTCACCAACCAAATTCTCGAAGGGAACCCGGACCTGGTCGAAAAACACCTCGCAAAACTCGCGCTCTCCAGCGATGTTTTGAATTGGTCGAATGGTGATCCCTGGAGACTTCAGATCAACCAGCAAAAAGCTGATTCCGGCCTGCTTTTTCACCGTCTTGTCCGTGCGCACCAACATGAACATATGGGTTCCGTCAGCGCCCCAAGTAGTCCACGTCTTCTGTCCGGTCACGACAAATTCCTCACCATCCAGCAAGGCTTCCGTCCTGACAGCGGCCAGGTCTGACCCCGCATTGGGCTCGGAGTAGCCTTGCGTCCAGACATGCTCTCCGGCGAGGATGGGCGGCAGAAATTTCTGCCTCTGTGAATCCGTTCCGAAACGCATCAGAATGGGCCCCACCATCACCAGACCCTGGTCCGGAGGGCGGGCGACCCCCCATGCTTCGCTCTCTTCGATGTAGGCGATCAACTTGTCTGACGGCAGGCCCATGCCACCATGCTCCCTTGGCCAAGCAGGTGCGAGCCAGCCCAAGCGCGCCAAGGTCATGTACCAGTCACGGGATTGCGCCCAGGTTTGGCGGTACGGAAGGTAGCGTCGTTCAGCGGGATAGTGACGGGCAAACAGCGCGCGCACCATCTGCCGAAATTCGCCCTCTGGCATTTTCACCCAATCCAGGTCGTTGGGGAACTCAGTCCAATGCCGATCGGGAACCCCGAGACCCTGGCTGGATGAGGTACCACTGGCTTGATGCCACCGTTTACGGTGCGACGCAGCATGGCCCCAGCGGCCCGAAAGCGTCATCGCACGCTTGAAATAAAGCCCGATGTCGTATTCGTTTGTTGTTCCGATGGCTCCATGCAGCTGAATCGCCATGCGTGTCACTTCGGTGGCAGCATGGGCGCAGCGGGCTTTGACCCGGCTGGCAACTGCGCCCAGCGACCCTTCCGGCATGCTACGCAAGCCATCTTGCAAGCAGGCTGCTGCCAGCTCGACCTGAATCAGGCCATCCACCAGCCGATGCTGCAGGGCCTGAAAACTTCCTATCGGCTTGCCGAACTGTACGCGGGTCGTCATGTAATCGCGCGTCAACTCGAGTGACCGGCGTGCGATTCCCAGCAGCTCAGCAGATTGAGCCAAAAGCGCAAGATCATTGGCACGTTGCAACGCTGCCAGCGCTGCACTACCTTGAGCAAGTTGTGTGGCATGCACTTGGTCCAGAATCAGTGTGGCGATAGGGATGCCATCCACGCCAACGGCGTGATCAACCTTGAGACCTTGTGCGTCGCGGGCTACCCAGTACAAGCCAGGCCCATCCCCGGTACTTGCACTGACAATCCAGCCATCCGCTTCAGAGCCGGGACGCACAAATCGCTTGGTGCCAACCAGCATGTGAGTCTCCCCGTATACAAGCGCGACCGACTTTGGTGGCGTGGCATTGAGGTCGCCCGCATGCTCTTGCCATGCCAAGCCAACAACTTTCTCTCCCGCCTGAATCTGGGCCAGCAAACGGTCACGTGTCAGGCTGGAAGGCAGTTGCACCAGCAGCAGAACCGGGTGCATGCCGGCATCGACGAACGGCTCAGGCAAGAGATGCCTGCCAGCTTCCTCGGCAATCGCCGCCGCCTCATGCAAGCCCAGCCCAAGCCCCCCATTTGCCTCGGGAACCATGATCGAAAACCAGCCAAGCTCGCTCAATTGATGCCAATAGGACCGATCAAAGCCGCCGCCCGAAGCTTCCAGCTGACGCATCCGGCTGCGCTGGTCAACGGCCGACAAGAAGTTGCGCGCACTGTCACGAAACATCTCAATGGATTGCGTATCAATCATGTCAGATGACCTTCTTGTGACGCAATTGGGCAATGCGCATGTCGTCCATACCCAGGCGATCTCGCAGCACTTCGAGCGTGTGCTGGCCCAAGATGGGTGGTGCTAGCGCATATTGAACGGGTGTCCCGGAAAACTTCACCGGATTCGCCACTTGGGGGACGCTCCCAGCAGTGGGGTGCTGCATCTCCATCTGCATCTGCCGATGCACGATCTGTGGGTCGGAAAAGACTTGCTCAAAGTTGTTGATGGGCCCACTCGGCACACCAGCGGCTTCGCATTCGGCGTTCCACTCATGCACTGTGCGCCTGCTCAGGGCGTCTGCCAGCAGGGGGATCAGTGTGTCGCGATGCTTTGCGCGCAAGGGGTTGCTGACAAAGCGGTCATCTGCGGCCAGATGCGGCAAGCCCAGGACTCGACAAAAGGCCGCAAACTGTGCGTCATTGCCCACTGCGATGACAAGTTGTCCGTCGCTGCATTCAAAAGATTGCCAGGGGCAGGTAATGGGAGATACATTGCCCAACCGGGGAGGCTGCTGGCCAGATACAAGATACATCATGGCCACATGCGAAATGGCAGCCACTTGCGCATCCAGGAGAGCCAAATCAATGTGCTGTCCCTCACCCGAAACCATGTCGCGATGTCGCAGCGCAGCGAGGATGGCACTGACGGCATAGAAGCCCGCCGTGATGTCCCCCACCGAATAGCCTACACGCAACGGCCCACCACCGGGCGCACCGTCGGCATGACCGGTGACGCTCATCAGTCCGCTCATCGACTGAAAAAGCGGGTCGTACCCTGGCAAGTGGCTGTAGGGACCGGTCTGGCCAAAGCCACTGATGGAGCAGTACACGAGACGCGGATTGATCTCGCGCAGGCTGAGGTAATCAAGCCCGTAGCGCGACAGGTCACCCGCCTTGAAGTTTTCAATCAGGATGTCACTGTCCCGGGCCAGATCACGGATCAGGGCCTGACCTTCCTCTTGCGCAATATCAATGGTGATTGAACGCTTGCCACGGTTCATCGAAAGGAAAGAAGATGTCTCCGAAGTCTCCTCGCCTTCCGCATTGCGTGCGCGCGGACCTTGATAGCGCACATCGTCACCACGTCCGGGGCGTTCCACCTTGATCACATCGGCGCCAAAGTCAGCGAGCATCTGTGCCGCCCAGGGCCCAGAAAAAACGCGACTCAAATCCAAAACCTTTACGCCGGACAGGCTCCCCATTGCACATACCCCTCAATTAGTCGCACGCTGAATGAATTTCAGGCTGGACACTAATCTAAGGAAGACTTTTGGTCCTGGCATCCAGCTTGCACGCATAGCAGATATGCAGCAGCCTTTCCGGATGCCAAGTAAATGATCTGATGAAGGTATTCGTCCAGTCTGGACATTGCTTGAAACTGACTTCGACGAGCGCTACGGCCAGAGCGGCCATCAGGGCGAGCCAACGCGCTCAAGGACTCCCGCCCCCACCATGCCTGTTGCCACCGAACCATGGCGAGTGCGGCGCCAGGACCTGGTCTGCTTGCCTGCTTTCAGGCTGGGACGCTGTCTTCCGCTCAGCATGTGTGGGCTTGCGGTCGAGCTGGAATTCCGATGCCTCGATCTAGGTTGCCCGTGGAATGGTTCAGCACTGCCTGAGACCGTGATCGGGCTTTGTGGCTGCACGCATAGCAGGTTTGCCTTACATCGCCATCCGCATTATCTGGCGGTCTCTAAGATTTGATTCCCCGGGCTTTCATGCTGATGTTCCTCAGCTACACACGAATGCCTGGCTGGCGACTTCCATTTCCTGATTAAAAGTTATCTCCATGAAAATTAAATTTATCGCTTTGTCTGCTCTCGCCGCCTGCAGCGCCGCTTCGGCGCAATCATCTGTGACGCTCTATGGTGTTGCTGATATTTCGCTTGCCAAGGTGACCGGTTCATCGGTACAGATGGCTGGTCTTGCTCCCTTGACCAACGGTACCAGCCGGTTCGGTCTTCGGGGCACAGAGGACATGGGAGGCGGGCTGAAGGCCTCCTTCAACTTTGAAGCAGAGGTGAACCCGGAAACCGGTGCGACGGCTACGGCTACGTTTGCCCGGGCCGCGAACATGTCCCTTTCAGGGGGCTTTGGTACCTTGAAGATGGGACGCACGCTGAACCCCAGTTTTTACGGTGTGACCGCCTGGGAATTGACTGGTGCGGCGAATTACAGCGTGGTCAGCAGCCAGTTCAGCTATGCGGGCAGTTCCCGCAACAGCAGCGAATTAAGCTACACCACCCCTAATTTTGGCGGCGTGACCTTGACTCTCGGAAAGGTTCTCAAAGGTGACAACAGCAACGTAGGAAAGGTCGATCTCAACTTGATCTATCGAAATGGTCCTCTGGCCGCTTCGTTGGCTTACAACAAGCTGGACAACACGCCAAAGAACTATGTACTGGGTGTTGCTTATGACTTCGGCAGCTTCAAGCTGGCAGGCAGTGCTCAAGATGTGACCGGAGCAGGAAGAGGAAAGGGCTTCACGCTGGGCGGTACGGTCCCGTTGGGCGCCGTCAGTCTTATCGTCGATTTCGCGCGTGATACCAAGAACAAGGACTCTGACTACCTGCTTGAAGCGCGGTATGCACTCTCCAAACGTACATTTATTTATGGTGCGTTCCAGCACAACGGCAAAGGGAAGGCGGCTAAAGACGTCGATTCAACAATGTTGGGTATCCGCCATAACTTCTGATGCAGGCCAGCGTGGTGATCAATGCATCGCGCCTGCCGTAGTTCGGGCGCCAACCGGCGCCCGAACTGATTTTTCAATCAGACCAAGGCTGCCAGTATTGCAGCCACGAGGTCCAGCATGCGCCCAAAGGTGACGGGCTGGAGTCAGCATTGCGCGGCGATGACAGCCATTGGGACAATGCGTCCACCGGAAGCCTTTGGGGCATCTGAAGGTTGGCCACTCGCCACCAGCCAATAGACGAGGTGATCGACTGGCTGACGTTCTTCAACCGCAAAAGATGGCATCCGGCCATGGACGATGGCCGCCCGATGACGTTCGCGCAACGCTGGATCGCAGCCTGGCAGCACGACACGCCCTTGATGCGCATGGGAACAGTTTGTACGAGCAGGCGTAGATAGCCAGCCAGAAACAGTTTCCGGAAATTTCAGCTCACCTGTGGAAAGGGCGCGTCAATTGACCTCATGAATCCAGTTCTCCTGTCTCTGCTATGCGCTGATTTGCATGACAGAGTTGCCGCGCAAACCCTATTCCCGCATGGCGGGTCGAGCCAGAATATCTGCAGTCTCCGGAGGAATTTATGAACATATCGCAAGGCCCGCTGTCGCATGTGCGGGTACTCGATCTCAGTCGCATTCTTGCTGCACCATGGGCAGGGCAAATTTTGGCCGACCTTGGTGCGGAGGTCATCAAAGTTGAGCGACCAGGGGTCGGTGATGACACGCGTCAATGGGGCCCACCCTTTCTGATGGACAGCGATGGACAGGCTACGCGCGAGGCTGGCTACTACTTGGCAGTTAACCGTGGAAAACGCTCGATTTCAGTCAGCCTTGAAAAGCCTGAAGGCCAGCGCATTGTGCGTGAACTGGCATTGCGCGCCGACATTGTTCTTGAAAACTACAAGGCCGGTACGTTGGCTCGCTATGGGCTTGATGAAGCCTCTTTACGCAAGATCAATCCGCGCCTGATTTATTGTTCGGTAACAGGATTCGGACAGACTGGTCCTCGTCGTGACCAGCCTGCCTATGATTTTTTGATCCAGGCGATGGGTGGCCTCATGAGTGTCACTGGTGAGCGCGACGGACTGCCCGGCGGTGGCCCACAAAAGGTTGGCGTCCCCATCGTTGACCTCATGACGGGCATGTACACCGCTGTTTCCGTACTGGCCGCACTCGCACGACGCAACGAAGTCGGCGTCGGCGACTATATCGACATCGCCATGCTGGACGTGCAGGTGGCAACCTTGGCGAACCAGGCCATGAATTACCTGGTATCCGGCAAGGTGCCCAAGCGCAATGGCAATTCGCACCCCAACATCCAGCCGCAGGATGTATTTGCGTGCGCCGATGGCGACGTCATTTTGGTAGTTGGCAACGACGGACAGTTTGGGAAGCTCTGTGAAACTTTGGGTCATCCCGAATGGGCGACCGATGAGCGGTTTGTCAATAATGCCCAGCGCATTCGCCATTTGGCCGACTTGATGGAGTTGTTGCGTGCGAAATTTTCCGGCTACAAGCGCAGCGAACTGATCGCAGCGCTGGACACTGCGGGCGTGCCCTGCGGGCCCATCAATTCAGTCGCCGATGTCTTCGAAGAGCCACAAGTCCAGGCGCGCGGAATGCTGCGGCATGTGCCACATCCTAGTGGAGTGAATGTGCCGCAGGTCGCGAGCCCGATGCGATTTGCAGATGCGGCGATGCCCATGCGCGAAGCGCCACCTTTATTGGGTCAGCACAGTGACGCCATTCTGGGTGAGTTGGGGTACACCGCCGAACAAATTCAAACCATGCGCGCCGCTGGCGTCATCTGAAAGGTCACCATGAAGCTGCACTGGTCGCCCAAATCACCCTATGTGCGCAAAGTCATGATTTGTGCGCACGAGCTCAGAATCACGCACGAGCTTGAGCTAGTACGCTCCGTGGCCGCCATGCTGAAGCCCAATCAGGCCATCATGGAAGACAACCCGCTGTCCAAAATTCCGACCCTCGTGCGCAACGATGGCCTTGTGTTGTTTGATTCAGTCGTCATCTGCGAATACCTCAATGATTTGGCGCAGGGGCCATTGTTTCCACAGACTGCCGACGACAAGTGGAATGCCCTGCGCTGGCACGCACTGGGCGACGGCTTGTTGGATGCACTGATCCTCTGGCGCAATGAGCGCGAGCGCGAGCAACCTCTGCGCAACTTGATGGATGCTTTTGACCTCAAGGTCCGGGCCAGCTTGGCGCTGCTTGACCGTGAGGCCCAGGCCTTGGAGCAGGCTCCGTTCAGCATTGGCACACTGACTGTTGGCTGTGCACTGGGCTATGCCGACTACCGTTTTGCGGCACTTGGCTGGCGTGAGCTGGCGCCGCAACTGGCGGACTGGTATGCCCGCTTGTGCCAACGCCCCTCTTTTGTGGCGACAGAACCTCTGGACGGCTGATAGCGTGTCGCGTTTCCCCGAATCCTCCAGTATTCCGAAGTTCAGTTGCGTCGATGGCGAAGAATTGAACACCGAAACGGCTTACCGGCTGCTGGTGGGCTGCGTGGTTCCCAGGCCCATTGCCTGGGTGACCACGATGGACGCACAAGGACGCGTCAATGCGGCGCCCTTCAGTTCGTACAACTACGTTGCCACCAGTCCACCCATGCTGGCGATCAACATTGCCAAGCGGCCTGGCAGCGGTGCCACCAAGGACACGGCGCACAATATTTCGACCCTGCGCGAATTTGTGGTTAACGTGGCCACGCTCGACAACATGGACCTGATGCACCAGAGTGCGCAAGAGTTTCCGCCTGAGGTCAGTGAGGTCGAGGTGTTGGGCATCCCGCTGCTGGCCAGCAAGCATGTACGTGTGCCACGCATTGCCTGCTCGCCCGTGCAGATGGAGTGTCGACTCGACCAGGTAGTGCAATTGGGCCGCGGCATCAACACGCTCTACATCGGAGAGGTGGTTGCCTTTCACTTGTCAGATGCTGTCTACGACGGCCAGCGCATCGACAGTGCCGCCATGCGCCCGATTGCTCGCCTGGGGGGGCCTTATTACGGTGCGCTCGGCGACATCATTCATCGGCCCATGCTGCAGAAGCCGCCGGGTGGTGAGGGCTGGGCTCCAGTCCATTCAACGAAAAAGAGAGACGGAGACCTTTCATGACATTGATGATCGCCAAACTTACCCGCCGTACCCTTATCGTCGCCAGCATGCTTGCTGTCGGCGCAGCTCAAGCCCAAAGCTGGCCTGCAAGACCCGTCACCATCGTTCATCCCTACGCGCCAGGCGGTCCAGCTGACACCATGGCGCGGGCTTTGGCGCAGCAACTTGAATCGCGTCTAAAGCAGCCTTTTATCGTGGATGGCAAGGCTGGTGGCGCCGCGACCATTGGCACCAGCCTGGTAGCGCGAGCCAAGCCGGATGGATATACATTGCTCATGGGGACCTCGGCCGGCCATGTGGTGACGCCACTCATGCAAAAGATCGCCTACGATGGCATTGCGGACTTCAGCTTCATCGCGATGGTCGCCAATCAGCCCAATGTGGTTGTGGTCCATCCTTCATTGGGTGTTGACAGCCTGAAAGCCCTGATTGATCTGGCCCGCAAGCAACCGGGCAAACTCAATTACGCATCAGCTGGCATGGGCGGCGCCACACACCTGGGTGCGGAGGCCTTTGCGCAGGCTGCCCAGATCCAGTTGACCCATGTTCCCTACAGCGGCGCTGCACCGGCCATGAAAGACCTGCTTGGCGCTCAGGTGCAAATGGCGATGCTCAACCTGGCGGCCACAAGAGCCTTCGTGGCCGACGGCAAGATCAAGGCGCTGGCCTACGGTGGCCAAAAGCGAACGTCTCTGCTGCCTGGTGTCCCCACATTGGAAGAGCTCGGCTACGGCAATACCGCCACAGCGACCTGGTACACATTGGCAGCACCCAGGGACACCCCGGCCCCGATCATTGAAGCGCTGCGCAAGGCGGTGGCCGACACCGCCAACGATCCAGCCTACCAGCGTGTGCTGGCTGCGCAAGGTGCTGAAATCTCAAGTCTTTCTCCGGCAGAAACCACAGCCTTTGTGCAAAACGACAAGGCGGCCATGGTCAAGTTGCTGGGCACCCTCAACCTGCTCGCCAAGTGAGTCGCAGGCCTGCAGGCTCTCAAACGTAGAGGGCCTGCGGGTTGTGAACCAGAATCTGATCGACCATTTCCTCTGAACCAGCCCAACGCTGCATCAGGGACAGCAAGTCAGCTGCATCTGGCGGATTGCTGACATTCAGGTGTGGCCAGTCGCTGCCCCATACCAGCCGATCTGGGGCAGCGTCGGTCAGTGCTTGCTGAAATGCCTGACCTACTTCCCAGTCGGACGTCTTGAGCAGGTTGCGGTAGGCGCAAATCTTGACCCATGTCTGTCGACTTTCGAGCAAATTCAGCAGTGCCAAGAAACCGGGATGGCCTGGTCCTGCATCGGGCTGAAATCCGCCCATGTGATCAATGACTACCTGCACGGGAAGTTGCTTGAGCAGCGGGGCGATCTGCGGCAGCATCTCGCAGTCGGTCCACAGTTCGGCATGCAGGCCCGCATCGGCAAGCGATGGAGCCAATGCCAGCAAGTCATCGAGGGAGGCACTGCCTGAAAAGTTCAAGGCGGCACCACTACGGCAGCTAAAGCGTGCTGCGCGAACACCTCTTTCCCGCAACTTTCCGAGCGGCAATTTGGATTCAGGCCTTACCACCACGACACCGCGAAGCTCGGGTACGCTTGCCAGCACATCCAGTAGCAGCGCATGGTCTTCGCCATAGGCGCTGGGATGCACCAATACACCGTGCGAAAGATTCAGTCGCTTCAACAAGGCCAGGTATTGAGTCAGGACGGCTTCGGGTGGCGTATAGCTCCGCTCGGCGGCCAGAGGGTAGCGCGCATAAGGCCCAAACAGGTGCGCGTGGCAGTCCCACCCGCCAGATACAGAGGCTGCATTCATTTCAAACCTGCATGTTGCGGCAGCGGAAAGGCCGGAGCAACCCCTTCGGGTAGCGGAATCTCGTGGCAATTGAGCGTCATGGCCACCATGGTGTAGTACCCCACCAATGCGGTAAGTTCGACCACACCACGCTCGCCAAAATGCCTTAACGCACGGGCATACACCGCATCTGATACCGACCGGTGCTGGCACAACTGCATCGCGTAGTCATACACTGCCGCATCTTCTTCAGAAAGATCTTGAGGGCGCTCGCCTTGCAAAATGGCCTCGATGAGGCTGACTTCCACGCCAACTCTTTCAGCCTCGATACGATGGGCATACCATTCAAATGGTGACTGGCCTTGGCGGCCTGTCACCAAAATGGCGATCTCGGACAAGCGAGGCGAAAAAGATGTGCGATAGCGCAGCAGAGATCCCAAGGCCTGCCATTTTTCGGCCAGCTCGGCGTTATGCAGGGCGGCGCGCAGCGGTCCCTGGATCTTGCCTCGTGGGCCGCTGACAATGCGGTCGTAGACCTCGCGCTGCTCGACATTCATTTCGTCGCGGGAAGGCAGGTGAATTCTGGGCATGTTGAATAGGGGGAAATTGGAATAATGCGCCCCAGCATAGCCAATTGCGGACGCCGGCGAACAGCAGCCAAGGCAATGCTGCTATGCCCCCCCTGATAACTCAAAAAGACGCTGATGTGCCGATTTGAGCCTTCATGGCAAGGCATTCCAAAGGCCGCTGCGGGCGCCCTCTTCTATGATTTTCACAATTTCACTGGACACCGCAGAGACCGCGCGTGATGGCCCCTTGCTCTTGGCGAGTTCCATCGAGACATAGCGCTCGACGGTTGGCGAAACAATGCGGGAAGCCTGCAAGTGACCATCACGAATATCGGACCAGACTGCGTGCAATGGAAGAACCGTGTAAAGGCGATTTTCCGCGACCACCGAGCGCATCAATGGCAACGAATCTGCCTCAATGGCTGGTGCCAAGACAATATGCTCCTGCTTGGCCAGTGCATCAAGCGTGGCTCTAAGGCCATTGGGTACGCCTGGAAGGATGAACGGAAGACCATCGAGCTCGGAAAAATTGACTGTTGGCGAGGATGTAAGACGATCGCCTTTAGCACCAATCAAGTAACTCTCCACCGTGGCCAGGTGGTGCCGGCTGGTGGGGGAACTATTGTTGTACCGGTACAAAATTGCAATGTCCACACGTCCATCAGCCAGCCATTCTTCAACTTGACCGCTCGAACCCTCCAGGATCTTGAGCTGAATACCAGGGAAGTTCGCACGTAGCTGCCGAAAGAGGCGGCCAATGATGGGGCTGGTGATGGAAGGCAGTGAACCTAAAGTCACGCGGCCAGCAGGCTCGCGCGCCTGCCCACGAATCTCCAACTCCAGTTGCTCGGCGCCGGTCAGCAATGACTTCACGTGAGGAAAGAGCCGTTGTCCAAAGTCGGACAATGCGACGCCCCGTCCGGTGCGAGTAAAAAGACGGGCATTGCAATCCCGCTCCAGCGCATTGAGGTGGCGACTCAGTAGCGACTGGTTGCTGTCCAGATAGAGCGCAGCGCGCGTCAAGCTTCCCAGTTCGGCGATCGCCAAAAAGGTCCTCCACTTCTGCAAGTCAGAAGTCAGGTCGAGCTGAAAATTTGACACTTTGGTGAGATTCATTGGAGATCATTTTGCCAGCGTCAAACGGCGGGCGGTCCTATTCGATGCATGCACCACCCTCCACGCTTCAAAAAGCCAACATTGGATGGGGATTCTCTTTTGAGCACTGGATCGCTGTGACAAATGCGAAGCAACCATCTTCAGCGACGCACCTTTCGACTACGCCTCTATAAATGAGGGAATTCAAGAATTTTGTCGTCCCTGTCGCAGCACTTCTGTGTCTTGTTCGCACCTGGCTTCAGGTCTCTGTGCCGGTGACTCCAGCGTGGCACCGTCTCGTTCGTCAGGCGACGTGCTTCCTTAAAAAATCAAGTACCGTCTGATTGAAGGTCGCTGGCTGTTCCCAGTTCGAGCAATGACCCGCCTCCTGGATCACGGCAACTTCTGCATGCGGCATGTGAAGAGCCTGCATGCGCAGGAGCGCCGGGGGCGTATAGAGATCGCCGTCACCGGTCAGGAGCAGCGTCGGCGATTTGATGCTTTCCAACCGAGCCCAGGTCAGCGGGTAGGGCCGCCTGGAGTTGATGCGTGGGCCATGCATGGCCTCTTTGGCCAGCTTTATCCAAGCCGATGTGCCCTCTGGGTTGCCAGCGCGGTAGGAAGGGTGCAGTTCCTTGAATTCCACTGGCAAGGCATTGAACTCCTTGGGCCGAAGCCTGCTGTTGGCCTCAAAGTAGTCTTTTTCAGTGTCGGCGATGCCCAAGTACGACGAAGCAATGGTGAGACTGCGCACCTTCTGGGGATATAAAAGCGCGAAGTCCAGGGTAAAAAAAGCGCCGTGGGCGATGGCCACCAGATGCACCTTTTTGAGATGGAGGTGTTCAACCAGTCGATTCAGATCCTCGGCGGCAATGCCTGGGTCATCCGGGCTTCCAGGCTCTGAACGGTAGTACCCGCGCCGCGAATAGCCGATGGCACGGAAGCCCGCAGCGGCAAACACGGGTTGCTGATAGCCCCATCCTGCGCCGCTCTGCGAGCCCGCGTGCATGAAGATCACGGGTTGGCCAGGGCCGCCTGTGTCCCAGTACCACAGCTTGGCCCCACCGACTTCGACCATGCCCTCGGTGGATGGCGCAGAGAGCGGCATTGCGGCTGGCAACCAGATCGGCGCAGGGGATGCCGCGGTCGACGATGCCACGGCTGTTGTACCTGCAACACCGCTGGCAAGTGCGGCCATTCTGAACAGCTCCCGGCGCTGGACGCCGGTGCCTTTGGTGCCGATGACGGATGTTTCCTGGGTCATCGTGTCTCCTGTTTATTGTGGCGGAATCAAACTGACGTAACGTGTACTGCGATACAAGAATGCTTCGTCGAATATCTCTACTGGCCGTACAGATCACGACCTTCCTTGCCCGGAACAACTGCGCCGGGACATGCATGAGGACCTCCTCGGATCTGGTCATCCTCACAGCCGGGTGGCCGAGAATGGAGATAGCGCGGCTCGCGTCAAGCGGGCGCATTTCATTCGATCCGGCGATCTTTTATCGAACTCCCTGCATGCTTTGGCTAAAGTTGTCTGGCAGATGTGGAATCTAGTGGATGCAAGCACCTTGCGTCACGCACTGCATCAGCAAAGCTGCTATTCAGCAAAGCACCCCTATTTCAGCGTGCGCTGCATGACGACGCCTTCCGGTTCGAGGTGGAGTTCATCCTCCGGCAGGACAAAGACATGCTGCAGATGCCCGGCAGCACCTGATTCCGCACCCGTGACGGCTGGGCGGTGCACAGGTCGACGGCGGCACGGTGCGCCCTACGCTGGGCCGGATCGGTGCCCGGTCGGCCCTGACAGCCCAGGTGCCGGACGGCCTGCACCGGCTCAAACGGTCATCGTGCAATCAGACGACCGCATCCGGGACGGAGCACGGATCAAGGCAGCCAGCAGAAGGTAGGGAGGTGGTACAAGGTCAGGCAAGGCGGCACTGGATACCCCCGCCGCTACGGGGCGCCATCGTCAAACGCCGCATCGATCTCCTGCACGTCCAGGCGGGCGTAGATCGCGGCGGCGCCACTCAGCTCCCACACTGAGGCGCCGGCCCGCACTTTTTCGATGACCTCGTCTTCCCGGCGCATCTTGGCGTGGGCCGCCGCCACCACCTGCGCGGCCGCGTCGCGTGGCACGCAGACCACGCCATCGCCGTCCGCCACGATCAGATCGCCCGGGCACACTTCGACCCCTTCGCACACCACCGGCGCATTGACGAAGCCGTGGCCCGACTTGTCCGGATGGATGGGCCAGATGTGGGTGGACCACACCGGCAAGCCCAGGGCACGGACCTGGTCCACGTCGCGCACACAGCCCTGCACCACCACGCCGGCCAGGCCCTTTTGCAGTGCGTAGCGGGTGGCCAGGTCACCCCACTGGGCGCCGGACAGTTCGGCCTGGCAGACGACCACCAGCACATCGCCCGGCTGGGCGAGCACCAGCGCACGGTGCATCATCAGGTTGTCGCCGGGCCAGCAGAACGCCGTGACGGCGGGCCCGGCGATCTGCAGCTGGCCTTCTTTCAAGGGCCGCATCCGCGCGCCCAGCAAAGCCGCCCGGCCGCGCGTGCCCATGGACTCGTGGACGTCGGCGACGGTGAGGTCGCGCGCCTGCGCAACGACTGCGGCATCGACGCGCCGCACCTTGAGATACACCTGTGAAGCGCTCATGTCAGCCTGTCCTGTCGCTCAGGCGTGCGGCACGCAATAGTCGTCCGCAGACAGGCGGAAGGTGGTGCGCTTCATCAGGCGGGGCTGGTCAATCTTCATCACATCGCGGCGGTGCAGGGTGCAGCCGTTGTCCCACATCATCATGTCGCCATTGCGCACCTTGTGGCGGTAGGCGTGGTCAGGGTGCCCGCCAGCTTCGAACAGGATGGGCATGACCCGCGCGTTCTCTTCTTCCGACAGGCCATCGATCCCGATGAGGGTGGTCTGGTCCGCATACAGCGCCTTGCGACCGGTTTTCGGGTGGGTCAACACCAGGGGATGGCGCGCGTCGGGCAGGCTCAGCATCGCGTTGGACGCTTCCTTGCCCTTGAGTTCCAGCGTGCTGAGCATCGCGTAGCGTTTGGCGTAGCGGAAGGTGCCGATGCGTCCATCGATCAGTTGCTGGATGTCCTTGGGCAGCCGGTCCCAGGCGGCGTACTGGTTGGCCCAGTAAATGTCACCACCGTCGCGCGGCACTTCCGTGCCGTACAGGATGGCGCCGGTGGCCGGGCGCACCTGGTAGGTCTGGTCTGAGTGCCAGTCCACGTCCTCGCCGCCGGCGAAGCCGCCGACAAAACGGCCGTCCGAGTACTTCAGCGTGCTGAAGTAAATGATCTCGTCGTGGTACGGCGACTGGATGTCCTTGCGGCCGGTGCTCTCGCACTTGCCGAAATATTCGGAGAAACGCACAAGTTCAGACTCGTCCAGCGACTGGCGCCGGAAGATCATCACCGGCGACTTTTGCCAGATGGCCTTGAGTTCGGCCATGGCGTCTGCGTTGTCAAGGATGTCCGGAATGAACACATGGACCTGGACGGCGAAATCAGAATGCAGGGGGGTGGTTTTGATGAGGCTCATGTTGTCTCCTTGGGTATTTACTCGGGTTTCATGTTGGCGTTCTTGATCACTTCCGCGTAGGTGCGTCGCTCCTCGCGCAGCCAGGCGTTGAGTTCAGCGGTCGTGCGGATGGGCGCGCGCTCGAAACCCAGCTCGCCCAGCGCCTTCTGGGTCTCGGGCAGGTCGAGAATCTTGCGCATCTCGGCAGCCAGCTTGTTCTGGATCTCCATCGGCACCCCCCTGGGCACCATCAGCGCGTTCCAGGCGGTGATGGTGAAGTTCGGCAGGCCCTGCTCACCCGCGGTCTTCACGCCGGGCATGGAGGCCATGGGGGTGACGGTGGTCACAGCCAGCGGCTTGATCTTTCCCAGCCCCGTGCGCGTGGCGGCGACGGTGTCAATCAGCACCGGCACATGCCCGCCCATCAGCGCGGTCATCGCATCGCCCGACCCCTTGTACCGGATGCCGAACAGGGGCACGTCGCGCGCTTTCAGCATCTCCAGCACGAGTTGGCCCGTGACGCTGGGGAAGGCGACATCGACCTTGCCCGGTTTGCTCTTCGCCAGTGCGATCAGCTCGTTCAGCGAATTGACGGGCACGTTGGGGCCGGCGGAGATTGCGAACGGAATCAGCGCGGTCAGGATGATGGCGTCAAAGTCCTTGTCGGCGTCATAGCCCACGTTGGGGTAGAGCGCCGGGTCCAGGGCGGGCGCGCCATTGGCGCCCATCACCAGCGTGTAACCGTCCGGGGTGGCGCGCGCGGCAGCGGCGGTGCCGATGTTGCCGCCCGCGCCAGGCTTGTTGTCCACGACGAAGCCCTGGCCAAAGGCGCGCGAGAGCTTGTCGGCCAGATAGCGGGTCGCGATGTCGGTGCTCTGGCCGGCCGGGTAGGCCACGATGATCTTGACTGGCCGGTTGGGCCAGTCGTTGCCCCCCTGGGCCTGGGCCCCGCTGGTGGCAGCGGCCAGTGCAGCGGTGGCCAGAAGGCCCAATACCGCACGTCGAGGTATAAATTTCATGACTTGTCTCCGTTGGATGTTCTAAGTACTTGAACGTTATCCGCAGCGCTGTGCGGTGTGTGCGGTGGCGGGCCCGGATGTTTCACATGTTGAACTTCCGCTGCCTGCGGGTCCCGGTGCGCCCGTCCAGAGGTAACTGGCGTCCAGAGCCTCGAAGCGGCGGCAGCCGATCTGCGCCATCACCATGTCGATTTCGTTGCGCATGATCTGCAGCGCGCGGGCCACGCCAGCCTGGCCGCCTGCCGCCACAGCATAGAGCGTGGGTCGCCCGAAGATGGCCGAGCGGGCCCCCAGGCAGCGCGCGATCACCACATCGGAGCCACGGCGCACGCCACTGTCCAGAATCAGCTCGACCCGATCCCCCACCGCAGCGCGGATGGCCGGCAGCATTTCCAGCGGCGAAGGCGCGGCATCGAGCTGGCGCCCGCCATGGTTGGACACCACCAGACCGTCCACCCCCAGGCGCGCGGCCTCGCGGGCGTCGTCGGGATGCAGCAGGCCCTTGAGGACCAGCGGGCCTTTCCACGCATCGCGGATGCGGCGCAGGTGGTCCCAGCTGACCATGGGTGCCGGTGTCAGGGTGCCGTACAGGTCGGCCACCTGGCTGGCATCGGCGCCGTCTGGCGCATAGGGGAGCCAGTTGCGCATCATCGGGATGCCGCCCGTGCGCAGGTAGCGCAGCACCCAGGCCGGATGGCCCATCGCATTGAGCACCACGCCCGGCGTCATGCGCAGGGGTCTGGAAAATCCGTTGCGGCGGTTGCGCTCGCGGTTGGAGTTGACCGGCACATCGACCGACACGACCAGTACCCCGGGCCGGGCCTGGTTTGCGCGTCGCACCAGGTCGGCGTTGATGCGCTCGTCACTGGTGCAGTACATCTGGAACCAGACATGCTCTGGCGCCACGGCCATCCCGTCTTCGAGCGAAGCATTGGCCGCGCTCGACAGCAGAAAGGGCACATTGGCGTCCCGCGCCGCGGCAGCCAGCATCAGATCCGCGTCCGGCCGCCAGAGGCCGGCCAGGCCCGTGGGCGAAATGCCGATGGGGCTGCTGTAGGTGCGTCCGAACAGCACAACCGACGGATCGCGCTGGCGCACGTCGCGCAGGTAGCGCGGCAGCAGGCGGTAGCGCGCAAAGGCGTCCCGGTTGCGCTGCAGGCACAACTCGTCGTCCGCGCCGCCATCGATGAAGTCGAAGGCGATGCGGGGCAGTTTGCGGCGCGCCAGCAGGCGCAGGTCTTCAAGGTTGACAGCGGATTGGAGGTTCATGGCGTTGCTGGTTGGATCAACGCCACCACCTTAAGCGCGCGGGCCGCTCATCCGAGGCGGCCGCGCGTCGTCTGTTTCACATGTTGAACTTGTGCGCGTCGCAGGCCAGCGCAGCCGCAGCGGTCTGCAACTCCTCGCGCACGTCTTCGAGACGCTCTTCCCCATAGAGCTCGGCCGGCCCAATCAGACACAGTGCCGCAAAGACGTCACCGCGCACGCCCCGCACCGGAACAGCAAACGCGTGCAGCCCTGGCACCACATCGCCCAGATTGACCCCGAATCCGTGGCGGTCCGAGCGCTCGCGCATGCGCTGCAGCGCCTCCAGCCGCCCGGTGCCACGGCGCGCGATCTCCTGCTCCACGTTGTCCAGCAGCACACTGCGCACCTCGTCGTCTGTCAGGCTTTGCAGGATGGCCACACCGCCCACCGAGGTAAACAGCGGACGCCGCGTCCCGGGGTGGACCATCAGGCCGGGCAAGGGCAGCGCGCCCGCGCGCACGCTGCACACGTATTCATTGCCGCTGCGCAGCAACAGCAGCGCGACACCCGCCATGCGGCGCGCGAAGGCCTGCACCACGGCCTCCGCCCGGCGCTGGAACTGCGCGCGTTCCGGCAGGGCCAGGCCCAGTTCGTACATCAGCGGGCCGGGCAGGTAATGGCGGTCACTGGCACGCTGCTCCACCAGGCGCTCGTCCACCAGGCATGCAAGCATGCGGTGCACGGTGGCCTTGTCCTGATGGCAGGCGGCCGCGAGATCGGAGAGCCTCCAGCCAAATTCCGGCCGGGCGGCGATCATGCGCATGAGCTTGATGCCCCGGCCCAGGCTCTGGGTCCCGGTGCGGTCAGCCCCGGTGACGGGGGACGGACATGGCTGCGAAGCGTCAACAATCTTCATGGTTGGGGCATTCTCTTACGGGCTCCGGACGGGCGCCATCCACGTTTGCACTAGGCAAATCCACTGAACATCCACCGGCGGCGCCTTGCTCGCTTGCAGGTGCAGGCCGCTCAGTCCATGCTGGCGCCGGACGCCTTCACCACCCGACCCCATTTGTCGATATCCGCCTTCAGAACGGCCGCGAATTCCTGGGGCGTGGTCAGATAGGGCTCGGCGCCCTGGGCCGCGAACTTGTCCGCCACGTCCCTGGACTTCACCACGTCGTTCACGTCGGCATTGATCTTCTGGACGATGCCGGCAGGCACCCTGGCAGGCGCAAACAGGCCGAACCAGGGGTTGACGTCGAAATCCTTGTAGCCCGCTTCGGCGATGGTCGGGATGTTGCTGAACGAAGCGGCCCGCTTGGCGCTGGTCACGGCGATCGGTTGCAGGGTGCCGTTCCTGATTGCACCGGCCACCGAGGGCAGGCTGGTGAACACCAGGTTGATCTGGCCCCCCATCAAATCCTGCATGGCAGGTGCGGCGCCACGGTAGGGCACATGCGTCAGTTTGACGCTGGCGGCGGTGTTGAACATTTCTCCCACCAGGTGATTTACCGATCCGTTGCCCGCCGAACCATAGGTCAGCGGACCTTTCCTGGCAGCGGCAACCACGTCGGGCACGGTCTTGAAGGGGGCCCCTGCCTTGGCCACCATCACGAAGGGCAGTGTGGCCAGGGTGGCCACCGGCGCGAAATCCTTTTCAGGGTCAAACGGGAGCTTCTTGTACAGCGCCCCATTGATGGCGTGGGTGCCCACATAGCTCATGAGCAGGGTATAGCCGTCGGCCGGCGCGTTCGCCACGACTTCCATCCCCACGTTGCCGCCAGCACCGGCCCGGTTTTCCACCACCACGGGCTGGCCCCATTTCTCGCTGAGCTTCTGCGCGAGGATGCGGGCCAGCGCATCCGACGCGCCGCCCGGCGTCTGCGGCACGAGGATCTTCACGGGACGGGTGGGGAAGTCCTGGGCGCCGGCGCCGCTGACCACCAATGCCAAGGCGGCGAAGGCGAGCCACTTCCGGGGATGTTTGAACATGGGGTGTCTCCTGTTGAAATGAAAATTCAGTCCGTCCGGCTGATCTGCCTGAGTGCCTGGTCCAGTTGCTCGGCCATCGGCGCTTCGAAGAAAGACGGTGCCTGGCCCGCCACCACTTCCGCCGCACGGCGCTCGATCAGCCGGCGCAGCCGGTAGCGCGCCCGCTGCAGCAGCAGCGCAGCGCGGCGCTCGCCGTCGCCCAGCCAGGCCTGGTGCCGGTCAATCTCGCCAGACAGGGCGGCAATCGATGCGGGTTTCGACGACGACACCAGCAGCACCGACGGCCGCCATGCGCCCTCCTCATGCCGGGCCAGCGAAGCGATGCGCTGGATGTCGGTCGCCATCTTCTGCGCGCCCGGCAGGTCGGCCTTGTTGATGACAAAGATGTCGGCCATCTCCATGATGCCGGCCTTCATGGCCTGCACCATGTCGCCGCTTTCAGGCAGCAGCACCAGCACCAGTGTGTCCACCTGGACGCGCGCGGCGTATTCCACCTGCCCCACGCCGACGGTCTCGAGCAGCACTTCGTCAAAATCGAAACCGTCCATCAGGTCCAGCATCTCGGGCAGGTTGTCCGAGAGTCCGTCAGACGTCGAACGCGAGCCGATGGAGCGGATGTACAGCTCCGACATGCCCTGCAGTTCATCCATGCGGATGCGGTCGCCAAGGATGGCGCCGCCCGAGCGCGGGCTGCTCGGGTCGATGGCCAGGATGCCCAGACGCCGGCCCGGTGCGCGATGCAGCGCCAGGTGACCCGCCAGCGTGCTCTTGCCGGCCCCCGGCGCGCCAGTCAACCCGATGCGGCGGGCCACAGTCGACGCCTGCGTGCTTCGCGGGCTGTGCATCAGGTCTGATGCACTGGCGTTGGCCAGGCGCGTCAGGGCCTGCCCGAGGGCATGGCGGTCCAGCGGTTCGCTGTTCACACCGGCACCTTTCCAAGTACTTCGTCGTGATGTTCGTCCAGCAAAGGCGGCAGGCCGTAGCGCGGGGTGAAGCCGTCAAACTTCAACGGGCTGGCCACGGCACGCAGCGGCTGCGCGCTGTCCCCCAGCGTCACCACCATATCGCGCGAACGGGTCAAGTCACTCGCCAGCGCCTGCTGCAGGCTGCCCACTTCCGCGGCGACGACGCCCAGCGGCGCCAGGCGGCGCACCCATTCGGCGGCGGTGGCCGTCATCAGCGCCTCGCCAATGGCGGCAAGCACCACCGCGCGGCTCTGCCGCCGGCTGGCCATGGTGGCGAACTGCGGGTCGTCGATCCATTGCGGGCGGCCGGCTTCCCGGCAAAATTTCTGCCAGAACTTGTCGTGCGTGATGAAGAGCGTCAGCCAGCCATCGGCCGTGGGGAAGATCTGGGCCGGCACCACGTACGGGTGCGAAGAGTTGGCCAGCCGCCCGACCACTTCCCCGGTGTTCAGTGCCGCGCCGGCCAGGTAGTTCAGTTGCGACAGCATCACGTCGTACATGGCGACATCGACCTGCCCCCCTTTTCCCTCGACGATCTTCGCCAGCAGACCCATCGCGGCCACCAGACCGGCCGAGTTGTCCACGGCGGAGTAACCCGCCTTGGTCGGCGGTGCCGATGGGTCGCCCGTGAGCGCCATCACGCCGGTCAGCGCCTGGATCACATAGTCGTAGGCCGGGTTTTCCGCATACGGCCCGTCCAGCCCGTAGCCGGTCAGCGCCACGCAAACGATCCGCTCGTTCCACTGGCGCAAATTGCTATAGGTCAGGCCGAGCTTCTTGATCGCCGACGGCCGCAGGTTGGTGATCAGCGCCTGCGAGCGGCCCACGAGTTCTTCAAGTTGCGCACGCCCGGCGTCACTGGCCAGATCGATCACCACGCTCTTCTTGTTGCGGTTGAGGCTGGCGAAGTAGGCGTTGTGGGGGCCGATGAAATGCGGGCTCACGCTGCGCGCGATGTCACCCTCGGGCGGCTCGATCTTGATGACCTCGGCCCCCATGTCGGCCAGCAGCAGGCCGCAATACGGCCCGGCCAGCATGTGGCCGACCTCGATGATGCGCAAGCCGGACAGCGGACCGCTCATGACAGCTGCTGCGCCAGTTCAGCGACAACGTCGTCCAGCGGCATGTCGGCCGTGAACACCGCCGCGACCCCCATGCCGCGCAGCACGTCCTGGTCGGCGCGCGGGATGGTGCCGCCCACGAACACCTTGACGCTGCCCGCCTTCAGCGCGCGCAGTTGCGCCAGCACATCGGCGACCAGCTCCTTGTGGCTGCCGGACAGGATGCTCAGGCCCACTGCGTCCACGCCTTCATCGACCGCCACCTGGGCGATCTGCAGCGGGGTGCGGCGCAGGCCGGTGTAGATCACCTCGGCGCCCGCGTCGCGCAGCGTCAGCGCCACGATCTTGGCGCCGATGTCATGACCGTCCAGGCCGGGCTTGCCGACGAGGATGCGCTTGCCGGCAAGAGGTCGCTGTTGCCGCAGGGTTGTCAGTTCGTTCATAGATTCACCGGTTCCTTGAATTCGCCCCATTGATTTTTCAGACAGCTCACCATTTCGCCTACCGTGGCGTAGGCGTGGCAGCAATCCACCAGGTAGGGCATGACGTTCTCGCGGTCCTTGGCGGCGGCGGCGGACAGTTTGGCCAGCGACGCATCCACGGCCGACTGCTCGCGCGTATCGAGCACCCGCTGGAACTTCTCCAGTGCCCGTTGCGCCACGGTCGGATCCAGCGTGAACAGCTCGCGCACCCCGATCTCCTCGTTCTCCTTCTTGAAGAAGTTCTGCCCCACGATGACGTTCTTGCCGGCGTCGGTGTCAAGCTTGCGCTCCAGCCCGCGCTCGGCCAGGCGCAGCTGCATCCAGCCGTCCTCGATGGCGGGGATCACGCCGCCGTAGGCATCGATCTCGGACATCACCTTGGTGATCATTTCCTCCATGCGGTCGGTGTGCTGCTCCACGAAATAGCTGCCGCCCAGCGGGTCCACCGTGCGGCCGATGCCGCTCTCAAACGCCAGAATCTGCTGCGTGCGCACCGCCAGCTCGGCCGAGAACTCGGTGGGGATCTGGAAGGCCTCGTCCAGCGCGCAGGTGAAGATCGACTGCGCACCGCCGAACACCGCCGCCATCGTCTCCACCGCCACCCGCACCACGTTGTTGTAGGGCTGCGGCGCCACCAGCGACGAGCCGCCGCACACCACGCCAAAGCGGAAGTGCTGCGCCTTCGGGTCCTTGACGCCGTAGCGCTCCTTCATGAAGCGCGCCCACAGCCGTCGGCCGGCACGGAACTTGGCGATCTCGTCGAAGAACACGTCAACCACGCGCTCCACATCATCGGCGCGCAATTCGGGATTGGCCTTGGCCAATGCAAGCAGCAATTCCGACCTGATCATCCTGATATACCCCTTGGAGAAAGCGCGGCGAGTGGCCACACCGACCTCGTGTGTCGGGGGCCATGCGGCCATCACACGAAACAAGCGTAATCTATATAAGTTCAAAAGCTTGTGCAATGCCATGCTGGCCGCGACACGGGGCTTGAGGTTGGCCTGCGTTAACCTTTGACCGTCTGCGGGGCGACCGCCGGTGCCACCTGCAACAGATCCTGCGCCGACAGGCCTAGCCGGATGATCCGCGCATGAAGCGCGGGCCATTCCTCGGCCAGAAAACGCTG
>ERZ1034365.289-NODE-289-length-28238-cov-3.595078_pt1 | contig 28238 bp, 24 predicted proteins | sample MGYA00520615_ERZ1034365 | MGnify/ENA primary metagenome ERZ1034365 (study PRJEB33736, sample SAMEA104284505) | Azolla filiculoides | biome: Urban; feature: Water surface; material: Ditch water | place: Netherlands | collected 2015-10-28 | depth 0-0.1 m ...
CGACTAAGGCCATTCCTACGGCAGAATAGTCAAAAGCACCTTTAAATTGCTCCTCACTTTGCTGTAATTGATCCTTAAGTTTCTTTTCTAAAGTAATGTCCTGCATAGCTCCAATCATACGAATGGCTTTGCCTTCTTCATTTCGTATAATTATGGCTTTGTCATTCACATAAGCATAACTGCCATCAGATTTCAGATAACGGTATTCATCAGACCATTTGTAAATCGTGCCTTCAATTGCTTTTTCAATTTTTTCAAAGTAAGAAGCTCTGTCTTCCGGATGAACAAAATTTTCGCATTCTAATGCTGTTATGATATTATCTTTAAATTGGTGTCCAAAAAGTATAGAATAACTTGCTCCAACATAGATCTTGTCAGTAATCATATTCCAATCCCAAATCGCATCAGAGGTAGCTTCGCTGGAATAACTAAAGCGTTCATTACTTACTTTTAATTTTTCTTCAGCATTTTTTTGTGCAGTAATATCGTTGAAGGAACAAATGACATAAAGTAATTCGCCTGCATCTCCAAATACAGGAATTGCATCAACCAAAAGCCAAACCAAATCATTATGTGTTGGGCGGTGAACCCCCATAATTACATTGTTAATTGGTTTTAATTTTTGGATTGCCTGCGGTACTGGATGGTCTTCTGATTTGAAAGGAGTTCCGTCCAGATTGATAACTTTCCAATGTTCATCAAAAGAGGTTTTTCCTAGTAATTGGTCCTCGGTAAGGCCTAACATTTCACATGCGGCTTTGTTATTTTCCAGAATTTCGGATTGCGGACCTTGAACTAAAATACCAACCGCAACATTTTGAATAATACTATTGGTAAGTTGTCTGTTTTTAAGTATTTCTTCTTGAATTTTTTTACTTTCGGTTATATCAACTCCAAAACCAATCATCATTTCAAGTTTACCATCTTCACGAAAAACAGGATTAAATTTTCGGGTATGATAGGTTGTTTGCCCGTTATGGTGTAAAATAGAATCTTCCCATTCTATTAGTTCTTTGCTTGCTAGAGCTTCATTAAACTTTACTCGGCGACTTTTTGCAAAAGTATCGTCTCTTTTAGTATGTTTTGCATATTCAAAATCGTCTTTACCTATAATAAATTTTCGTAGTTCATCATTTTTTATAGCTGCCGGGTTTAAATAAGTGTATTTATAATTACTGTCGAATACAGCTACATCGGTCGGTAGTCTGTAGAGTATAGTTTCATAAAATTCTTTCTGGACTAAAAGTTTATGTTTTGATTTGGTATACTCAGTAATATCTCGACAGTTGCCAACAAAAATGCGTTCGCCGTCTTTTTCTAATAATTTTAAACTGGATGCATGCCAAACATAATGTCCGTCTTTATGCAATATTCTATAAGTAAGATCGTCAAAAGTGGCCCCCATCTTAGTGATGGCATTCAAAAAAGTAATGCATTTTTCTACATCCTCAGGATGAATAAAAGTCAGATTTCTTTTTCCGATAACTTCATTAAGTTCATGTCCAAGTAAAAGAGTCCAGTTCTTAGAAGCATAGGTAATTATTCCTTCTGAATTTATTTCGTAAATAATTTCCTTTGAATTATCAACAATCAATTGAAATTGATTTTCCTGTTGTTTTACTACAGCCTGTAATTCTTTATTTTGATGACGTAACTTCAGCAAAGATTGAATTTGTTGTACAGCATATTCCAATGTTTTTAATTGTACGTTGGAAAGCTCTTTAGCTTTTGTATCCATTATGCAAAGCGTTCCTGAAACAAAAGAATCGTCAATGCGCAAAGGAAAACCTGCAAATGAAGTGAATGAAAAAGAGGAGCTATTTTTAAGTTCTGGGCTATATCTTTTATCCAGATTAATGTCTGGAACGATTGAAACTTCATTATTCTTAATGATGGGTTCATTAAATAATAAAATCTCTTTTGGAATAGTCAAAAAATCAAAACCTATTTTGGCTACAATATTTTGTACATGAGTGTCATTTAAAGATACAAATGCATACGGAACCTCGCATAGTTCCGATATAAATAATAAAATAGAATTGAACTCTTGCTGGAAATTTAAAGTGTCAAATAATTTTTTATTTTTATTTTGTATTAATGACATAGTCTTTTTATGTAGAATTGGTTTTTTTTTATGATAATTTGAATTTTTTTGGGGTTTGTTTTCATCGCAAAATAACACTTATTTTTTTAAAAATAAAAGAATCTAAAAATTAAGATTTTAATTCTATTTTTTATACTGGTTTTAAAGCAAAAAAAGTAACAATTAAAGACGTTTTTTACTCATTTTAATAGCGCGAAATTATTTTAACATATTGATTATTAGTGCTTTTTTCTCAGGTTTTGTTTTGATGATTTTTTAGCTCTAGACGCTCTGGTTTTGGAGGAAAACAGTGTGTTTTTTAATCAAAATTTCACTCAATTATGACTAAAACACCCATGATTCACAGTCTTATTTTTGAATATAAATCTTACAAAATAAACATGTTTTTATTGAAAAAATCGATGAAGTGTTGATTAAATAAGTTGTAGTGCTAAATAGGTTTTATTTTGATTAAATTTTGGAATGAATATTATAAAATCGTTTAAAATTGATTGTTAAGATAAAAAAAGCTTTACCGATGTGATTTTTGTCTCCATTTTGAGATATAGGTATTTTTTTTTAAGGCATGAATTAAAATTAAATTCAAAAAAACAATCTCTTTATGTTTACTTTTTTAATTTGAAAATGAAATATTTGGACTAAACAGTTTGCTGAATATTCTTTTTGTAAAAGAAACGAATCCATTTTTTATTTAAAAGAATGGTAAACTTAAATGACTATGGATATAAATCTTTCTAACCTGTATAAATTTGATAATGTATTAGAAGGAAATACCTATTTCATTTTGACAGATTCAACAGTAATTGTTGAAAATAAAAACAATACAGCTATATTGAATTTGAATAGAATTTCAAATGTAAGAATTATCAAGCGTAGAAATTATTTTCGAAACTTTTTGGTATTATCCTTTTTGGCTTTCCTTTATTTTTTCGTGATTTCAATTTTTGAAATGTATTCAATTTTATTGTTGTCGAGAGTTGCTCTACTTTTCTTTTCTGTTTTAGCGGTTTCTTGCATAAAAAAATATTCATATAAACTTCTGATTAATAGCAGTGATTTGACTTTTAAGGAATTCAAAATCGCAAAGCATAATGTTTTTGATGCTCAGAATTTTGTAATAGAAGTGAGAAAGAGTATTGCTAAATACTCAGGTCACTTTTTAAGCCAGATGTAAAGCAACAACACCTCTGCTATATTTTTATTTTTATTTTAGTAAGTCACCTCAAACTTTGTAACTTTGAATTTCATAAATAAATAATTTTGATTTCAAAAGCTACTATTGATACTGTTTACGAAACTGCTCGTGTAGAGGAGGTTATCGGTGATTTTGTTCAATTAAAACGTGCAGGAACTAACTTCAAAGGGCTAAGTCCTTTCTCTGATGAGCGTTCTCCGTCGTTTATGGTTTCTCCCGTAAAACAAATCTGGAAAGATTTTAGTTCCGGAAAAGGAGGGAATTCTGTAGCTTTCCTGATGGAACATGAACATTTTACGTATCCAGAAGCGATTCGCTATTTAGCCAAAAAATACAATATCGAAATCGAAGAAACGGAGCAAACCGATGAGGAGAAGATAAATACCGATGTTCGAGAAAGTATGTATTTGGTTTCAGAATTTGCAAAAAACTATTTTCATAGTACCCTTTTTAATTCAGAAGAAGGCAAAGCAATTGGATTTTCTTATTTTAAAGAAAGAGGATTTACCAATGACACAATCAAAAAATTTAGCTTAGGATATTCGCCCGAAAGTTGGGATGCTTTTACCAAAGAAGCATTAGGAAAAGGATATAAATTAGAGTTTCTGGAGAGTACAGGACTTACAATCCCAAGAGATGACAGACCTTTTGACAGGTTCAAAGGACGCGTTATGTTTCCCATACAAAGCATGTCTGGAAGAGTTCTTGGTTTTGGAGGTCGAATTTTGACCAATGACAAAAAAGCAGCAAAATATCTCAATTCACCCGAAAGTGATATTTACCATAAAAGTAAAGTTCTCTATGGAATTTTTCAAGCCAAACAAGCAATAGCCAAACTTAATAATTGTTATTTAGTCGAAGGATATACAGATGTTATTCAGTTCAATCAGGCAGGAATAGAAAATGTTGTGGCTTCCTCCGGAACGGCTTTAACACCAGATCAAATTCGCTTAATTAACAGATTGACAAAAAACATTACAGTTCTTTTTGATGGAGATGCGGCAGGTTTACGCGCTTCAATTCGCGGGATAGATTTGATTCTTGAGGAAGGAATGAATGTAAAAGTATGTGCTTTTCCTGATGGAGAAGATCCGGATAGTTTTGCGAAAAAAACGTCATATGATGATTTAGTCGCTTATCTGGAAAATAATGCTAAAGATTTTATTCAGTTCAAAGCTTCACTTTTGATGAATGACGCTAAGAATGATCCAATAAAAAAAGCAGATTTAATTAGAGATATGGTTACAAGTATTTCTAAGATCCCGGATCGTATTCAACGCGAAATTTATATTCAGGAGTGTTCTCGAATTATGGATATTTCTGAGCAGGTTTTGGTTAGTACATTAGCGCAGTTAGTTCAAAAAGACGTTTCAGAAGTTGGGAAAAAACAAAAACAAGAGCAAAAAGCTTTTGAAATTGTAAAAAATGAAAACCCTGTTCAGTCTGAAAAAGTGGATGTACTCTATCGATTGGAGCGAAAAATCATTGAAATTCTTTTGTTATACGGAAATAAAGCAGAAGAATTTGAAGATGTTTTATTGAAAACAAATGAAGAAGGTGAAATTGAAAATGTAGTAGAAAAAAGAGAATATAAAGTATATCAAAGAATTTATTTGAGTTTACAGGAAGATGAGGTACAATTAGCCAATCCTTTATTTAGAGATATTTTTAATGATTTAATAAATTATTATCTTCAGAATGAAAACTTTGGGATGGAGCAGTATTTGATGCATTTGAAGCCTGATTTTGCTCAAGAAGTGACTGATATTTTGATGGAAGATGAAAGAGTAACCTTGCACAATTGGGAAGGTCAGAATATTTTTCCAAAAGGTAAAAACGAAACGATTAGTCAATATGTTTCAGAAACAATTCTTACGTTAAGATGGTTTCTGGTAGATAAAATTATCGAAGAATTAAAAAGCTCTATATCATCGGAACCTGGTTCAGATAATATAGAGCCTTTGTCTATGGCGATGGATTACTACAAATTAATTCATTCGTTTTCGAAAAAATTAGGAAGAGTAATGTCTCGCTACAGCTAAACGATTTCTAAAGTTTTTGCTTTATTTACTAAATCAACTAAATTAGTTACGTTCAATTTTGTTAGAAGTCTTAATTTGTAAGTACTAATTGTTTTTTCGTTCAGAGATAAGATTTCAGCAATTTCGTGGTTTTTTTTGCCGTCACTTAAATAACGTAAAACTTCAACCTCACGATTGGATAGTTTACGATATAAACGTTCGCTTTTGCTTTGTTTAGCAATTAAAGCTAAGTTTTTCTTAACTGTTTCGTTCATGATTATTTTGCCCTGATGAACTTTTATAATCGATAAACCTAAGGTTTCTAATTTTTCAGTTTTGTGAACAAAACCAGAAACTCCTGCTTTTATAGCATTAGGTGCGTAAATCTGTTCTGAAAGACCGCTGTAAAGTATAATCTTTGTTTTTGGAAAACTTTTCAACAAAGATTTAACTTCAAAAATACTGGAAAGCCCTTCAAGTTCTAAGTCTAAGACCAGAACATCAATATCCTTTGTTTGGAGTATGTCTCGAACCATCAAAAAATTGCCGACATTAGCAACTATTGAAATTTCAGCATGATCTTTAAAATAAGATTTCACTCCATAATGCACAACGGGATAATTATCTGCTATACATACTTTAATCATAATTTTAGTTTTTAAGAGTTGATTGTTTTTGGAACAACAAAATTAATAAATAATTTCTGTAAATAATTGCAAATCAACATAAAAATATCATTACTTTAACGATTTAGTTAGTACGCAAACAGGAATCGAATCCATTTTATGTTTGTTTGTTGTGTTTAAGCGTTTGTAGATATCAAAAACTTCTTTTTGTCTGCCGGAAAAATCACTTGAAGATTTATTAGCTTCATCTTCATACATGGCCCATTCCAGTTCGTCGTAGCTGGCTCCTAATTGATCTTCATCTGTTCTGTCATCGCCGAATAAACCGTCTGTTGGCGCTGCATTCAGAATAGAATCCGGTATTTTTAAATACGCTCCCAAAAGGAATACTTCGGATTTCATTAAATCAGCAATTGGACTTAAATCAACACCGCCATCACCATATTTTGTGTAAAATCCAACACCAAAATCTTCGACTTTATTACCTGTTCCGGCAACTAATAGTCCATAAATACCGGCTAAATAATACAACGTAGTCATTCGGATACGCGCTCTGGTATTGGCCAAAGCCAAATTTACGGTGCTTTCATTTGCGTCATTTGGAACCACTTTTTTAAAGCTTTCAAAAACAGATGTCAAATCAGTTTCTACACTGGTAACATTCGGGAATCGGCTTTTTAGTTGATCAATGTGTTCGCGTGCTCTGGTTACATGACTTTGCGCCTGATGGATAGGCATTTCTACACATAAAACTTTTAATCCGGTTTGTGCACATAATGTTGACGTTACTGCTGAGTCAACTCCTCCTGAAATTCCAATAACAAAACCATTAACTTTTGCGTTTTCTGCATATGTTTTTAACCAATTTACAATATGAACATTTGCTTTTTCAACTTGTAGTGTACTTTTTTTAGTCATAATAATTTAGGTATTAAAAAGCAGGAATGTATATTTGCAAAATCTATTCGTAGTATGTTCGTTTTCCTGATACTTTGAAAACAAATTTAATTAATAAATATGAAAATATATCTGTTTTCTATAGCCTTTTGTTTCTTTTTTTTGTCTTGCGACAAAAAGAATACAATTGAGAAAGCTGTTACGGAAATTCCTTTGGAAGTAAAAATAGAGCGGTTTGATAAAATATTTTTCGAAACGCCTCCGCAAGATTTAGAGAAAGTTAAGAAAGAATTTCCATATTTTTTTCCTGCTGGAAATGATAACAGCATTTGGTTAAATAAAATGCAAGATCCGCTTTGGAGAGAATTATATACAGAAGTTCAAAAAAAATACGCGAATATTGAACCGGTGAAAAGTGAATTAACATCTCTTTTTAAACATATAAAATATTATTTTCCTAAAACTAAAACGCCAAAAGTAATTACCATTATTTCTGAAATGGATTATAGTAATAAAGCGATATATGCCGATAGTTTAGTCATTATTTCTCTTGAACTGTATTTAGGTAAAGAGCATAAATTCTACCAATTTCCCAATTACATCAAACAGAATTTTGAACAAAAACAAATAATGCCAGATATTGTGTCTAGTTTCTCTTTGCAGAAAATAGCTCCTTTAACGGATAAAAAAATGCTTAGCCAAATGATTTATTATGGCAAACAATTGTATTTGAAAGATTTGTTGTTGCCAGAATACAGTGATGCGGATAAAATGGGGTATAGTGAACAACAAATTATCTGGTGCCAGGAAAATGAAAGTTATATGTGGCGTTATTTTTTAGAAAACGAAATGCTGTATAGCGATGATCAAAAACTAATTCCCCGATTTATAAATCCGGCGCCGTTTTCTAAATTTTATTTAGAGATTGATAATGAATCACCTGGGCAGGTGGGTGCTTGGATTGGATGGCAAATGGTTCGTTCATTTGCAAAAAACAACAATGTGCCGCTGTCTGATTTGTTGAAAATGAATGCGAAAGAAATCTTTGAAAAATCAAAATATAAACCTAGTAAATAATGTCAGATAAAAATACATCAGAAATTAAATTTCTTATAGAATTAGACGAAAATCGTGTTCCCGAAAAATTAATGTGGTCCGCAAAAGATGGAGGAGTAGAGCAAGAAGAAGCAAAGGCTATCATGTTGTCTATTTGGGACAGTAAAGTAAAAGAAACTATGCGTATTGATTTATGGACGAAAGATATGCCTGTAGATGAAATGAAAATTTTCTTTCATCAGACTTTGGTTGCGATGTCTGAAACTTTTAAAAGAGCTACCGATGACGAAAAAATGGCAGACACAATGAAAGATTTTTGTGATTATTTTGCTGAAAAATTAGAATTGAAATAATTAAATTAATTTTGTTTCAATAAAAAATCCCAAAACTATATGATATTAGTTTTGGGATTTTTTTATGGTATTATTCTGTTTTCTAAAACTGACTGTTATTTTTGAATACTTCTTGATTTACCTCGTCGATATAAGAAAGCAAGTCTTCTTTTCCAGTAAATTCTGTAGCTGAAGTCACAAAATAATGAGGCATTTCGGCCCAATTATTAGCGAACATTTTCTTTTTGTAGGCAGCAACATGAGAATCAATTTTTACTTTGCTGATTTTGTCTGCTTTTGTAAAAACAATGCAAAAAGGGATTTCACTTTCTCCCATGTATGACATAAATTCGATGTCTATGGCTTGGGCTTCATGACGGATATCAATTAGAACAAAAGCGCAAACTAGTTGTTCTCTTGTCTCAAAATAATCGGTAATAAATTGTTGAAAAACAGATTTAGTTTTCTTAGAAACTTTGGCATAACCATAGCCTGGTAAATCAACAAGAAACCAATTGTTATTGATTAAGAAATGATTTATCAATTGTGTTTTTCCTGGTCTTCCAGATGTTTTGGCCAAATTTTTATGGTTGGTCAACATGTTTATCAATGAAGATTTTCCAACATTTGACCGTCCAATAAAAGCATATTCAGGCAAAAAGTCTTTCGGACATTTTTCGACTTCGGAGTTGCTTATGATGAAATCGGCGGTATTAATTTTCATAATTAAGGGTGTTTAAGCTCGCTGTTTTTAATTAGTGAGCTGCTGGTAAATGAGTGTGGGTTAACCACTCTTCAAGTAAACGATTAAACTCATCGGGGTGCTCCATCATAGCGGCATGACCACATTTGTCAATCCAATATAAAGTTGAGTTGGGTAGTAATTTATTAAATTCTTCCGCTACATCCGGAGGGGTAACTTTGTCATTTCGTCCCCAAATGATACAGGTTTGAACATGCATTTTTGGTAAATCTTTAGCCATATTATGACGAATGGCACTCTTGGCAATAGTCAACGTTTTGATTAATTTTATTCGGTCATTAACGGTGGCGTAAACTTCGTCTATAAGTTCTGGAGTGGCTACTTTTGGATCATAAAAAACGTCTTCAGCTTTTTTCTTAATGTATTCATAGTCACCTCTTTTTGGGTAACTGTCGCCCATGGCGCTTTCGTATAATCCTGAACTTCCTGTTATGACAAGTCCTGCTACTTTTTCAGGATACATTTTGGTGTGGTATAAAGCAATGTGACCGCCTAAAGAATTGCCTAAAAGAATGACTCTGTCCAGTTTTTTGAATGTGATGAAATTTTTCACATAAACAGCAAAACTTTTCACATTCGTTTTCAGAATGTTTTGAGTATAAATGGGTAAATCAGGAATAATTATTTTAAAACCTTTGTTAGAAAAATAACTGGCAACAGCATCAAAGTTGCTTAATCCGCCCATCAAGCCGTGAAGTATTACTATTGGTGTTCCTTCGCCAGCTTCATAATAGCTGTATTTGCCTTCTTTTTTATAATATTTTTCCATGTATTCTAGTACTGAATTTCAATTTCGACAAATATAGGACTTAATAAATTAAAATGAATTTTTGTACGTAGTTTTTAACATGATTCTTGTTTTTTCATTTTTCATTTTTAAAATTTAAGAGAACAGATTCTTATTTTATTATAAAAAAAGCCTTGATTTCTCTTTAATATTAACATTCTTATAAAGAAATTTAAAAATAGCTAATGTTCTGATTGTCCAAAAATTAAGGGTTTTTGTTTGAAAGTGGTTAAACTTATCAACAAAGTGGTATATAGTGGTAAAATGTGGTAATAATTTTTATATTTTTGCTTATCACTATTTTAAACTATTTTACTTGAACACAATTGTTGGAACATATGAATGTAAAGTCGATGCTAAAGGGAGGCTATTGTTGCCTGCGCCTTTAAAAAAGCAGTTGGCTTTGTCTCTTCAAAACGGGTTTGTTTTGAAGCGTTCTGTCTTTCAATCTTGTTTAGAATTGTATCCTATGGAAGAGTGGAATTTGATGATGCAAAAAATCAATAAACTCAATCGATTCGTAAAGAAAAATAATGATTTTATACGCCGATTTACAGCGGGTGTGAAGGTGGTTGAGATAGATGCTTTAGGACGTTTATTGGTTCCTAAGGATTTGGTGTTTTTTGCCAGTATTACTAAAGAGGTTGTTTTTTCTTCGGCAGTAAATATTGTAGAAATTTGGGATAAAGATTTGTATGAAAAATCAATTAGCGGTGAAGATGTAGATTTTGCAGATTTGGCCGAAGAAGTAATGGGAAATATAAATGACGACGACAATGGAATATCATAATCCGGTTTTACTTCAAGCATCAGTAGATGGTTTAAATATTAAACCTGACGGCATTTATGTAGATGTTACTTTTGGTGGAGGAGGTCATTCAAAAGAGATTTTGAGCAGACTTGGACCAAACGGAAAACTTTTTGCATTTGATCAAGATGAGGATGCTTTGGCTAATGCATTGCAAGACGAGAGATTTACGCTTATTAATGAGAATTTTAGATTTATAAAACGGTTTTTGCGTTTTTATGGTGTGAAAAGTGTGGATGGAATTTTGGCTGATTTAGGCGTTTCATCACATCAATTTGATGTTGCAGAAAGAGGTTTTTCTACTCGATTTGATGCTGGATTAGATATGAGAATGAGTCAGAAAAATGATTTAAATGCTTACAGAGTCGTTAATGAATATGACGAGTCAAATTTAAAAAGAGTGTTCTTGGATTATGGGGAATTGAAAAATGCACCTGCTTTAGCAAGAACAATCGTAGAAGCCAGAGAAAGACAGTTCATTAAAACAACTGATGAATTGAAGGAAGTTTTAGCGAAGTATTTGCCTGAAAGAGTTAGAAATAAAATATTAGCTCAAATTTATCAGGCTATCCGAATTGAAGTTAATCAGGAAATGGATGTTTTGAAAGAGTTTTTAGAACAATCATTAGAGATTTTAAATCCTGGAGGAAGATTAAGTGTCATCTCATATCATTCATTAGAAGATAGATTAGTGAAGCGATTTATTAAAAACGGCATGTTTGAAGGAGAACCTGAACGTGACTTTTTTGGCAATTTTTCGGTTCCTTTTAAAACGATTGGGAAATTGATTGTTCCTGATAACGCAGAGATTAAGATTAATAACAGAGCCAGAAGTGCTAAGTTGAGAATAGCCGAAAAGAAATAATCAGTTTTAGAAATGAAAAACGGAGTATATAGCCTATTGAAAGCACGGTTTCTTATCGACGATGATGCGGTAAAGAACTGGCGTTTTATTGTGTTTGTTATTCTTTTGGCAATTGTTATGATTGCAAATACACAGCGATTTGAGCAAAAGGTATTTAGAATTGCGGAGTTGACACATCAGGTTAAAGAATTGCGTTCGGAGTTTGTAGACAGACGTTCGGAGTTAATGAAGTTGAAAATGGAATCTACAGTAGCGAGTAAAATGGAAGAAAAACAAATTTTTCCGTCGACTGTTCCGCCAATAAAAATAAAAGTAAAAAAAGAAGAAGAGAAAAACTTTTTCAAAAAAATATGGCAGTAGAAGATAAATACATATCGTACAGAATTTATCTGGTTGCTTTTGCTATCTTTTTGATGGCTATGGCGATAGCTGTAAAATTGACAAATATTCAGTGGGTTGAAGGAGATTATTATAGAAAATTAGCGAAAGAAAGAACCGTAAAGAATTTTGTTATTCCTGCCAATAAAGGGAATATTTATTCAGCTGACGGAAGTCTTTTGGCAACTTCAATTCCAAATTATGAAATTCGTTTTGATGCGGTTGCTCCAAAATCTGAAGCTTTCGATAAAAATATAGAAGCGCTTTCGGATTCATTGGCTGTGGTTTTGGGAAAACCAACTAATTTTTTCGAAAATGAACTCAGAAAAGCAAGAGCAAATAAAAACAGATATTTTTTAGTAGCCCGTAATTTGAGTTACACGGAATATATGAAAATTAAAAGTTTTCCATTATTTAATTTGGGTGCTTACAAAGGAGGAATTATCATTGAACAAGAAACGGTAAGAGAAAATCCTATTGGAAAAATTGCAGAGCGAACCATTGGTTACGAAAGAGTAAATCCTGACGGAACTCCTGACGGAAAAGGAATTGAATGGGCTTATCGTAATTACCTTAATGGAAAAGACGGTAGAATCCTCAAACAAAAAATTGCAAAAGGACAATGGAAACCAATTCGTGATATTAACGAAATTGATCCTCAAGATGGTTATGATGTGATTTCTACAATTGATGTTTTTATTCAGGATATTGCGCATCATGCTTTGTTAAAACAGTTAGAAGATTATCAGGCAGATCACGGTTGTGTTGTTGTTATGGAAACTAAAACGGGACAAGTAAAAGCAATATCAAATTTAGGAAGAGATCAAGACGGGTCGTATTATGAGACTACAAATTATGCTTATACAGAATCTCATGAGCCAGGTTCAACATTCAAATTAGTAGATTTAATGGCTATTCTTGAAGATAAAGTGGCAGATACCAGTACGGTTTATGATAGTAAAGGTGGTGAAATCAGATATTCAGGAAAAGCGGTTAGAGATTCTCACAAAGGCGGTTATGGTAAAATTTCTTTAGCACGTGGATTTGAAGTGTCTTCAAATACGATTATGGTGCAAGCGGTTTATAACAACTACAAAAATAATCCTTCAAGATTTGTCAATCATGTTAATTCATATGGATTAAACAAAAAATTGGGAATGGAATTTAAAGGAGAAGGAAAGCCATTTATTCCGCAACCAACGGATAAAAATTGGTCTAATATTTCGCTTCCTTGGATGGCTTTTGGTTATGGAGTTTCGGTAACGCCTTTACAAACGCTTACTTTTTACAATTCGGTAGCAAATAATGGTGTGATGGTAAAACCACAAATGGTTTCTGAAATTAAAAAGTGGAATACAACCATCAAAAAATTTGACACTCAAGTGATGAACCCAAAGGTTTGTTCCCAAGAAACGATTCATAAACTGAAAGCGGTTTTAGAAAATGTTGTTAAAAAAGGTACAGCATCAAAATTGTATTCTAAAGATTTTTCTATGGCAGGAAAAACCGGAACTGCTGCGGTGAATTATGGTAAAGACGGTGGAGCTGGTAAATATTATGCTTCTTCTTTTGTAGGTTATTTTCCTGCAGATCATCCCAAGTATTCTTGCATAGTTGTGGTTCATAAACCTAGCACAGTAAATAATAATTATTATGGAGCAGATGTTGCCGGTCCAGTTTTTAAAAGAATAGCCCAAAAAATATTTACTGATGCGCCTTCAACAAATGAAATAAAAAATCTAAATCGAAAAATACCAAAACAGGAAAATAATTACGATTCCTATTTTGTAAAATCTCAAAAGAAACAAAATTCAATTCCTAATGTAAAAGGAATGTCAGGGATGGACGCAATTGCATTATTGGAAAATTTAGGAATGAAAGTTAAAGCAGTTGGTATTGGAAAAGTAAAAAAACAATCGCTTCAAGCAGGACAGAATTTAGTGAAAAACACAACCATATTATTAGAATTATCGTGAGTGTACTAAAAGACATATTATATAAAGTCGCTATCGAAGCTGTAAAAGGTTCGACAGAAATTACTATAAACAAAATGGATTTTGATTCCAGAAAAATAGAATCAAATGATGTTTTTATAGCGATTCGTGGTACGATTTCAGATGGTCATGATTATATTGAAAAAGCCATTCAGCTAGGAGCTGTAGCAATTGTTTGCGAAACATTTCCAGAAATTATTGCTAATGGTGTAACTTATATTCAGGTGAAAGATGCCAATAGCGCGTTGGCTATTATGGCAGCAAATTATTTTGGTAATCCATCTCAAAATTTAAAATTAGTTGGTATTACAGGAACTAATGGTAAGACTACTATTGCTTCTTTGTTGTATCAATTATTTAAAAAAGCAGGAAATAAAGTAGGACTATTGTCTACCGTGAAGATTTTAGTTGATGATGTTGAGTATAAAGCAACTCATACCACGCCAGATTCAATCACAATCAATCAGTATTTAAAAGAAATGATTGATGCAGGAGTCGAATACTGTTTTATGGAAGTGAGCTCTCATGGAATTCATCAAAAACGCACCGAAGCATTACATTTTGCGGGAGGTATTTTTACCAATTTGTCTCATGATCATTTAGATTATCATCCTACGTTTGCCGAGTACAGAGATGTTAAAAAATCATTTTTTGATAATTTGCCTAAAACCGCTTTTGCCTTGTCAAATATAGATGATAAGAATGGGCAGGTAATGTTGCAAAATACTGTAGCGAAAAAATGTACTTATGCTTTAAAATCATACGCAGATTATAAAACACAAATCCTGGAAAGTCAATTGTCCGGTTTGTTATTAAAAATAAACGGACATGAAGTTTGGGTGAAATTGATAGGAACTTTTAATGCTTATAATTTATTGGCAATCTATGGAACTGCTGTTGAATTAGGATTAGAAAGTCTTGAAGTTCTTCGATTAATGTCTGAATTAGAAAGTGTTTCAGGACGTTTTCAATATATCGTTTCTACAACTAATATTACGGCTATTGTAGATTATGCACATACGCCGGATGCCTTAGAAAACGTATTAAAAACAATCAATGATATCCGTACAAAAAACGAGCAGTTGATAACAGTTGTAGGTTGTGGCGGAAATAGAGATAAGTCAAAACGCCCGATTATGGGAGAAATTGCTGCAGAGCTAAGTGATAAAGCCATTCTTACTTCTGATAATCCAAGAAATGAAGAGCCTGAAACTATCATTGATGAGATGGAGCAAGGTGTTGCGCCTCAAAACTACAAAAGAATATTATCTATAACGGATAGAAAGCAAGCTATAAAAACAGCTTGTCAATTAGCTCAGCCAAACGATATTATTTTAATTGCCGGAAAAGGGCATGAAACGTATCAGGAAATAAAAGGAATTCGTCATGATTTTGACGATATGAAAATTGTAAAAGAACTATTAGATCAACTTCATAAATAAAAAAATATGCTGTATTATTTATTTGAATATTTCAACAAAACTTTGGATATATCCGGAACTGGTGTTTTCCAATACATCACTTTTAGATCTGCATTGGCTTTAATGCTTTCCTTGCTGTTGTCTACTATTTATGGAAAAAGAATCATTAGTTTTCTCCGTAATCAACAAGTAGGAGAAACAGTTCGTGAACTGGGTTTAGCAGGACAAAACGAAAAAGCGGGTACGCCAACTATGGGAGGTTTAATCATCATATTTGCTACGCTTGTGCCTGTGTTGCTTTTTGCAAAATTGCATAACATATACATCGTATTGTTGATTGTTACTACTTTGTGGATGGGTACAATAGGGTTTATTGATGATTATATCAAAATTTTCAAAAAAGACAAACAAGGTTTAAAAGGAATATTCAAAGTGATTGGTCAAGTTGGTTTAGGATTGATTGTAGGGTCGATTCTTTATTTTAATCCAACGGTGACGGTACGTAAGGACACTGCTAAAACGGATATTTTTAAAACGCCTACAGAGAATGTGATACAGTCCGCTATTGAAGAAAAATCTACTGCTACGACAATTCCTTTCTTTAAAAATAATGAATTGGATTATGCTGAAGCATTAGCTTGGATGGGCGATGGATATGAAAAATGGGCCTGGTTAATTTTTATTCCTGTCGTAATATTTATTATTACAGCAGTTTCTAATGGTGCAAATTTAACAGATGGAATTGACGGATTGGCAGCTGGAACTTCTGCAGTTTCGGTCCTGGCATTGGGGATTTTTACATTTGTTTCAGGGAATATCATTTTTTCTAATTATCTCAATATTATGTACATACCCAATTCGGGTGAAATGACCGTTTTTATTGCTGCTTTCGTAGGAGCATTAATCGGGTTTCTTTGGTACAATTCCTATCCGGCATCAGTATTTATGGGGGATACAGGAAGTTTAACCATTGGTGGTATTATTGCTGTATTGGCAATTGCTGTTCGAAAAGAGTTATTGATTCCACTATTATGCGGAATCTTTCTTGTCGAAAATTTATCTGTGGTTTTGCAGGTGACTTATTTTAAATATACCAAGAAACGTTTTGGCGAAGGCCGAAGAATATTTTTAATGTCTCCATTACATCATCATTATCAGAAAAAAGGATATCACGAAAGTAAAATTGTAACTCGATTTTGGATTGTAGCAATCATGTTAGCCATATTATCAATTGTTACTTTAAAATTAAGATAACATGAGACTAGTAGTTTTAGGTGGAGGCGAAAGTGGAGTAGGAACAGCTATTCTTGGAAAAGAAAAAGGATATGATGTTTTTGTTTCTGATTTTGGAAAGATAAAAGAAAATTATAAAAAGGTTCTTACGGATAATGGAATAGCTTGGGAAGATGAAAAGCATACCGAAGATTTGATTTTGAATGCCGATGTGGTTATGAAAAGTCCGGGAATTCCTGAAAAAGCGCCAATTGTAAAAAAACTGATTGAAAAAGGAATTCCAGTAATTTCAGAAATTGAGTTTGCAGCTCCTTTTACAGAAGCAATCACCATTGGGATAACCGGAAGCAACGGAAAAACCACCACCACAATGCTCGTGTATCATTTGTTAAAATCGGCAGGTTTAAATGTAGCCTTGGGAGGGAATATAGGAAAGAGTTTTGCCTGGCAGGTTGCCGAAAATAAATTCGATTCGTATGTGTTGGAGTTGAGTAGTTTTCAATTAGACGGAATCATCAATTATAAACCGCACATTGCCATTATTACTAATATCAGTCCGGATCATTTGGATCGTTACGAATACAATTATCAAAATTATATTGATTCAAAGTTTAGAATTACAATGAACCAGACCGAAGAGGATTACCTCATTTATGATGCAGATGATGAAGCAATAGCCGAATGGTTTAAAACAAATACAACAAAAGCACAATTAATTCCTTTTTCATTAACAAAAACATTCAGCCAAGGCGCTCATATAACAAACAACACAATGGAAGTAAAGATCAATCACGAAGAGTTCATAATGGAGACAGAGTATATTGCCTTAGAAGGAAAACATAACATGAAAAATGCAATGGCAGCAACATCTGTAGCAAAATTGATGCAAATACGAAATGCAACAATTCGAGAAAGTTTATCTAATTTTCAAGGCGTAGAACATCGTTTAGAAAAGGTGCTTAAAATTCAAAATGTACAATACATTAATGACTCAAAAGCCACTAATGTGAACGCTACTTTTTTTGCATTAGACAGCATGAATGTACCAACAGTTTGGATTGTTGGTGGTGTTGATAAAGGAAACGATTACAATGAATTGATGTCATTAGTGCGTGAAAAAGTAAAAGCGATTATTTGCTTGGGTGTTGATAATAGAAAAATTATTGATGTTTTTGGAAACGTTGTTGATATCATGGTGGAAGTTACTAATATGAATGATGCCGTTCGTATGGCACAGAGACTAACAGAAAAAGGAGATGCAGTTTTGTTATCACCAGCTTGTGCCAGTTTCGATTTATTCGAAAATTATGAAGACAGAGGAGAGCAATTCAAACAAGCAGTACGCAATCTGTAAAAAAGGGTAAGCGATTCTAGGTTTAAATGCCAAAATCAAAAATAAACAAAATTTAAAATGAAACAACTAATAAACAATCTTAAAGGGGATAAAGGAATTTGGTCATTCGTGGCCTTATTAGCCTTGTTTTCTTTTATGCCTGTTTTTAGTGCGAGTAGTAATTTAGCGTATTTAGGGCATGGAACCGGAAATACTTTAGGTTATCTGGTAAAACATTTTGCTCATATTTGTATTGGTTTTTTAATTATTTATTGGGTTCATAAAGTTCCGTATCATTATTTCAGAGCAATTTCTAAAGTTGGATTGCCGGTAGTTTGGATTTTATTAGCGTATACATTAATCAAAGGAACCGTGATTGCCGGTGCGAATGCCAGTCGTTGGATTCAGGTGCCGTTTATTGGAATATCATTTCAAACATCGACTTTGGCTTCGATTGTGTTGTATATTTTTGTAGCACGTTATTTATCGAAAACCAGAGAAGAACCGGATTCTTTTAAGGCTTCTTTGTGGGAACTTTGGACACCGGTTTTTATTACTTTGATGTTTATTTTGCCTGCGAATTTTTCGACTACGGCTTTGATATTTTCTATGATTTTAGTGTTGGTTTTTATTGGTAAATATCCAATGAAATACATAGCTTTTATAGTAGGTTCGGGAATAGTCTTTCTTGCTTTTTTTATTCTGATAGCCAAGGCTTTTCCAGATTCCAGATTTTTTAGTAGAGTTGGGACCTGGGGAAATAGAATTGAAAATTTTACGACAGACAAACCGGATGAGGATAATTACCAAATTGAGAAAGCTAAAATCGCAATCGCATCAGGTCAAATTTATGGTTTAGGGCCAGGTAAAAGTGTACAAAAGAATTTTTTACCTCAATCTTCTTCCGATTTTATTTACGCAATTATAGTTGAAGAATATGGTCTTATGGGAGGTTTGGGAGTACTTAGTTTATACTTATTGCTATTGTTTCGATTTGTTATAGCCTCTCATAAAGCCAATACTTTATTTGGGAAATTAGTGGTTATTGGTTTGGGTTTTCCAATGATTTTTCAAGCCATGATTAATATGGCGGTTGCCGTGGAGCTATTGCCGGTAACCGGTCAAACACTGCCTTTGATAAGTAGTGGAGGAAGTTCGATTTGGATGACCTGTTTTGCACTCGGAATTATTATCAGTGTTACCAAAAAAGAAGAAGAAATTGCCCAAGAATTGAAAGAAAAAGAACAGAGAGACTTAGCACTTCAGAAATTAATTGATAAGCAATTAGAAGAAGAAACGCTTTCTGAAACAGTTCTTGAAGGTCAGTATTCTATTGAAGATAAAACAAAGAATCCTATGAATGCTGTTTTGAATAAGTAATCAGTATTCAGAAATAAGAGTAGTAAATAATACAATTAGTCTAAACATATTATTTAAAAAATGGGAAAATATAAATTCATATTAAGCGGTGGGGGAACAGGCGGACATATTTATCCGGCGATTGCTATTGCCAATGAATTAAAATCTCGTTTTCCAGATTCGGAAATCCTTTTTGTCGGTGCTAAAGATAAAATGGAAATGCAAAAAGTACCTCAGGCCGGATACCCGATAAAAGGGCTTTGGATTGCGGGTTTACAAAGAAGACTAACCATTGACAATGCATTATTTCCTGTAAAATTGGTTGCCAGTTTATGGGAATCCAGAAAAATTATCAAGCAATTTAAACCTGATGTAGTCATTGGAACAGGAGGATTTGCTAGTGGTCCGTTATTGCAGATGGCAAATGCAATGAATATACCTACTGTGATTCAGGAACAAAATTCCTATCCGGGAATTACTAATAAATTATTGAGCAAAAAGGCGAATGCCATTTGTGTAGCTTATGAAAATTTAGAGCGCTTTTTTCCAAAAGAGAAAATAATTTTGACAGGAAATCCGGTGCGCCAAGATTTGATTGCTATTGACAGCAAAAGAGAAGAAGCAATTTCTTATTTTAATTTGGATGCCAATAAAAAAACAGTTTTAGTCCTTGGCGGAAGCCTTGGAGCCAGACGTATAAATCAATTAATCGAAAAAGAATTAGATAAAATGCTTTCGCAAAATGTTCAAATTATTTGGCAATGTGGAAAGCTTTATTTCGAAGAATATAAAAAATATAATACTGCTAACGTTCAGGTAATGGCATTTGTGGAACGAATGGATTTAGTGTATGCGGCTGCCGATATTGTTATTTCCCGTGCTGGAGCATCTTCTGTTTCGGAGTTGTGTATTGTGGGAAAACCTGTAATTTTCATTCCGTCGCCAAACGTTGCCGAGGATCATCAAACTAAAAATGCAAAAGCAATTTCGGATAAAAAAGGAGCTATTTTGCTTAGAGAATCGGAACTTGATTCTCAATTTAGTCTTGTTTTTGAAGCTTTGATTAAAGATGAAGGAAAACAAAAGCAGTTAAGTGAAAACATAAAGCAATTGGCCATGCCGGAAGCGACGAATCAAATCGTTGATGCCATCGTGAAGTTAATTAGATAAAAAGAATAGATAAAAGAGCAAAGTAAAAATGAATTTAAATCAAATACATAACGTCTATTTCGTAGGAATCGGAGGCATCGGAATGAGTGCTTTGGCCCGTTATTTCAAAGCTATTGGAAAACAAGTGTCAGGGTATGATAAAACGCCGTCAATACTTACGAGTGAGTTGATTGAAAGTGGGATTTCTATTCATTTTGAAGATTCCGTAGCTTTAATTCCAAAAGAATATCAGCCAGATAATACTTTAGTGATTATAACGCCGGCCGTTCCTAAATCACATGCAGAATGGAATTATTTTTTAGACCAAAAATACGAAGTTAAAAAAAGAGCCGAAGTACTTGGAATCATTACTAAAGATACGTTTTGTTTTGCTGTTGCAGGAACGCATGGTAAAACAACAACATCAAGTATTTTGGGGCATATTTTATATGAAAGTGGTGCTGATGTTACTGCTTTTATAGGTGGAATTGTAGAAAATTATAACTCAAATCTGATAGGAACCGGTAAAACAATAACGGTTGTTGAAGCAGATGAATTTGACCGCTCTTTCTTGCATTTGCATCCAAATATTGCTTGTATCACTTCAATGGATGCGGATCATTTAGACATTTATGGAACCAGTGAAGCAATAGAAGCTTCGTTTGTGGAATTTGCGGATAAGATTACAGATAAAACCAAACTTTTCATTACCAAAGAGTTGCCTATTGAAGGAGTGACATGTTCAGTGAATGAGGATGCAGTTTTCAAAGCTTTCAATGTAAGAATTGACAACGCAAGCTATGTTTTTGACGTGCAAACGCCAACTGAAATACTAAAAGACTTACGATTTGGATTACCGGGACGACATAATTTAATGAATGCATTAATGGCTATTGCAATGGCAAAAACTTACGGCACCCCGACCGAGGCTATTGCAAAAGCCATTGCTTCATTTAAAGGAATAAGAAGAAGATTTTCGTATCAAATAAAAACGGAAAACTTAGTTTATATAGATGATTATGCACATCATCCTACAGAGATTAATGCAGTGCATCAAGCAGTTCGAGAATTGTATCCAAACCAAAAAGTATTGGCTATTTTTCAACCACATTTATTTAGCAGAACTAAAGATTTTGCAGATGATTTTGCTAAAAGTTTATCTGCTTTTGATGAAGTTCTTTTGTTGGAGATTTATCCCGCACGTGAATTACCGATGGAAGGAGTTACATCACAATGGTTGATGGATAAAATGACGAATAATGATAAGAAATTAGTGGCCAAAGAGGATTTGATTCCGTCAATTTTGGCCAGTGATGCACCAATAATTGTTACCATAGGAGCAGGTGATTTGGGAGAATTAGTACCATCAATTAAAAAAGCGTTAAATGAAACTGTTTAATTGGACAAATATTCGATTAATCCTCATGTTTGGATTAGTAATTTTCCTCTTTTCGTTTACTTCAAATCGAAATGAACATAGGAAATTGACTAAATCTAAGGTCGTTTTTGTTGGGGATAATGCGCCTTTTGTTAAACAGGAAACGGTTAATAAATTGTTAATAGAAAATAAAAGGGATGCATCAAGCATTGAAAAAGTTAAATTAGATTTGAATAAGTTAGAGAAAGCTATAGATGCACATGAGATGATTGAAAAGTCAGACGTTTTTGTGAGTATTGACGGTGTTCTAAAAGCTGTTGTAAAACAAAAAACGCCTATAGCAAGGGTTTTTAACGGTGATAGTTCTTTCTATATTGATTACAAGGGAAATAGTATGCCATTGTCGGCTAATTTTACAGCTAGAGTTCCACTTGTTTCAGGGGTAATAAATAAAAAAAATAACGAAGATTTAGCCAAATTATTTCGTGTTATTCATGACGATGAGTTTTTGAAAAAAAACATCATTGGAATTGAAATTATGCCAAATGGAAGCTTAAAAATGCTTAACAGGAATTTTAATTATCAAATTGATTTTGGTAGAATCATAAATGTGGAGCGTAAATTTAAAAATTATAAAGCTTTTTTTCAGAAAGCCGTTTTAGATAGTTCGTTATATAAATACAATAAAATAGATCTCCGATTTACGGAACAAGTAGTTTGCACTAAATAATAGATAATGGAAAAAGAGAATATTGCAGTAGGTCTAGATATTGGGACAACTAAAATAGTTGCCATGATAGGCAAGAAAAATGAATACGGAAAATTGGAAATTTTGGGTGTTGGAAAATCCAAAAGTTTAGGTGTTGCAAGAGGAGTGGTAAATAACATTACCCAAACGATACAATCTATTCAACAAGCAATTCAAGAAGCTGAAAATAATTCAGGTTATAAAATAAAAGATGTGGTTGTAGGGATAGCCGGTCAGCACATTCGCAGTATTCAGCATACCGATTACATCAGCAGAAACAATCCGGAAGAGGTTATCGGAGGGAATGATATTCAGCTTTTGATTGATCAAGTAAACAAACTGGCTATGTTGCCGGGGGAAGAAATAATTCACGTTTTGCCACAAGAATTTAAAATTGACGGACAAACGGAAATTAAAGAACCAATCGGGATGTATGGAGGAAGATTGGAGTCCAGCTTTCACGTTGTGGTTGGTCAGGCTTCTTCTATCAGAAATGTGGGAAGATGTATTCAAAGTTCAGGTATAGAATTGTCTGGTTTGACATTAGAACCATTGGCTTCGGCAGATGCTGTTTTGAGTCAGGAAGAAAAAGAGGCCGGAGTCGCACTTATTGATATTGGTGGAGGAACAACAGATTTAGCCATTTTTAAAGATGGTATTATTCGTCATACTGCGGTGATTCCTTTTGGAGGCAATGTAATTACAGATGATATTAAAGAAGGTTGCTCTATTATCGAAAAGCAAGCTGAATTATTGAAAGTTAAATTTGGTTCTGCTTGGCCAGGAGAAAATAAAGACAACGAAATTGTCTCAATTCCAGGATTAAGAGGTAGAGAGCCTAAAGAAATTTCGTTGAAAAACTTGTCAAAAATAATTCATGCACGTGTTGTAGAAATTATTGAACAAGTTTTTACAGAAGTAAAAGCATACGGACACGAAGATCCGCGTAAAAAATTAATTGCAGGAATCGTTCTTACAGGTGGTGGAGCTCAATTGCAGCACATCAAACAGTTGGTGGAATACATAACAGGTATGGATACTAGAATTGGATATCCTAATGAGCATTTAGCCGGAAATTCTGACGAAGAAATCTCAAGTCCGTTATACGCAACAGCTGTTGGTTTAGTGATGAACAGTATTGAAAATAAAACTCAAAGCGCTGTACGAATGGATGTGGTTGAGGCACCAAAAGCTCCTGTTTACAGACAGCCGGTTGTTCAACAAGAGATGCAGGAAGTTGTAACTGCGGTAGAGGAAGAAGTTCGGGAACATGCTAAGAAAGAAGAGTCAACCGAAAATAAAATAAGAAGATCGTTTTTTGACAGATATGTCGATAAAATCAAAGATTTTTTAGATAACGCAGAATAGGCATAGACCCAATAAATACAAGAATTAATAATAAATATCAAAAACCAAATAAAATGATGAGCAACTCAGAATTTGGAAGTATTTCATTTGATTTACCAAAGAACCAATCAAATGTTATAAAAGTTATTGGTGTAGGTGGAGGCGGAAGTAACGCTATAAATCACATGTTTAAACAAGGAATCAAAGGCGTGGATTTTATTGTATGTAATACAGATTCACAGGCTTTGCAAAACAGTTCTGTCCCAAATAAAATCCAGTTGGGAGTAAATTTAACAGAAGGTCTTGGTGCCGGAGCAAATCCAGATGTAGGACAGCAGTCTGCTATTGAGAGTATTGCCGACATTGAGAAAATGTTAGATCGTAATACAAAAATGGTGTTTATCACTGCAGGAATGGGTGGAGGAACCGGAACAGGTGCTGCGCCAGTAATTGCTCAACTTGCCAAAGAAAGAGAAATTCTTACGGTAGGAATCGTTACTATTCCATTTTTGTTTGAAGGTAAAGTACGTCAAGAACAAGCGCTTTTAGGAATTGAGAAACTGCGTAAGCAGGTTGATTCTTTGATTGTGATCAATAACAACAAATTAAGAGAAGTATATGGAAATTTAGGTTTCAAAGCCGGATTTTCAAAAGCGGATGAAGTTTTAGCTACTGCTTCAAGAGGAATAGCTGAAGTAATTACGCATCATTATACTCAAAATATAGATTTAAGAGATGCCAAAACAGTTTTGTCTAACAGCGGAACTGCAATAATGGGATCTTCGGTTTCTTCAGGTGAAAACAGAGCTAAAGAAGCTATTGTTGCTGCCTTAGATTCACCATTATTAAATGACAATAAAATTACGGGTGCCAAAAACGTATTGTTGCTTATCGTTTCTGGTTCTAATGAAATTACTTTGGATGAAATAGGTGAAATCAATGATCATATTCAGTCTGAAGCCGGTCACAATGCTAACATTATTATGGGAGTTGGTGAAGATGAAACCCTTGGTGATGCTATTGCAGTTACTATTATTGCTACAGGTTTTGATATTGAACAACAAAATGAAATAGTAAATACAGAGCCTAAAAAAATCATTCATACTTTAGAAGATGAACAAAAAAGCGTTCATAATCTAACCAGTAAAACACTTACAGCTTTTGATTTGAATAGTGAATCAACAGTTTCAAATTCTAATGAGCGTATTGTTTTCGAATTATTAGAAGATACAGTTGTTGCGCCGGAACCAGTTGCTCCAGCTCCAACAATTAATAAAGAAGAGCTAATCGTAATGTCTGAATTTATAAAAAATCTAGATGTGACTTTCGAAATTGTTTCTCCAATTACTGATATAGATTTCACAATCTCATCTCCAGTTGCAGAAGTTAAAGAAGTAAAAGCGGTTCAGCCAAAAATTGTTGAAAGACAAGAACAAACTACTTTTTCTTTTGATTTGCCACTTTTCAAAACAGAACCAATAGTTGAAAAACAACAAGAAGAGAAAAAAGTTTTATTCGAATTGACGAATGAAACCAAAGAAATTAAAGTTAACGAAGCAGTTCAATTTGTTCCTGTAACAGAATTGACTGAAAACGGAATTATTAAGTATTCTCTTGAAGAATATATGGAATTAGAGCAAGATTTTACAGCTTCTAAGCCAGTTGAGAAACCAGTAGAAGTAATTCCTGCTGAGTTGAACATCACAATGAAAAAAGTGGAGCAGTCAGTAAACACTCCGGTAAATTTTGAAGACATCTCCCCAATGGATATGACTATCGAAGAAACTTTAAGAATGAGAGCTGACGAAAGAAGAAAAAAACTTAAAGAATTCAATTATAAGTTTCATAACAATGTTTCTAAAATTGATGAGTACGAGAGAGAACCCGCCTATAAAAGATTAGGAATCGATATTTCAAACAATCAAGCAAACACAACAAATTCGAGAATATCTGTGGGAACAGACAGCAACAATGATTTACAGTTGCGTTCTAACAACTCGTATTTACATGATAATGTAGATTAACTAACTCAAACCATAATTGATTTAGCCCGAAAATTAGACATAATTTTCGGGTTATTTTTTGTTTTTAAGGAGTGCTTAATCTGTTGTTAATCCCAGTTAAATTTTCTAAATTTGCAGAGCCTTAATCCAGCTGTGCATTTCAAGCTTTTTTCAAAAATGGTTTTTTCTAAAAACCAGAAAGAGCTTCCTCTGGTCGCTTTTCTAGTTTAAGAAAAAATACATTTTTAACTAAAAAGGCTTTCCATTTCCATCTGGGGCATTTAAAAAGTAATCAGTTTGCAGGATCAGTTTTTAGACTGAATAGCAAGTTTAAAATTTAAAATTATTATGAGTTTATCAGTACAAATCATGGACGAAATGAAAACCGCCATGAGAGCCAAAGATACCGTTGCACTTGAAGCTTTAAGAGCTATTAAATCTGAAATCCTGTTAGCGCAAACTGCTTCAGGCTCTAAAGAAGAAATTACTGCTGACGATGAAATTAAATTACTTCAACGATTAGTTAAAACTCGTAAAGAGAGTGCTAGAATATTTACAGAACAGAACCGTTTGGATTTGGCTGAGCCAGAATTGGCACAAATTGCAGTAATCGAAAAATTTCTACCTGCACAATTGAGTGAAGCAGAAGTAGAAGCTGTTATTGCAAAAATAATTGCAGAAACAGGTGCTGCAGGTATTGCATCAATGGGTAAAGTTATGGGATTAGCATCTGCTCAATTAGGCGGAACTGCAGAAGGAAAAACCATCTCCACTATTGTGAAAAAATTATTGACATAAAAAATTTTACTGTTGATTAATGGTGTTAAATTTAAAATCATTAATCAACAGTCTAAATAATAATGACTGCGTAGTTCAACTGGATAGAATATCAGATTTCGACTCTGAGGGTTGCAGGTTCGAACCCTGCCATGGTCACCATCAAACAAAAAGCTTCAAAACAATCAAGTTTACTTGAAATTATTTTGAAGCTTTTTTGTTTTCAAAAAACAAAGACAATTTTAACGTCATTATAATTATGTCATTTCAGCTGATCATTACTTTTGTTTTTGGTACACTTTTTCTTTTAATTTTTCTCTTTAGAGTTGTTGAGCCAGGTTATGTGCTCTTGTTTAATAAGCCATTTTATATTTATTGGTATCCTTTTCCTAAAAAATTAAATGCAAATCAGATTCACATATTAGAAAATAATTTTTCGTTTTATCGAAAGCTTTCCGCAAAACGAAAAGTTTATTTTGAGCATCGTGTGAAGGCGTTTGTTTCAAATTATCAGTTTGTGGGAAAAGATGTTGTTGTTTCGGAACAGATGCAAGTCTTAATTGCGGGGACATACGTAATGCTGACATTTGGAATGAGGAATTATTTGAGTAACTTGTTTGATAAAATAATCATTTACCCTACAAATTATTATTCGACATTGAACGATGCTTATCATAAAGGAGAGTTTAATCCAAGAATGAAAGCCATCGTTTTCTCTTGGGAAGATTTTTTATTAGGTCATTCCGCAACCACTGATAATATTAATCTGGGATTACATGAGTTTTCGCATGTGTTGCATTTTCATTGTCTGAAAAAGAATGATTCAAGCGCGGTTATTTTTCAGGATGAGTTCAATGAAGTTGTTAAATATTACAGCAATCCTAATTTAAACAATGTACTGCTTCAAAAAGGATATTTCAGGCTATATGCTTATGAAAATCAATTCGAATTCTTGTCGGTTTTGCTGGAGCATTTTTTTGAAACTCCCCATGTTTTTAAAAAAGAACATCCTGAATTGTATGCTAATATTTCTGCAATGATAAATTATAAAGAACAGTAAATAAATTAGAAAAAAATCCGCAGATACTTCCTGATAAACATCATGTTTTTACACTTTTTAATCTGATAACTTTGAATACAATCTAAAGGTAGAAGTTATGAAACACAAGGTGCCAGTGTCAGCTATTATGACTAAAAATGTAATAAAATTAAATCTTGCTGACGATTTAACAAAAGCAGAACAACTCTTTAAACAAAATAAAATCAGGCATATTCCGGTAGTAAATGGAAACAAGATAATAGGAATGTTGAGTTATACGGATTTGTTGCGTATATCTTTCGTAGATGCTGTTGATGACGATGCTGAAATTGTGGATGCCACTGTTTATAACATGTTTACCGTAGAGCAAGTAATGGCAAAAAAGTTAGTGACTATTTCTCCGGAGACTACTATAAAAGAAACAGCTGAAATTTTATCTAAAAACGAATTTCATGCTTTACCGGTTTGTTTGGGTGAACTTTTGGTGGGGATTGTAACAACAACGGATTTAATTAAGTATTTAATCGATCAGTATAAATGATAATAAAAAAAGTCCCGAATTTGGGACTTTTTTTTATTTATAATGTTGTGATTTTCTTCAAATCAGCTATTGTTGCAGTCGGGT
>ERZ1034365.290-NODE-290-length-28232-cov-6.915468_pt1 | contig 28232 bp, 26 predicted proteins | sample MGYA00520615_ERZ1034365 | MGnify/ENA primary metagenome ERZ1034365 (study PRJEB33736, sample SAMEA104284505) | Azolla filiculoides | biome: Urban; feature: Water surface; material: Ditch water | place: Netherlands | collected 2015-10-28 | depth 0-0.1 m ...
AAGTTGTTCGCCAGGGGAAACGGATTGCATTCCTGGCATTTGGTGGCCTTCTGGGAACAGCCCAAAAACTTGGCGATAAATTCGATGCCACAGTAGCCAATATGCGATTTGCAAAACCGCTGGATCTCGAACTCCTTCGCTCTATCGGAGCCACACACGATCTGATCGTCACCTTTGAAGAGAATGCTGTTGCTGGTGGCGCTGGCAGCGAAGTGGAACGGGCATTGCAATCGCTTGACCTATACCGACCCTGTTTGCGTATCGGTTTGCCCGACCAGTTTATAGAACATGGCGATATGGCCAATCTTTACAAATCCGCTGGCCTTGATGCAGATACTCTGCGCAGCCGTATTCAACGCTTTCTATCGAATTAACGTTTCATCAATAAGAAATCATGACCCAAGAGAAAAAAACCACCCCCGGCATGCCCGATGTGCAATCTTCGGCCGATAGCCGACAGATCGCTATCAACAAGGTCGGCATTAAATCCATCCGTCACCCGATTGTGGTGGCAGACAAGGCCGTTGGCGTTCAGCACACCATCGCCAATTTCAACATGTACGTTGGCCTGCCCCACAACTTCAAGGGCACGCATATGTCACGCTTTGTTGACATTCTGAACACACAATCTCGCGAAATCTCAGTAGAGAATTTCCCGGTGATGCTGCAGGACATGGTGAAACGTCTGGAAGCTGAAACCGGCCACATCGAGATGAGCTTCCCGTATTTCATCAACAAAGCAGCCCCTGTTTCAGGTGTTGAAAGCCTGATGGACTATGACGTAACACTCATCGGCGATATTGATGGAGACAACATTCGTGTTGCATTGAAGGTTGTGATCCCGGTTACCAGCCTTTGCCCTTGTTCAAAGGAAATCTCGGAACGCGGTGCTCACAATCAGCGATCTCACGTCACCGTTACAGTCACTTCCAAAGATTACATCTGGATTGAGGAAGTGGTCGCCCTGGTTGAGAAAGAAGCTTCCTGTGAAGTCTATGGCCTACTCAAGCGTCCCGACGAGAAGTACGTCACCGAACGCGCCTATGACAACCCCAAGTTTGTCGAAGACATGGTGCGTGATGTGGCTGCTCGCCTCAACGAAGACAATCGCCTTGATGCCTACTGTGTTGAGTCGGAAAATTTCGAATCCATCCACAACCACTCTGCTTACGCGATGATTGAGTGGCAGCGCCCTGTATAAATTAAACCGGTAACAAACAAAATCGCCACCCGAGGGTGGCGATTTTTATTGGCATTGCAAGCTGATTAAGCTGCAACAACCTTACGCTCAAGTTTTTCCTTGATGCGAGCAGATTTACCCGAACGCTCACGCAGGTAGTACAGCTTAGCGCGACGAACGTCACCACGACGCTTCAGTTCAATCGAAGCAACCAGCGGCGAATACGTCTGGAACGTACGCTCAACGCCTTCACCCGAAGAGATCTTGCGCACGATGAAATTTGAATTGAGACCGCGGTTACGCTTGGCGATTACAACGCCTTCGTATGCCTGCAGACGCTCACGCGTACCTTCTTTAACCTTTACTTGCACAACCACGGTGTCACCCGGAGCAAATGAAGGAATGGTTTTGCCTTCGCTAACGCGAGCGATTTCTTCCTGTTCGAGGATTTGAATCAGATTCATGTCGTTAATCTCCTTATTGTTACGACCGCAGAGCTACTTGCCCGATTGCTCGAGTTTTTTAAGTAGTTGCGTTTCTTCCTTGCTGAAAGCTCGACCCTGCAGCAAGTCTGGCCGCCTTTCCTTTGTCCGTCTAAGGGACTCAGTCAAACGCCAAACGCGTATTTTCTCATGATTTCCAGATAAAAGCACGTCTGGTACTACGGAATCCTGGTAATTCTCCGGGCGCGTATAGTGCGGACAGTCAAGCAAGCCTGCCGCAAAAGAATCTTCTTCGGCTGACTGGGCATCATTTAATACACCTGGTTGATAGCGCAAAACCGCATCCATCAGCATCATGGCCGGCAATTCGCCACCAGACACCACAAAATCTCCGATCGACACCTCGAGATCGACTTTTCGCTCAATCACGCGCTCATCAATGCCTTCATAGCGACCACAAATCAACACAAGGCCTTTGCATTGCGCCAGCTCACGAACCAAAGCATCCGTGAGTGGTACACCTTGAGGTGAAAGATAGATCACTTTGGGTGTAGCGCTCTCTTCACGCACAGCCTCAATCGCAGCATCAATCGATTTTTCCAGCGGTTCAGGCATCATCACCATGCCCGGACCACCGCCAAAGGGACGGTCGTCAATCGTTTTATAACGATCCGTCGCGAAATCCCTTGGATTATGTGCCGTAAATTCGCTAATACCCGTTTCAAATGCACGACGAGAAATCCCAAAGCGGGTTATCGCTTCGAACATCTCGGGAAACAGTGTTACAGCGGCGAATCGCAATCGGTGAGCCATGGTTTTCGAACCCGAAACTACCAGTCTGCTGACCAGTTCACCAGAATCTGCCCGGAAGATTTATCAACACTTCGGACAATATCGCCCACGAAAGGAATCAATCGTTCCTGCGGCTTCTCCGCCGAACTATCCTTAACGATTAAGACCGCATTGGCGCCCGTTTCGATCATACGATCAACCTGACCGAGCACAACACCCTGGGCATTAAGGACGGTCAGTCCAATCAGATCTGCCCAGTAGTACTCATCGCTTGCGGTTTCCGGCAGGCTTTCGCGTGGCGCACCAATCCAGTAGCCACGTAATGCTTCCGAAGCATTACGATCAACGACTTCTGTCAGCTTAACCACCAGCCCATCGCCATGCACCCGCAAAGATTCCGGAGCCACAGGTCGCCAAAGCGCCAGCCCATCAGCATCAGGTTCACTGGGAGTAATCCACCAGGTTGGCACTCGCTGCCAACCTTCGGGATCATCGGCAAAGGGGTGCAGATGAAACCACCCCTTAATACCGTAGGCCGCACCTACGCGGCCTAGAATGACGCAACGCTGCTGCGTTACGCCATCTTGCGCAACAGACTTAGGCTGCAATCTTGGCAGCGTAGCCCTTGGCTAGCAGGGCAACACGAGGCGACACTTGGGCACCAACGCTCTTCCAGTAAGCCAGGCGATCCATGTCGATGCGAATTGGCTCTTCTGCACCCGAAGCAACCGGGTTGTAGAAGCCGATACGCTCAACGAAACGGCCATCACGGCGCGTACGCGAGTCTGCGACGACGAGAGTATAGAAAGGACGCTTTTTGGCGCCACCACGGGATAGACGAATAACGACCATACGGATGATTTCCGGACAGAGAAAAACCGCAGATTGTACAGCACGATTGGCGGAAATGCCACCCCTTGCGTGCTTTACTCCGGAAACACCGTGGCGATACTCGCCTGAACCGCTTCGGCAGCGGCCTTCGGATCAGCAGCACCGCGTATTGGGCGACCCATAACAATGTAGTCGGCACCATTGCGGAAGGCCTGAGCCACATCTACCGTGCGCTTTTGATCATCTGACACCCGGTTCTCGACGGGGCGAATACCCGGTGTGACCACCATGATACGCGGCCCTAGCTCCTTGCGAATGAGCGGCGCTTCTAGACCCGAAGAGATAATCCCGTCACATCCGGCTTCCAGAGAGCGGCGAGCTCGCGAAAGGACCAATTGTTCAATGTCACACTGAAAACCCAGGTCATCAAGATCGCCTTTATCCAGACTCGTAAGCGCCGTAACTGCCAGCACCTTCAGATCGCCCTTTTCTTTGCCTGCAGCTTCCATAATTGCCTGGTTGCCATGAATCGTCGCAAAGGCAACCTTGCGTTTAGCCAAGGCACGAATAGCTGAACGAACAGTTTCCGGCACATCAAAAAACTTCAGATCAACAAAGACTTTTTTGCCGCGCTCGCCAAGCCAGTCAATCAGCTCGAAATAGCCACCGGCCATAAAAAGTTCCATGCCCACCTTATAAAACTGAACACTATCGCCCAGTTGCTCGACCAGCGCTTTGGCCTCGGCCGCATCAGCCACATCCAGTGCAACAATCAGGCGCTCATTGCGAGGCACATTGATCTGGGAACGAAGGTCGGTCGAATTCAAAGCGGTCATCAGTCACTCCTGAGCAATCGGATTACAACGCTGCGCATTATGACAGAGCATGCGTTGGTTCGACAGATGCACAGCGATCACTCAGCTTAAATAGCGCACGGCTTTCAATTGCCGTCCGGGCGAATCCGAAAGCTCAGCAGTAACTACACAGCCCAGCAGCACCATCAACCAACACAGATACAGCCAGAGCAGAAAAACAGGCAAGATGGAAAAAGCGCCATAAACTGCAGTGAATGACGAGAACTTTTGTAAATACTGGCCAAAACCCCATTGCAACAACGAGATGCCTATTGCTGAGAAAAAACCACCTATCAGCGCGTGCCGGATACGCACATGGCAATTGGGCAGCACAAAATTCAACCAAGCGAGAAATGCGGTCAAGGTCATAGTCGCCACTGCGCCTGAGGCCAAACGCCTGACCCACTGTGGCTCCCCAAAAAAACCCATAGACAGAGACAATGCCCACATCAAACCGGCGAAACCCATGCCCAGAACGACAGGAACAATACACAAGAGCATCAGATAATGGGCCAACCGATGAAAAAACCGCCGGTCCGGGGTAAGTCGCCAGACACGGTTAAAGGCCTGCTCAATCGCCCAGAACATTGCCCAGACAACCACCAGCAAAAACCCTATGCCAACCACGGTGTAGCGCGTCGCATTGGCTGAAAAAGTGAGCGTGTAACTGGCAATCAGCTTGCCCGCCTTTTCAGGCAGCAGATAGGACACGAGGAGCTGGTCAAATGCGGTATGAACTTCGGCAAAACCCGGAACATAGGTCGCAATAACAATCACTAGTGCCACCAGCGGCACTAGCGATAAGAGCGTTGTATATGCCAACCAGGCTGCCACCACATCTAATTCATCCGCCCGAATTCGCGACAACAATGCGATTACCGGTTGAAACTTCAACCGGAATAGCCGTATTAGCGGCGCTATGGACGATGGCGAAATCGGAGAATACATCTATGATCAAGCCGCTGAGGTACCGCAGGCATGTAGTGAAAGTCGCAGGTATGATACGGCATGCGTAAAATTCTTGTTTTGTACTACAGCCAAAAAGGTTCTGTTGAAGCTCTGGCACGCGCCATAGCCCATGGGATTGATAGCGTATCGGGTGCTGAAGCCGTTCTCCGAACGGTGCCTCGCGTCAGCGCCGTATGCGAAGCCAGTGAAGCAGCCATTCCGGAATCTGGCGCCCCCTATGTGACGCTGCAGGATCTCGCCGAATGCTCAGGCCTTGCGCTGGGCAGCCCCGTTCGTTTTGGCAACATGGCTGCGCCCATGAAATATTTCTGGGATGGCACAGTAACAAGTTGGCTTTCCGGTGAGTTGATCGGCAAGCCAGCGGCTGTTTTTACCTCCTCTGGCAGCATGCACGGCGGCAATGAAAGCACCCTGTTGAGCATGATGCTGCCTCTTTTTCACCATGGCATGCTGCTGCTCGGCTTACCCTACAGCGAAGTGGCCCTATCTGAAACACAAAGCGGCGGCACGCCATATGGTGCTAGCCATATCGCCGGCGCTAACGGCAACCCAACCCCAACGGCAGATGAAATCGTCCTCGGCAAAGCTCTCGGTAAGCGCTTAGCTGAAACCGCCTGCCAACTTGTGAAATAGCAAAATTAATAGTTATGAATGCCGTGAGCGCTCTACAAACTAAACTCACCCGCTTGCGCTGGGCCGCTGTCCTATCGCTACTGGCGCTCATTGTGCTGTCACTGCTTTGGGAGCGCTGGTTAGCACCGATACGTCCGGGCGGCTCCTGGCTTATGCTGAAAGCGGTACCGTTACTACTGCCGTTACGTGGATTACTTAACGGGAAACGTTACACCTATCAATGGTCTTCCTTATTGATTCTGGCCTACATCACAGAAGGCTTGGTGCGCGCCACTAGCGACAACGGCACCAGCCAATGGCTTGCCATCATCGAAACGACGCTATCGAGCGTCTACTTCATAAGCGTTCTCATGTTCTGCTACGACACGCGGCCATCATTAACCAACCCAGCGCTTAAGCGATCACGCAAAAAACGCTAGCTGATAGCCGGGTCACGCAGACCCGGTGCCGCCAACCGTCAAGCCATCAATCCGGAGTGTTGGTTGACCCACACCCACAGGGACACTCTGGCCTTCTTTGCCACAGGTGCCCACCCCGGAATCCAGCGCCAAATCATTGCCGATCATGCTGACTCGCGTCAGGGCATCCGGACCATTACCGATCAAGGTAGCACCTTTGATCGGATACTGAATCTTACCGTTCTCTACCCAATAAGCTTCTGACATCGAGAACACAAATTTTCCATTGGTGATATCTACCTGACCACCACCGAAGTTCACCGCATAAATACCGCGATCAATCGATGCCAGAATCTCGGCGGGATCAGACTGACCTGCCATCATGTAGGTGTTCGTCATACGGGGCAGTGGCAAATGTGCATAGGATTCACGGCGGCCATTACCCGTTGGCGCCACACCCATGAGGCGGGCGTTATGCGTATCCTGAATATAGCCTTTGAGAATGCCGTCCTCGATCAACACGGTCTGCTGTGCTGGCGTCCCCTCATCATCGACATTAAGCGAACCACGACGTCCGGAGAGCGTGCCATCATCAACTACGGTCACGCCAGGTGCGGCAACGCGCTCGCCAACACGGTTGGCAAAAGCAGAACTGCCCTTACGATTAAAGTCCCCTTCCAACCCGTGGCCGATGGCTTCGTGTAGCAATATACCTGGCCAACCGGGGCCCAATACGACACTCATCTGACCCGCTGGTGCCGGGCGGGCATCAAGATTAACCACGGCCTGGTGCACAGCTTCACGCGCGTATTTGGCAAGAACATCATCGGTAAAATACGCATAATCCGTTCGGCCACCGCCGCCCGCATAACCTTGTTCGCGTCGCCCATCCTGCTCCACAATTACCGTAATACCAACCCGCACTAGCGGCCTAATATCAGCAATGCGTTGGCCATCGGCGCGCTGCACCATCACCACATCATATTCACCCGCCAGAGAAGCCATGACTTGTTTCACACGCGGGTCAATTGCCCGTGCCAATTGCTCCAGCTTTTCCAACATCGCCACTTTGGCAGGCGCTTCCAATGAAGCAATAGGGTCTAATGGCAAATAGCGATCAACACTGGCCAACAAACCTGCGCCGTGCCCAGTTGTTGCTACTGATTGTGCGGCACCGCTTGCACCAATCTCGCGAACAGCCGCACTCGCAGACTTCAAAGATGGTAATGACACATCATCGGAATAGGCAAACGCTGTTTTCTCACCACTGATTGCCCGAACACCTACACCCTGATCGATACTGAAACTACCTGCTTTAACGATCCCCTCTTCCAAACTCCAGCCTTCTGATCGAGTCGTTTGAAAGTAGATGTCAGCATCATCCACCTGTGACTGCATGATGTTGCCAAGAACGGACTCGACTTGTGTCGCCGTCAAATCTTGTGATTCCAACAACAGGTTCTGGGCTACGTCGAGTGCAACCGGCGGGGTGTTTATAGTTGATTTCAGGGTCATGCTCAGATTCTACGATGTTTAAGGGCTGGTAAGCGATGGCGAACCGTTTCAAGGCGCTGGCGATTAAAATCGGCGCAAACCCAGCCCTCACCTGTCGGTAGCACGCTAAGCACCTCTCCCCATGGGTCGATGATCATGCTGTGCCCCCAGGTTTTACGCCCGGTCTCATGACGACCGCCTTGTGCACTGGCAATAACGTAACACTGGTTTTCTATGGCGCGCGCTCGCAGCAGCACCTCCCAATGCGCCTCCCCCGTTGTTGCAGTAAATGCGGCCGGCAATACCAGAATATCTACTGGGCCTAAGGCGCGAAAATACTCGGGAAAACGCAGGTCATAACAAATCGACAAACCGATACGCGCAAAGGGCGTGTCAAATGCAACGGGTTGATCACCGGCTTCTATGCTTAAGGATTCGTCATAGGACTCAGCGCCCGCCTTAAATCCGAACAGATGCATCTTGTCATAACGACTCACCTGTACCCCTGCGGGATCAAATACGAGAGTGCTATTCAAAGCACGGGCATCGTCTTTGCCAGCCATTGGGATCGAGCCGCCAATCAGAAAAATCTCCAGTTCTTTTGCCAGGCTCGATAAAAATCTCTGTAGCGGACCACCCTGCGATGTTTCGCGAATCGCAAGTCTTGCCTCATCAGTTGCGCCGATCATCGGAAAAAATTCCGGCAATACGACTAACTGCGCCCCATCGCCAGCGGCGCCGCGAACAAGGCGATTTAACACGTGCAGGTTATCTTCAACCCGCGGGGTTGAAACCATCTGCACGCTGGCCATACGTATCAGTTCAGACATAACTCATGGGGATTTTGTGGCAGCAGGGGCTGGTGCCGCTGATGGATTAGCTGATTGATCATTGGTTGGCATGACAGCAGAACCAATCGCAGACACTGCCTTACCAGGCAAATCTACTGCTGCCTTGCCCGTTTTGACCGCATCCGTTGCCAAGGACTCTTTGTCTACCAGAGGATCAGACCAGGTTCCCGTTATGTGGTATTTGAAGGAGAACACTTTGCTCAAAGGGTCGCCAAGCACTTTTTGCGCAGCAAAGGTCACCGCACCGGCTATTGGGTTGAGTACCGTTACACCCAGCGCAACACTATTACTCAATGCCGGCCGTACTGTAACAACAACATCCTGCGTCTGATTGGCCAGGTTTGTTTCTCCACTCATCAAAACAGCGGCAGATGGCGTATCCATTTCAAGATCCGAAGTCTTCATAAGGCCATCCCGGATATCAAATCGACCCTGAATCGACTCGAAGGCAAGCCCCTCGCTAAAGATGTCGCGAAAATCCAGCGAGAAACGTTGCGGTAAGGACTGGAGTGATAGCAGCCCCAACAGCCTTCCGACACCGGGATCCATTTTTACAAACTGGCCATCCTTAGCAGACATCTTAAAGTTGCCGGACAATTTTGCCGGTTCAAACCCGAAAGGAAAACCGAATGGGGCTGATGGCCAACTCACCTGACCTTCCATACTGGCAACCCCACGTTTTACGGTACCGGGAAAACCCAGCTTAGTCAGCAAATTGCCAACTTGCGGACTATTGAGCTTGAAGTCCATTGATGTGAGATTGACTGGTGTATTGGTTTTCCCTGCTTGCACCACCCAGTTTAATCGTCCATTGAATTTAAGATCCGGCCCTTCTAACAGAAACGGATCAATCCGCCATGACTGGTTTTGCCCAATTTTCTGATTGCGAGCCCGGAAACTCAACTTACCCCAAGGCTTACCTTGCCAGAACAACTCATCTACTTTGAATGATAAATCAGGCAGCGAATCGATTTCCTGCTTCATGGTTGACGAAGTGCCAGGCTGCGTATCTGTTGCCTCCGTAAGATCCAGTTTGGTCAAATGACCTTGTAGCAACCCACGATCCCCACCCTCAACGGTACCTGACGGATACCATGCAATCTGACCTTGAATCTCACGGCTGCCTACCTGAATTGACGTGTGTTCTGCCCCTGTCTGCACATTCGCTTTAAAGTCCTGGAATTTGCGGCCAAAAGCCTTAACAACCGGCGCTCTTAAAGTAATAGCCAACGGCGCTCTTGTTGTCCGACGTGGCGTTGTTACGCTAGCCGGACGCGTGTTTCCACCCTCCAATGACTTCATCCAGAAATCCAGATCCACTGGCTTCAAAGATTCCAACTGCAATCCGGGCTGGTCAGCCATTGCCTGAACCTGCCCCGAACCGAGCAGGACTTTGCCGCGCACGATCTGTCCTTTGGCATTCGCTCCGAGAGTCGCTGCAGCTGCGCCGCCTAAAGTCATGCGCCAAACCTGGCTAACCGCATCAAGTCCTTTACGCCCTGCCAAAGGAGCGCTCTGCCGGGAGACTGACAATGGCATAACACTGCTTGCACTCTTGTTAAACGGGTCTGGCAGCGATGACGTAACCCCCTTCAAATCGGATGAAAGGCTCAGGTCAACCCTGTCACCTTTCATAACCACTTTTGCCTGCCAATCAGTTTTACCCGAAAGCTGATCAAAAATTGGCAAATCATAGTGGTGGCGCAAATCTGCCACGTTGGCACGGCCAGTCGCATTAATAATAGCGCCCTTATCATCTGTCGCTATGCGAATAGCCAAAGGCTCACCTGACCATTGCCCTTGCAAATCGTTACTATCGATGGTGCTTTCACTAAACCTGATTGTGCCGTTAACGGCATTCACAGGTGGCGCATTCGGCACAACCGCTAATTTGTTATTCACAAAAACATACTGTCCCTGCACTTTGACATCAGAGGCATTCAGCATATTTAGATTAACGGCAATATCCAGCTTGCCATTGCCTTCGGCGCTCATATCATCCGCAAAGTGATGAATATGATCTGCCAGCGGCGTGTCTTTCAGGAAACTAACTGCACTAGAGGTTGGGCCCTCTGCCTGACCTGAAATAAGCAGGTGATTCTCATAGGCGCTCACGTCTGCCATATCAGCCTTAATTGCCGAGAATTTCATCCCGTTGATTTCGCCTTTATTGGCTACAATTTTGATCTGGTTCTGGTTCATGTCAAAACTGGCATCCAGATGCTCCAATGGTGGATACCCATCCGCATACTTTACCGTCAGGTTCTTGGTCTTGAATCCGAGATAGAACTTACCTGGCGCACCCACGGCAGCACTTGAGCCAGGTGCAGCCCCCGCCTCAGGCGATCCATAGGGCATACCCCAAACCCGACCCGCCATTTCCATACGGAACCCGGAAATGGATCCACCAGAAACCGCGCCCTTGACCCACTTTGAAATATCAGGCGATGCACTGAGTGGAATATATTTCCAGCCACTTTCTGTCTTCGCGTAATCAAAGACAAGCTTCATATCCACCGTGCCGGCTTTATCCATATCAGATGCTGTCTCACCCAGGTCGCCAGACCAGGTGCCATTGGCCTCGGCCTGCAGATCCGCGTTACGCAACTGCAAACTTTTTACCTTCACGGCGATCAGATCAACCGTTTTTTTCCAGCTAATCTGCCCGCTTAATTGCTCCAGGGGCACTTCATTAATCGGCAGCACATTCGGTGCGGCAAGCACGCTGTTCTCGCTATTCAAGATCAGCTTACCTTCCTGATGCGTCATATCGATCTTGCCACTTAAGCCTCTAACAAACTTCAAACCATCCTCTGAACGAATGGCAATGTCTTTGAAGGCGCCTTGTGCTGAATACTCTGTAAGCGAATCGCCGATAACCAGGCCATGCGCCTTGAATTTTTCTAACATACCCGATGGTGCGGCCTTGTCTAACTGCTGGCGTAATGTCATCGGGATCGGCACCGACTCGATCACGCCTCTTAAACGCCCAAGATCAAGTCGTGTAGCTCGGAACGTTAGATCCTGCGTTTGCTTTTCATCGGCAAAACCGAGAACTTGTTTAACAAACAAATCGGTTGGCGGTTCCGTTTTTCCAGCTGCATCCGTATAGGTAAGACCATCCAGCTTCAACTGCTGACTCTTGCCATCAGCCTGTCGATGAAAGTCGATCTCGGATGAAAATCGTTTTATCTGCAGCGGCTTAATACCAGGGGCTAGCTGCGCCTTCATATCCATGACGGCGATTGCACCATCAATCTGCGTCAGATCCACACCGGTTGCAGAAATTGCTATATCTACATCAGCCTTACCTGACGCAATAGGCACGGGATAGTCAACCCAAGTGGACCAACCGGCCAAATCAATTTCTTTGGTTTTGAAAGCGATCTTTGATTGCCAGGTGGCCCATTCACTAAAGCTGCGGCCAGTCCATTCCGCCCGCACACCTAGAGACTTTCCCAGCGCAGCCGGCGGCGTCAATGCAATATCCAGTTGGTGCTGCGCACCTCGACTATCCAAACGCAAAGAAACATCCGCGAGATTTAATGTCGGTGCACGACGCAAGCCATCAGACCAGGCCACTTTGTCACTACGCAGGTTAACTTCACCCTGCTCCAGCAACGCATCGACCCGGAAATCGCCACCGCCATCGAGCGGCAACCCGGACAAAAACAAATGACCTTCCGCATCCCGACGAAAATCCAGACTTGGCGTCTCAACGGTCAACGAACGAAACCCCAGGCGACCCACCAGCAAAGGTAGCCAGGCAATTTCAGCCTTAACCTGACTTAACTTAACTGCTGGCTGGTGTTTACCATCAAAGACCACCACGTCACTTAGTGCAAAACGCGGATGGAAGTGTGCCCAACCGCCCGACATCTGACCCACTTCAACCTTTAGGCCCAGCGCCTTACCAACAGCATCTGCCAAGGGGTCACGATAATCGTCCAACCGAGGAAACAACCAGAATTGCAACACGCAGGCGGCAACCACCCATAAGCCAACTGCAGCAGCCAACAAGCTGCCAACCATTCTACGAAACCATCGGCGCGCAACCAGCTCCCGAATACCTTGTAACGGGATAGCAAACAGGCCTGTCGAACGTTTAATTAATTGGCGCAATGAAACTACCGCTTAGAAGTAAAAGGGATTAATTTGTGCAAACTGCCACCCATGATGGACCACGGCGCTGCTTAGTGCCACAATTTTAACCGAAGCCCTTGTACCACCCGACTATTAACCGCACGCATCCGAACGAAATCTTATGAATTACCCACTATCAGCCATTCCCGAGGCCGTTCAGACGCATAAAACGCCGGTTTTGGATCAACCTTTCAGCGAACGCCTCGCTTACGCCAGATGCCACAGCCGTTATCTTGATCAATTGCTTGTTGCACGTCCCGAGATTATCGAATGGCTCTCTGGTTTTGAAGGGAAAACACTCTCAGCCGATGACCTGAAAGGCTTTCTCGAGTCATCAATCACAGCATTCGGGGAAACAGCTGATGACACCCTCTTACGCAAAGGATTGCGACAGCTCAGGCAGCGAGTCATGGCGCACCTCATCGTGCGAGATATTGCTGATGGTGCCTCATTAGCAGAAATTGTCGAAACAATGACCGTTCTGGCTGATGTCACTACGTTGTTTGCGCTCGATCATTTACACATCGATTTATCCACGCGCTATGGCAACCCTATTGGTAGCGATGGCGGAGCGCAACACCTCGCCATTATCGGAATGGGAAAACTAGGCGGGCGTGAGCTGAATGTATCCTCTGACGTAGATTACATTTTTGTTTATCCCGAAGAGGGTGAGACCTCTGGCCGCGTTGACGGCGGTGGAAAAATTGACAGCTACGATTTCTTTACGCGCCTTGGCAAGCGGCTCATCGCCAGCTTGAACGACCTAACGGAAGATGGACAGGTGTTCCGTGTAGATATGCGGTTACGTCCCAACGGTGATTCTGGTCCATTGGTTTGTTCGACCGACATGCTTGAAAATTATTTCATTACCCAGGGCCGGGAGTGGGAGCGCTATGCCTGGATCAAGGCACGCGTCATGAATGAAGCAGATGCGGCCTGCGCACCCGCCATGACTACTGGTGTCGCCAAACCTTTTATTTATCGCAAATACCTAGACTTCGGCGCAATCAATGCCATGCGGGCACTCCATGCGCAAATTCGTCAGGAAGTCACCCGTAAAGATCGTGTCGAACACATCAAACTCGGCCCCGGTGGCATTCGCGAAATCGAATTTATCGCCCAGGTATTTCAGCTGATTCGCGGTGGACGAGACAGTGCTCTGCAAATCCGCCCGACACTGCTTGTTCTTAATCGTCTTGGAAACAGTGGACATCTTGCAACTGAGGACGTAAGCACTCTCACCCGGGCCTACGTTTTCCTGCGCCGCCTTGAGCATCGCTTGCAATATCTGGATGATGCCCAGACACACATGTTGCCTGACTCACCTGAAGATCGTGCATTACTTGCCGAAAGCATGGGTTTTGCATCGTGGGATGATCTCTATGCTGCACTGAATGCGCACCGAGTCATTGTTAGCAAGCATTTCCATGCGGTTTTTGCCGACCCCAACGACAATCATGCAACACAACCGCTGCAAGACATCTGGCTTGGCAATGCGAATGAAGAACAGGCAACCGAGCGCCTATCCGGGTTGGGTTACCAGGATCCAAGCGCGATCCTTGAGCGCATACAACGCCTGACACACGCTGGACGCTACCAGCAGCTTCCGGCATCGAACCGTGAACGTCTTGATGCTGCTGCTTGTAGCCTGATGTCTTTGGCTGTTAAGACAACGACGCCCGATGCGGCGCTACTCCGCGGCCTCGACTTTCTGGAATCCATTTCCGGGCGAGGTGCCTACCTGGCATTGCTGCAACAGTATCCACAAGCTCTGCGGCGTGTAGCGGATCTTGTAGGCGCCTCGAGCTGGGGCGCCCAGTTCCTGACCCGGCATCCATTGCTCCTGGACGAACTGCTGGATCAACGCCTGCTTGATACCGCGACAGACTTCGACGCCTATCGACACGAGCTCGATTGCGCTCTCGCCGAAGCTAATGACGATATGGAAGTCGAGATGAATATTTTGCGTGAAATGCACCACGCACAACTATTCAGGCTCCTAATCCAGGATCTGGCGGGTTTACACACCCTGGAGCGCATTTCAGACTTTTTGTCCGAACTGGCAGACATCATTGTAGATCGCACCATCGGGCTCGTTTGGCGAAAGCTGAACAAACGCCATACCGATACGCCACACTTTGCCGTTATCGGCTACGGCAAGCTCGGTGGCAAAGAATTGGGATACGGCTCAGATCTGGATGTGGTCTATCTTTATGACGATGCCGATCCTGATGCCGCACAAACCTATATGCGTCTGGGTCAGCGTCTGACCACATGGTTATCTTCACAAACATCATCGGGCGTTATCTATGAAATCGATACACGCCTGCGCCCTAATGGCGAGTCCGGCATGTTGGCCATTAGCCTGGATGGTTTCCGCGAATACGAAGAAAAATCTGCATGGGTGTGGGAGCACCAGGCGCTAACCCGTGCGCGCTTTGTGGCTGGAGATAGTGCACTCGGTGAACGCTTCGAACAATTACGCCGCGACATCCTTTGCAAAGAACGAAATATCGACGAATTAAGGTCTGAGGTCATCGCCATGCGCCAGAAAATGTTTGATGCGCATGGCGCCATCAAACCCGGCGAATTTGATTTAAAGCAGGACCCCGGCGGCATCATTGATGTGGAGTTCATCGTTCAGTTTCTGATCCTCGCGCATGCGCACACGTATCCGAATCTCACCGACAACTTGGGCAATATAGCACTACTCAATCGTGCAGCAGAACACAAACTGATTGACCAGAAACTCTCTGAATCTGTGCAATCGGCGTATCGGGAATACAGACGCTTACAGCACGCCAATCGTTTAAACGACGACCCTAAAGCCAAGCTGCCTATTACCCCTGGTTTGCAAACTCATATTGAGGCTGTGCTGGCACTGAAACAACAGGTTTTTGGTTAAACAATGACCTAGCTGCTTTCTTTAAGCTGCGCCTCTACCCAGAGGTTGCGGCAGGCAGTTTCGCGAATAAAAAAGGCGGCAACCAGGCCAAAGAAAGCCAGCGCAATCACAATCGTCAGCCCGAATCTGAAGTCGTCCAGCGTGTAAACACGCACACCGTTAACTGTATCTCCCAGCCAAACCATATCCATCAGCACCCCCACGAGCGGTTGCATAAGCGCGGCACCAAAAAAGCCGCCCACGTTAGCAATGGACGTTGACATCCCAGCCAACTGCGGTGGATTAACCTCTTTTGCGCAAGCCCAGGTCAGACTAAACCCAGCTGTGCTGAAACCCATCAGAAAACATAAGGGCATCGTCATTGCAGCGCCTAATTGACCACCCCACCACCATATACACCAGATCGCACAATAGACACCACTGGCAAGAACCAGTATCGATTTACGCTGACGCAAACGATCAGAAAGGATGCCCAGCACCAGACACCCGATGGCAAAGCCTGCATACATCAAGGAAAGGTGCGTGGCTGCCATGTTACGCGTGTAGCCGTGCACTTGCGTTAGGTACGGCATCGCCCAGAGTCCGGCAAAAGTGAAATAACTACCGCAAAGCCCCAGGTTGGTTAAAGCCGGCGCCCAGGTCAGGCGGTTACGAAGCACTGACAACAAGCCGCCCATGACAACGGTACGGTCTACTTTTACGCCACCCATCGCGGCACTACTACGCATCATTGCCCAAGATAGCGTACCCAGCACCAGCGAAGCGACTGCTACCGCCACGAAAACATTACGCCACCCGAGCTCGGTAGCGGCAAATGCCAAAGGCACGCCGGCCATCACAGAACCAATATTGCCAATAAACACACCCAAACCGGTCAGCGAGGCAAATCGACGTTCTTCAAAGCTCAGGGCAATAATCTTCAGCATGGCAATAAAGGTTACTGAGACACCCAGCCCAACCAGCGTTCTGCCAATCAAAGCATGTGTAAGGGACTCAGCAAGTCCAAACCATAAGCTACCGATAAACGAAACAATCCCGCCCAGCAGCATAATCCGGCGCGGCCCGAGCGTATCAACCAATACACCTGTCGGCACCTGCATCAGGGTATAGACATAGAAATAGGTCGCCGCCAATACACCGAGCGAGGCAGCTGTAGTGTCGAATGCCAGTGATAGATCCTGTGCAATCGATGCCGGTGCAAAACGCTGAAAGAACGACAGCGTATACGCTGCCATGACCACCGCTAAAATTACCGTCGCCTGACGGGTTGTCGATGTGCCCGAACCCGGTTTCATGACTTACTGTTTACCGGTACTACCAAAACCACCTTCGGCCCGACTGCTTTCTGTAAAAGCATCAACAATATTCATGGCGACCTGAAGCACCGGAAACACAACAAGCTGCGCAATCCGATCCAGCGGATTAATTTCAAAGGCGGTGTCGCTCCGATTCCACAGGGATACTTTAATCTCACCCTGATAATCCGAGTCAATCAAACCCACCAGGTTACCCAGCACGATGCCGTGCTTATGTCCTAAACCCGAACGCGGCAGAATCATCGCTGCCAAACCGGGATCCGCCAGGTGAATGGCAATACCGGAAGGGATCAACACGGTTTCGCCCGCATTTATTACCAAAGGTGCGTCAATACACGCACGCAGATCCAGTCCTGCGGCACCCGGGGTGCCATAAGCGGGTGGGCTATCGTGCAAACGGGCATCGAGAATACGAACATCAATACGGTGCATGGTGCTATTCCTTTATTGCTTGTTGAGGCGTGCCGCCAGCTCATCGACCAATCGTCTGGCCAGAATAGGCTTCGATAGTGGAGGCAACGGGTAACGACCCGTCTCATCGTAAAGCGTGACGCAGTTATCGCTCGTACCTAATCCATCGCTCACCAGATTACCAATCACCAACGGCAAGCGCTTACGCAAACGTTTGGCCTCGGCATAGTCATCCAGATTCTGGCTCTCTGCGGCAAAACCGACACAGTATGGGGCTGCGGGCAAGGATGCCACTTCCGCCAGAATGTCCGGATTCGGCATGAGCGTAATCGTACGTCCACCGTCGCCGGCCACTGATTCGGTTTTCTTCAACTTATGTTCAGCAACTTCAACAGGACGATAATCCGCCACCGCCGCCACGCCAACAAAGACCTGTGCCTGGGCAATTTGCCCCATCACAGCCTGTCGCATCTGTTCTGCGGTCTGTACATTAATGCGCTGCACACCCAAAGGTGTAGGGAAAGCAACGGGACCACTCACCAGCACAACCTCAGCGCCTGCCTGGGCAAAAGCGCGGGCCATCGCAAAACCCATCTGCCCAGAGGACAGGTTGGTGATACCGCGCACGGGATCAATGGGTTCAAAGGTCGGGCCAGCCGTCATTACAATCCTTTTTCCGGCCAACTGCTTAGCGGTCAAAGCACCAATCACCGCCTCGGCTAACTCACACGATTCCAGCATGCGGCCTTCGCCAGTTTCGCCACAGGCCTGTTCGCCTACCCCGGGACCCCAAATAGCAATGCCATCATTTTCAAGAAGTTGCCTGTTACGTTGTGTTGCCGGGTTAGACCACATCTGGCGGTTCATTGCCGGCGCAATCGCTAGCGGACAATCCCTTGCCAGCACAAGCGCTGACAACAGATCATCAGCCCGCCCCTGCGCCACTTTCGCCATAAAATCAGCCGACGCGGGTGCTATCACCATCAAATCTGAGGATCGGGTCAGATCGATATGTGTCATACCGCCGCCCTTTTCCGGATCCCAGGCATCTACGGCCACCGGGTTACCGGATAGGGCCTGAAACGTCAGCGGTGTGACAAAGCGCGTTGCGGCTTCCGTCATGACCACCACCACATCGGCACCTGCTTTTTTGAGCAGACGTACCAATTCCGCGGATTTATAGGCGGCAATACCACCCGTAACGCCCAGCAGAATCTTTTTACCCGTCAATTCGTTCGAAGTTTGCACGCAAACCGTCATAGCCAAAGCCTTTTTGTTAAGTATCGCCCTTAGGCGCTCTTGGTTTGGGCTATTCTATCCACATTTAGCTTTCAGGCGGGTAGTTCATCTTTTGACCCGGGTAATTAAACCCAGCAGATAGAGGCACGCATGAGTTTGACTGATAGACCCAGCAGTGAGCGGCCACGCGAGAAGCTCCTGCAACGGGGTCCCGAGTTTCTCTCGGATAGCGAGCTGGTTGCCATCCTGTTGCGAACAGGCCTGCCCGGCCAGGATGCCATTGCGCTTGCCCATGCATTAATAGAACGCTTCGGTGGTTTATACGGGCTATTGTCAGCACCATCGGCCGAACTCACCAAGACTTTGGGACTTGGTCCGGCTAAAACAGCCCAGCTGATCGCCGTACTGGAACTGGCTCGCCGCACGCTGCGTGAAGAAATGGCACAAGGGGTTTCCCTCTCGTCTGTCGATAATGTCCGCCGCTATCTGAAACTTAGTCTCGCCAATCGCGAATACGAGGTGTTTCACGCACTCTGGCTGGATGCCCGCAACCGCTTAATCGCCAGCGAAGAATTGTTTCGCGGCACCCTGACACAAACCAGCGTCTACCCGCGGGAAGTTGTGCGTCGCGCCATGTATCACAATGCCGCCGCCGTCATCTTCGCCCACAACCACCCCAGCGGCATCGCCGACCCCTCTGGTGCCGATGAACACCTGACAGATGCCTTGCAACAGGCGCTAAACCTCATTGATGTCAGGCTTCTAGATCACTTTATCGTGGCCGGCCTTACCGAACCCTACTCATTTAGCGAACACGGCAAACTGACCTAAATCGCCTAAAAACGGCCAATCTACGTATTGCTTGTCTTTTTTATGGTTTTTGCCTTATAATCATCGGCTTTCCGTTTGGGATAACAGGAGTCAATCATGGCACGCGTTTGCCAAGTAACGGGCAAGGGCCCGATGGTGGGAAACAACGTTTCTCACGCCAATAACAAAACGAAGCGTCGCTTCCTGCCGAATCTGCAGTACCGCCGTTTCTGGGTTGAAACTGAAAACCGCTTCGTACGCCTGCGCGTATCGAACGCCGGCCTGCGCCTTATCGACAAGAAGGGCATCGAGACTGTTCTCGCTGACCTGCGCGCCCGCGGCGAAGTTTAAGCCGCTCACCCGAATCTAGGAGAACACCATGGCCAAAGGCGGACGTGAAAAGATCAAGCTCGAATCGAGCGCTGGTACCGGTCACTTTTACACCACTACAAAGAACAAGCGCACCACGCCTGAAAAGCTGGAAATCACCAAGTACGACCCGAAAGCTCGCAAGCACGTGGCGTACAAGGAAACCAAGCTTAAGTAAGCTGCGCGCGTCCCAAACGCAACAAAGCCCACCCTTGCGGTGGGCTTTGTCTTTGGTGGCCGGCAATGGCATGAGCCATCACCCGCCCCATTCTTAACCGGCTAGCTTGCTCTGGAACATCAGACCCGCGTGCTCGCGCAACGCATGATACTTAATGGTTTTCCAGCGCTCGGGAATCACCAATTCGCCTTGATAAGAGGCCAGGAACGTTGGCGCTTCAACCACGTCATAGGCAATCCGGTACGAATTGAAATCAATGAACTGTTTAAGTTCAGCAGGATCGTCAGCCGTTACCCAGCGCGCCAGGCGATGCTTGGTTGGCATTAGGCGAGCCTCAACGCCATATTCATGCTTGAGTCGATGCGCCACCACTTCAAACTGCAGCGTTCCTACAGCGCCGAGCAGCAACGAACCGCCATCGTGCGGACGGAACACCTGGATAGCACCCTCTTCGCCAAGCTGCATTAAACCTGTACGCAGTTGTTTGGCACGCATCGGATCAGCCACTTCTACTGCCTGGAAAATTTCCGGCGCAAAGAATGGCAAGCCTGTGTACTGAAGCTTTTCACCCTCAGTCAGCGTATCACCCAACTGTAACAACCCATGGTTAGGGATGCCGATGATATCGCCCGCATAAGCCTCTTCCAGTAGCTCACGACGCTGCGACAGGAATGACATGGCACTGGCCGTTCTGATACTTTTACCTGTGCGGCCAATCTTGAGCTGCATGCCGCGGGTGAATTTACCGGAGCAGATGCGTACAAAAGCGATGCGGTCACGGTGTGCCGGGTCCATATTGGCCTGCACTTTGAAAACCACACCCGAAAACGCCTGCTCTTCGGGGTTAACCACACGTTGAATGGCTGCCCGTGGCTTGGGTGCAGGCGCTAACTCGGCTAGTGCATCCAGCACTTCCTTAACGCCAAAGTTATTAATCGCAGAACCAAAGAACAAAGGCGTTTGTTCGCCACGCAGAAACGCCTCTTTATCAAATTCTTCCGAGGCGCCACTAATCAGCTCCACTTCCTGCTGCGCCTGTTCGAACTCTGCGCCAAACCGATCGGCCAACTGGGGATGATCAAAACCCTGCAAGGTTTCCGACTCCGTTTCAAGGCGATCTTTGCCCGAACGGAATAAGCGCATCTGATCTTTACGGATGTCATACACACCGGCAAAGCGCTTACCCATGCCTACAGGCCAGGTAAATGGCACCACCGTGAGCTTGAGCACCTTTTCAATTTCATCCACCAGATCCAGCGGGTCTTTTACCTCGCTATCCAGCTTATTGATAAAGGTAATAATCGGCGTGTTACGCGCACGACAGACTTCCAGCAAGCGCAGTGTCTGCGGCTCAACACCATTACCGGCGTCAATCACCATCAGCGCCGCATCTACGGCGGTCAGAACGCGATACGTATCTTCAGAGAAGTCCTGGTGACCCGGCGTATCCAGCAGATTAATCACGCAATCGCCATACTCCATCTGCATCACAGAGCTGGCGACGGAAATACCACGTTGCTTTTCAATTTCCATCCAGTCTGAGGTGGCATGACGACTGGCCTTACGCGCCTTAACACTACCGGCAATCTGGATCGCGCCCGCGAACAGCAACAGTTTTTCAGTGAGCGTAGTTTTACCCGCATCCGGGTGAGAAATAATGGCAAAGGTCCGGCGGCGCTCTACCTCGGGCAAAATACTTTTGCCACGCTGTGCCGCGCCAGCAACCTGCTCTACTGCAGGCGTTTCTGTTGCCAGTGTTTCCTGGCTTTCTACATCACTCATATCGCTAACCCTTGAAATGCAACAACCGGCCGAAGCCGGTTGTCTCGTAGAACCGTTAAATCTTAAATCACGTAGCGGCGAACGCGCACGGACAGTTCTTCTAGCGCATGCACACCTGAAGCCTCAGCCTGCTTGCACCACTCTTGTAGGCTCTGAACCAGTTGCTCACGTGATACGCTGGTCTTTTCCCAGATCGCTACCAGTTGCGTGCGCATGACACAGAGCTTGGTCAGCGCAGGGCTTTCAGCCAGCACACTGTCTACAGGTTGACGCAATTCGGCAGGCATCTGATCCAGATCACCGGCCACCCAGCGCGAAGCCTGACGCATCGTCTTCTTGTCAGCCAATGCATGGCTGCGCTTATGATGCTCCAGCGTACGGGCAAACTCATGGCGAATGGCCTTGCCATAACGCGTCATCAAATCAAATCGGTGCGTAATAACGGCATCCAGTGTTTCTGCGTTCACCACAGCCACTTCCTTGCCTAGCTTTGGACGTGGTGCCACCTTCTTCACCTTGGCCAGACCCAGCACCTCCATGGTGCGGATATACAACCAGCCAATATCAAACTCGTACCACTTGTTCGACAGCTTGGCCGATGTACCAAAGGCGTGATGGTTATTGTGCAGCTCTTCACCGCCAATAATGATGCCCCAAGGGAACAGGTTGGTCGAAGCATCAGGGCAGGTGAAATTGCGGTAGCCGTAGTAGTGGCCAACGCCATTGACAATACCAGCCGCCCAGAACGGAATCCACGCCATCTGCACTGCCCAGATTGTCAGACCAATCGGTCCGAACAGAATCAGGTTAACGATCATCAAAATAGAAATACCGATCACCGAATGGCTATAGACATGATGCTCCATCCAGTCATCCGGCGTACCGGCACCATAGCGCTTCATGGTTTCATCATTCTTGGCTTCGGCACGGTACAGCTCGGCACCTTCCCAGAGCACTTTTTTCAGACCCAGCACTTGCGGGCTATGCGGATCATCCGGAGTTTCACATTTGGCGTGATGTTTACGATGAATGGCCGTCCACTGCTTGGTCACCATACCCGTGGTCAGCCACAGCCAGAAACGGAAGAAATGCGCTACGGCCGGGTGCAATTCCAGCGCACGGTGCGCGGAATGGCGATGCAGATAAATCGTAACGCCCGCAATCGTGATGTGCGTCACGATCAAGGTGTACACGATATAACCCCACCAAGGCAGGTCAACGAGTCCGTTAAACATGTATGCAACTCCTAAATTGGTCAAACTTGCGATTCCGACCTGACAAAGAGGCCGTTTTGCTGCGCAGGCACAACTCACCGGCAAAAGATGCCGAATGAATGAAATCAATGGATTATAACACTTTCACAGCCTACATTAGGCCATAAGTTCGCGTTTAAACCCCGCATGCTTTGATGTGGTGCAAAAAAACAAACATCAGAAGTCATCCAAGGTAAATCGAATCCGCAATGGGATTTTCAGGTTGCGCCCCTGAAGCTCCGTTGGCACAGGCGTGCGCTCAGCTGCAAGTCTTGCCATGGTAAACGCTGCCTCATCCAGGGTCTGCGACCCGCTGCTTCGCCCCTGAATCACAACGGGGACACCGCCATTTTTGGACAAAACAACAATAACCTCACAGACACCTTCATGACCACGGGCACGCGAGACCTCGGGATAGCGACGTGCTTTTCGTGCTTCAGCTCCCAGCGCAAGCCGATAACGCTGCAGCGCATCGGCGTCGACGCCATCACGCGCAACATCAGGGGCGCCACCCAGCGTCCCTGCCTTTGAAGCCGTATTGGGTGCCACGGCTGCATCGCCCTGGGCAACCCCTACCTGTGTTGGCTTAACAGCCTTCACGGTTTCCGGAGCCAGTTCCCCGCTTTTCGCCTTCACGATTGGCACAGGCTTCACCGGATTTGACTTCTTCGTGTCACCAGCCGACAGCGGTGCCAACTTTGGGGCATCTGTTTTCGCCATTTGTGCCGTATCACCAGCCCCGCGCAACACGGCGCTCAGAGGCGCTTGCGGCATCGCGATCGGCGTGTACAAATCAAACGCCAGCGGGAAGATAATGAAAAGATGTATCGCGACTGAGATAGATACCGCCCAGCGTAACGATTTCGGCCAACCTCGCCAGAGTTCAGCGATCCCTTTCACGCAGAGGCCTCTAAAGGCTTTTGCCCGCCCGTCATACGTGGGTTACCACTCAGGTCTCGTCGTCCACTCACATTAACTAAACCAGCTTGCAGCCACAGTGCCGCTACAGCCGCCGATTGATCGTGCCCGTGTTCCACCAACAGCCATCCACCGGGCTTAAGACGGGCAAAAGCGCCCGCAGCAATAGCCCGATAGGCATCCAACCCGTCCGACTCGTCAGTTAACGCGAGCCGTGGCTCAAAGCGCACCCCATCACCGGCTAGATGCGGGTCATTTGCCGGAATATAAGGCGGGTTGCTCACAATTAAATCAAAGGCATCTGATGGCGGTATGGCCTCGTACCAGCTGCCACAAAGCACATCGACATTAGGCCTATCTAGGCGCTGTCGATTTCTGGCTGCAACCGACAACGCGGCTGATGACACATCAACCGCTAATACATGGGCATCCAACCTCGCCCCTGCCAAAGACAGAGCAATCGCACCGCTGCCGGTACCAAGATCCAGAATTGAAGGCGACTGGCAACCCTGCAACACCTCGAGCGCCCAGTCCACCAGATCTTCTGTCTCAGGGCGAGGCACCAATACCGCTGGCGTAACCTCGAGCAGATCGCCATAGAAACCCGCCTGCTCGACCAGATATGCCAAGGGTTCACCCGCTGCGCGTCGGTTGACCAGATCAGAGAAACGACGCTGCTGCTGCGCATCCAGTACAACGTCCGGATCAGCAATCAGGGCATTTGCCGTGCATCCGGAAACAAACTCTAGTAATAAACGCGCATCGAGGCGATCTACGGATTGTCGCGCCCACTGTATTGCCCCGGCACGCGTTAATTGCGAAACCGTGCTCACGCCAATCAGTCCTGATCAGCCAGTGCGGCCAGCTGCTCTGCCTGGTGCTCGGCGGCCAACGAACGCGCCAGCTCTTCCATATCGCCATCCATCAGGTACGACAGCTTATACAGGGTGAGGTTAATTCGGTGGTCAGTCATCCGACCCTGCGGGAAATTGTAAGTACGAATTCGCTCTGAGCGATCGCCACTACCAATCAGACTTTTACGCGTTGCCGCTTCCTGCGCATGTTGCTCACGGCGCCGCTGATCTTCGATACGCGCTACCAACACACGCATGGCCTGATCACGGTTCTGGTGCTGGGAACGTCCATCCTGGCACTCAACCACCGTACCCGTAGGCAAGTGGGTAATACGTACCGCGGAGTCAGTTTTGTTAATGTGCTGACCACCGGCACCAGAAGCGCGGAATGTATCGATCCGCAGCTCGGCAGGGTTAATGGTAACGGCCTCCATAGCATCGGCTTCGGGCATGACGGCCACCGTACAGGCCGAGGTATGTATACGCCCCTGGGTTTCCGTTTCTGGCACGCGCTGTACGCGATGTCCACCAGACTCGAACTTAAGCACCGAGTAAGCACCCTGGCCAATTACGCGAAAAATAATTTCTTTATAGCCGCCCAGATCTGATTCGCTGGCTGAAATCACTTCAACCTGCCAGCGCCGACGCTCGGCAAAGCGGCTGTACATGCGGAATAGGTCACCGGCAAACAACGCGGATTCATCCCCCCCCGTGCCGGCACGAATTTCAACAATGACATTTTTGTCATCGGAAGGATCACGGGGCAAGAGCAAAGTCTGTAGCTCTTGCTCCAGGCCTGGCAAATCAGCCTTAACCGCTGCCATCTCTTCCTGCGCCAAACCCTTCATATCCGGATCCGAAAGCATCGCTTCGGCAGCCGCCAGATCTGATAGACGCTGGCAGTAGGTTTCATAGCGCGTGACTACAGGCTCGATTTCCGCCCGTTCTTTAGAAATGCGCCGAAACTCATCCAGGTCGTCATGAACACCCTGCTCGCTCAACCGCAAATCCAGCGCTTGCAGACGATCGGCAAGCTGACGGAGTTTATCGAGTAGGCTGGGTTTCATGGCGGGCTTAAAGAAAATGGTGCGGATGGCCGGACTTGAACCGGCAAGGCTATTCGCCGGCAGATTTTAAGTCTGCTGTGTTTACCAATTTCACCACACCCGCATCAGGGCGACATTGTACCTGCACGAGCCGCAATTCGGCTCAGATATCAACTCAACAAATTCCAGAGCATCTTTGTCGCTAGCAATGCCAACATAACGCCAAAGGCACGCTTAAGCTGCTTAACCGGCAAACTATGCGCCAATTTAGCCCCTACTGGCGCCATAAAGACCGTTGCAACAACAACGCCCCCGAATGCTGGCAAATATACAAAACCAAGATTAGGGCCCGGCAAATCAGGAACTGACCAACCGCCTAGGACGTAACCAACCACACCCGCCAAAGCGATCGGAAAACCCAGGGCCGATGAGGTACCAACGGCCTGACGAATATTGACGTTACACAGCACCATAAAAGGCACCGATAAAAAGCCGCCGCCTGCTGCAACCAAACTAGAAACACCCCCAATCAGGCCACCTACACCAACCAGCCCGGCCGAACCGGGCAACTCACGCGTTGGCTTTGGCTTGATGTCGAGCAGCATCTGTAACGACGCCCAATACACGATGCAGGTAAAGACAATCGCCATAGCGTCAGTTGGGACACGGCTAGCAAACAAACTGCCCACCAGGGTGCCTACGACCAGGCCAGGCGCCATAGAACGGAAAATATCCCATCTCACCCCACCATGCTGATCATGCGCCCGCATACTGGATATTGAGGTAACGACAATCGTTGCCATCGCTGTGCCTAGCGCTAAATGCATCAGCTGCGCATCAGGAAATCCTTGCGCCTGAAACAGCATCAGCAGAATCGGCACAATGGTCAAACCACCGCCTACGCCAAAGAGACCCGCCACAAAACCCGAGCCCATCCCCAACAGCAGGTAGGTCAGCAGCCACCAGCTCATTCAGTAACGTCCCAACCCGCCATAAAACGACGCATTGCTTCCTGCAGCGTCTCTCTATCAGCAGCCTCTGCCTTGTTCATCGCAGAAAGTGGGCCATGCAGAAATTTATTGGTCAGACGTGTCGCCATCTGCTCGAGCACCAGTTCGGCCGACTCGCCTTTGATCAGACGCTTCTTAGCCAACTCAAGTTCCTGCAGCCGCAACTGAGTTGCACCGTCGCGGAAAGCCTGGATAACAGGCACATGAGCACGTCGCGCATGCCAATCCAGAAAATCGCCGAGACGGCCAGCGATAATGCTTTCTGCCTCAACGACTGCCGCCTGACGCGAAGCCACACCACTCTGCACCACACTGGCCAGATCATCCACCGTGTAGAGAAAGACGTCATCAAGATCAGCCACTTCGGATTCAATGTCTCGTGGCACCGCCAAGTCCACCATAAACATCGGTCGATGGCGCCTTGCTTTGATTGCCCGTTCCACCATACCCAAGCCGATAATGGGTAGAGAACTGGCAGTACACGAAATAACAATATCAAACTGCGGTAACGCCTCAGCCACGTGGCTCAAGCGCATGGATTCGCCATGAATCTGATGCGCCAATTCACTCGCGCGCTCAATAGTCCGGTTGGCAACCACCATCCGTTTAGGTTTGCTGGCTGCAAAGTGCGTGGCGCAGAGCTCAACCATATCCCCAGCACCCACAAATAGCACAGACTGTTCGGACAGATCACCGAAAATACGCTCCGCCAAACGCACAGACGCGGCAGCCATAGACACAACACTTTCACCAATACCCGTCGTACTACGAATCTCTTTGGCAACAGCAAAAGCATGCTGAAATAAACGATGCAGATTGCTGCCTAAGGCACCGACCTGTTCTGCCGTGCGAACGGCATCTTTCATCTGGCCGAGTATCTGAGGCTCACCCAACACCATGGAGTCCAAACCCGCTGCCACACGCAAAGCCTGGCGAACAGCATCCTGATCCGCATGATGATAAATATAAGGGCGCGCTTCTTCCAGCGACATGCCCGCATGCTGCATCCACCAGTCGAGCACCACATCCACCGTATTTGCGGATACATATAGCTCGGTACGATTACAGGTGGAGAGAATCGCTGCCTCTTCAGCCGCACCCATCTGGCGCAGCGTGCCAAGGGCGCTTCCTACAGACTCCGCAGCAATAGCTACCCGCTCCCGGATCGCCAGGGGGGCAGTATGGTGATTAAGTCCGATAAGGTGAAGCGGCATAGTACCCGGGCAATTCCTGCAAGAACGGCGGTGAGTATAACATCCGGCACAGGCTGATAGCCCCGCCCATTAAGGGATTGCGCAACAAATGCCATAGATTGAAGGGACAAAAAAAGACCCGGGCCGAAGCCCGGGTCTTTTAAGCATAACGCGAGGTTACGCTAAAGCCACTTAGTGACCCGATGCACCAGCAGCACCGATACCCGTTTCCGAGCGTACTTGCTGAGCTGGATAACCTTCGCGGTCGATCTGGGCGCGGGCGCTCTTATCGAGCAGCGACACGATCCAGATGGTTGCGAAAGCAGCCGTCATCGAGAACAGAGCTGGCGAACCGTAAGG
>ERZ1034365.292-NODE-292-length-28098-cov-3.453232_pt1 | contig 28098 bp, 24 predicted proteins | sample MGYA00520615_ERZ1034365 | MGnify/ENA primary metagenome ERZ1034365 (study PRJEB33736, sample SAMEA104284505) | Azolla filiculoides | biome: Urban; feature: Water surface; material: Ditch water | place: Netherlands | collected 2015-10-28 | depth 0-0.1 m ...
TTATAATTATGCTAAGTCTTAAAGCTTTAAAAAATCAGAAGAAGTTGAAATACATGATAGATAACAACATGAAGAGTAAACCTGTGAAGATATTACCTTGTGATGAAAATTCTCAAGTGTTTAATTGGCAAAAGACCAATAAAAAATCTATGCCAGTTCCTAAAAAGGAATTTGAAAGGCAATTAAAACAATTTAATATAAAAACATTCAGATGATACAGGGAGTAAAAACAGAAGCAGAGTATAGAGCTGTAACAATGGACTCATCAAGTTCATTAAAAGAATTTTCTCAAGACAGAAGAAAGTATTACAAGAAATATGTTCTTGGGGAGAAAGTAGAAGAGAAAGAAAATGCTGCTGCTAATATGGGTAGAATTGTAGAAACTCTACTTATGGAACCAGAGACATTTGATGATAAGTTCTTCTTGTCAACATGTATGACTTCACCAACAAGTTTAATGTTGGATTTCGTAGAAGCATTATACCGTGTTACTAAAGATGCTACAGATGAAAATGGTATTGTGACAAGACAATTCATGGACTTAGCTGAAGAGGCACATAAACTATCAGGATTCAAGATAAAACTTGAAGCTGTGTTAAATAAGTTTATTGGATCTGATGCTGAAGTGTATTACAATGAAATACGTACAGTGAGAACTAAAGGTCTAAGTATTGTAACTACAACAGAGATATCTATTGCTGAGAAGATTGTTGAACAGTTGAAAAGTAATAGTACTACAGCTCCAATTGTAAACTTGGTAAACAGTTCTAGATATTCTGTAATGGATCAGTTACAAGTGGAAGGATATGAGATTGATGGTCTCCCACTTAAATCTATGCTTGATAAAGTGATAGTTGATCATAATGAAAGAGTCATCAAACCATACGATCTTAAGTGCACATGGAGTGTAGAGAATTTCTATGAAGAGTATTACTTGTACAGAAGAGCGTACATCCAAGCGTACTTATATTATAATGCTATGTTAAAACTAGCAGATGATCCAGAGAGTGAGTATTATGGATACAGAGTGGATTATTTACAATTCATTGTATGTGACTCTAGTAATTACTATGCACCACTAGTATATACCTTAGACATTGATGATATGCAAGATGCTTATCACGGTTTTGTGCACAAGGGAAGAACTTATCCTGGTGTAAAAGATATCATTGCAAGTGTTAAGTGGGCAACTAGTACAGGAATTTGGAATGTAAGTCACAAGAACCATTTAGCAAACGGTGTTATAAACATCAAGGGATAGAATATGGAAATAAAAAAGACAATTACGAGTATTTTTATGGTGCCTACACTAAAGGCACCTAAAGATGCTTTGAGGAACAACGGATTCATAAATGCTTACATTAAGGATGAAGAATATGAACATCATTATGATGGGTGTATCTATTTATTATTCAAACCAGATAATGTAGATCAATTTAGAGAATTTCTAGATGCAGAATATGAACGAACAAAAGACATAATAGAAGACTATGATTATGAAGGAGGTTATGTTATTGTTGTTTATAAACTGGATGAGTCTTTTCAAGATGATTTTAAACTTGTAAGAAGTGGTAAATATTCTAAAACATCAAAGAAATTTCAATCACAATTTCCAAAGGTAATTAAGATTATCAAACATGGATTGAGTAAAGATGAAATATCTCTGCAGTATAGAATATTTAATAGAACACAAGACTTGATTGATTTTTGGGAAGAGAAACTGGCGATAGACTTTGATGATGATCAAGAAGTGTGGGATGGGTTCGATGAACAAAGAGAAATATTAAACATTAAAACAATTAAAGAACATGTATAACGAAGAAATATACCAAAAGCTCTCAAAAGAACTTGGTGGAGGGATGATAACAGTGTGTAATATTATATCTACATTGTATGATATAAAATATGAAGCAGCCAAAAATACAGATGCTCTTAGTGAATATGATTATGAGCGTGACTGGTGGAAAAACAAAGAGAACGAATTAATTAACAAAATAGAAACAACATGTCAGGAATAGAACTATTAGAAAAGTATCCATTAACTGCAGCTGTAGTTAAATCTTCAATCTTAGAGAAAATGTTAGAATCATTCAAAGACGATTCTGTACCAGAAGATTTCAAAGATTATATGCGTGAGCAAGGAGTGGAGAATGATAAAGTGGCAGTGATGATTGATACACAACCTAGATTCTTATTCGATGTATTTGATGAGAATAATGTGTTCATCCAAATCAACGTGTTCAATACATTTTCTTATTCTATTAATGAAGGAGAAGTAATCTCTGGATCTTGGGAGACAAGAAAAGAGGCTGAGAAAGCTGCTATTGAAGCAGCATTTGATGTACTAGAAGAAAGTCTTCAGGAAGATAGGATGAAAGTTATAGCTCAAAATGGTAACACAGGAGAGCACTATGATGAAAATTAATTAGGAATAATCAGGGAGATGAATTATATTTGTCTCCCTACAACATTCAAACGTATGAGAACCAATAGAGAATTCAACGACAAGTATAAAGACTACTTACAAGATGATCATTACGGAATAGATATCAATATCCCAGCAGTGTTATCCTATGTAGATGTAGTGTTCCAAGATCTTATAAAGATAGAAGGATTTAAGTACCAACAGATTAAGACCAAGTTTGGATTAGCCAGAGTGTACACAAATCTAGATGAACTTCTTCCTTTTGTTGGAAGAATTATTCAACAGGAACTAGAAGAAAAAATTAACTTCATATTGAAAGTGGAGTTTGAAATTGAACATAGATTAGCAAGCCTTAATTTAGATAAAGATGGAAAGAGTATACAACCAGTTTAAAGGAATGGAAATAGTTCACAAGAACTATAGAGGAATTTTGTGTGGATATAATGATGAACACTTCATTCTTGCTGTAGAGGGTAATCCTAATTTGTCATTCAGAAAGCTACCTAGAACATCAGTGATTGAACTAGAGCAGTACAAGGATGTTAAATATAGATATATCTATGAGAACGAGAGTGAGCTAATTAAGCAATTTAATGAACAAAAAAGGAACTCTTAGAAAAACTTTATCTCTCAAGACTAAGTTATTGATCTATGAGTATAAAGAAAAGTTTCCACAAATGTCACCAGATGAAGTGTGTATGGCATTCTGCATAGAAGTTAATCCTGTATAACGTTTATTCGATCAAGCATTCCTAATCATACCTTCTAAAATGAATAGAAAATGAGTAAAAAAGAGTATATATTAGGTGTAGATTACACAATAGAAGAAGGGCGAGTTGTTTGGTCAGGTGAATACCTTGCCAAAAAAGGAACTTGTTGTGGTAACGCATGTGATAATTGCCCTTATACAAGATCATTTAAAGGAAACACCAAGTTAAGAAAAAAGTATAAAAGTATTGAATGATTTCTGTTTTTTCTGTTTTTAATTGTTGGAATAGCCTCTGAGAAATCAGGGGCTTTTTCGACTAAAACACTAGGAAAACTGGGAGAAATTCAGTATATTTGAAAGACAATTAAAACAATTAAACAAAAAAATAATTAAACCTTATGAAAATAAAAATAACTATAACCGTACGCCCATTCTCCCACTTTTTTACCGTTCAAATACACTTGAGGTTCGCTCATTGCGCCTTCAAAAAGCAAAATTATTTTTTTCCCTTTTGAATCTTTAGGCAATGTAAATGTATTGCGGTACCAAGCTGTCCCAATATGGGGTAAAGCCCCTGTTCGTCCTGTTTTTTCCGTAGCTATTTTTTCTCCGTTTTGGACAATGGCAACATTCTGTATATCTACATTTTTATCAAAAGGCCCATAAATCGCCCAGTCATGAGGTACAATTACGGATTCCCATTTCGAATCATTAAAATTTACTTTATTCGCCGCTTCAAAATCGCCTTTTTGAAATTTCCAATTGGTATCTAACACTTTAATTTCTCGTGTTTGAGACAAAGCCATTTGTGTAAATGCTAAAAATAGAACGAGAATACTTATCAGTTTCTTCATTTTTAAACCTATATAATTATTTAATATCTGTGCAATTAAGTTCCATTAATCAAATCTATTCTTTAAAAGCATCCAAAGCCGGTGAAGGTTTTCCGTCAGACTGCCAAGCATTCAACTGGTAACCGCTCCAACTCTTTTCTCCTTGCGGTTCCCAATAAATCACGCCAAGTCCTTTGTTATTTGGTACTGCTTTAACTGCTTTGATTGTTGCTGCTAACATATCATACGTGTTTTGAACCAAAGTAAAATCGCCTCCTACTTCTACCACCATGACTTCTTTATCGTATCTGGAAGCCATATCATTCAAATTATTGGCTAAATCTGCAATAGTTACTTTATAATCACTTTTTATCCAATACGGATAATACGACATTCCAATTACGTCATACTTTACCGCATTTGCTTTAGCATTATCAAAAAACCATCTGAATTTTGCGTTGTTATTTCCTTCATCTACATGAACAATTACTTTAATCTTGGTATTTACCGCTTTAACAGCATCGTATCCTTTGTTTAATAACTGAGCGAGTTGACCAAAATTTGAAGATTTCCCATCCGGCCATAACATTCCACCCGGAATTTCATTACCAACTTGTACCCATTCTGGCGTAACTCCTGCTGCTTTCAACAGATTTAACACTTCAAAAGTATGATTGTAAACATCGTTTTGTAATTCTAAAAAAGTATGATTTACCCATGCAGCCGGTTTCGTTTGTTTCCCGGGATCTGCCCATGAATCGCTGTAATGAAAATCAATCATGATGCGCATTCCTAATTTTTTGGCACGAACCGCCATGGTTACAGTTTCGGCAGGACTGCAATGTCCGCTCGCTTTATCATTAGATGGATTCACCCAAACCCGAAGGCGAATGGTATTGATTCCTCTGTCTTTTAAAAGCTGTAAACAGTCTTTTTGCTTACCATCTGTATCATAAAATTTATAACCGGTAGCTTCCATTTGTGGCAACCATCCCACATCGGCTCCTTTTGCAAAAGCAGAAATCGTTGGTGTTGGCGTCTGATCCACATTCGTTTGAGAATTACAAGACGTAAAAAACAAAAATGACAGTAACAAGGGCAATATGATTTTGAAATTTTTCATCTTAAAAGGACTGAAATTTATAAATTGTTTTGTGATAATATACTTCTCCTTTTTTTAAAACGGAACTGGGAAAATGTTCGTGATTGGGCGCATCCGGAAAATTTTGGGTTTCAAAACAAATACCACTCAAAGCATGATAATTTGCATTTTCTTTTCCTTTTATGGTATTGAAACAATTCCCGCCAACATAGATATGTACTCCGGGTTGATTGGTATAAACCGACATCTTCAGATTATTATTTTTATTGAAAAGCGATGCCGCAAATTCATTTTCCTTTTCTAAAACAAAGGTGTTATCTATTTTTGAAGGACATTTTTTAGGTTTATTAAAATCGAAAGGATTATTATCTAATTCCAAAAACCTACCGGTTGGTATATTTTCACTAGTTGTCTCCACCATTTTTTGGGAATTTACAATTAATTCCTGTTCTAAAATATCAGAATCATGTCCATCCAGATTAAAATAACTATGATGGGTTAAATTCACAACTGTATCTTCGGTTGAAATGGCTTTATATTCAATAATTAATTCATTTTCTTCTGATACTATGTAAGTGATTTCCACAGACAATCCACCTGGATAATTTTCTTCCCCATCAGGACTGAAATACGCTAAAGTTATTGACGGATTCTTACCTTCTTTTACGTTTTTTATTTCCCATTTCTTTTGGCTAAAGCCAATATTTCCGCCATGTAAAGCATTAGCATTATTGTTCTTATTTAAATGAATTAGGTTTCCATTCAAACTAAAAACACCCTTATTAATTCTGCCTGCATACCTTCCTACAGTTGTGCCAAAGTAAGGAGCGCTCTCTAAATCGAACGATTTCAAATATGCCTCAAGAGTATCAAATCCTAAAACAACGTCTACGATTTCTCCGTTTTTCAAAGGGATTTTCAAAGAAGTTGCCGTTGCACCATAATTAATAATTTTCAACTGCATTCCGTTTTCATTCGTTAATTCACAAGAATCAACAACTTCTCCATCAGCCAATATACCAAATAATTCCATGATAGAACTGTCTTTTAAATGTGATATCTGTTTTATTTTCATTATTTTTTTATCAAATATGAAAACCAAAAGTAAAATAATTGTTGTCACTTACATACCAGTACCTACCAGTTTTTGTATCTTGCGAAAAAATTCATTCATTTATGAAAATAATTTCGATTCAAAACAATCTTGGTATCCCAAAATACAAGCAAATTATCCTTTCGATAGAAAAAGCAATTGAGGAAGGCCTTTTAAAAAAAGAGGAGCGATTACCCTCAATCAACAAAGTCTGTCTTGAATTTTCTTTGTCGCGGGACACGGTTTTACAAGCCTACGAAGAGTTGAAAAAAAGAGGAATAATCTACGCCATTCTTGGAAAAGGATACTATATAAAAAGTACCGAAGTGAGAATAAAACAACGGATATTTTTACTTTTTGAAGAGCTGAATATTTTTAAAGAAGACCTGTATAATTCCTTTTTAGAGAACATTGGAAAAGACGTTCAGGTTGATATTTTCTTTCATCATTTTAACCTTCAGGTTTTTCAAAAACTCATCAATGACAGTAATGGTAATTACACAAAATACATTATAATGCCCACCAATTTAATTGGAGCCGCCGCCATTATTGAAACCCTACCAGTAAATGACGTTTATATCTTAGATCAGACTAATCCTGAACTAAATTCCTTTCCCGCCGTATATCAAAATCATAAAAAAGACATCTATGAAGGCTTGGTAAAAGGGAAATCCAGATTAAATAAATACGAAAAACTTATTATGATTTTCCCAGGATTCCGGGAACCTTTAGGAATGAAAATTGGATTCGAGAATTTTTGTGCCAATTTTGAATTTGATTACGAAATCATTACTGAATTTAAGAATCGGGAAATAAATAAAGGCGAAGTTTATGTGATTCCGAGTGACCGGGATTTGGTTCGGGTAATCGAAAAAGCAAACCTTCAAGACCTAGAATTAGGGAATGATTTTGGAATTATTTCCTATAATGAAACCCCATTAAAAAAAATTGTCGCAAACGGAATTACAACCATTTCGACAAATTTTGAGGCGATGGGAAAGATTCTGGCTCAAATGATTCTGAAAGGAAAAAAAGAACAAATAGAAAACAAAAGCGCCTTGATTATTCGGAATTCTCTATAAATACTTCCCTTCTTTAAAACTTCAACCAAGGAGATAAAATAAGACTATTCTTTTTTATTGGCAAAATAAATGCAGTTTCCATTTTAAAATAACAAGAAAAAAATTTATTTGTTATTGTAAAAAAAAAATGTTTACATTTGTAAATGTATTTTTTACACTTATTATTATTTCAAACGGCCTGATGCTAAAAAACAAGCAGTTAATTAACCGTTTACTATTAAAAAGTGACAAAATCATTTAATCTACTTAAGGTTTTTGATGTTTATTACTATAAATTTTCACAACCCTTTTGATTAAAACAGAAAGAATTTACAACCGCCCTATAAACTTCGGCAGAACATCAGTTGAAGATTTTACCAGCTTATAAATTCTTTAACTTCAACCAAGCACATATAATTTTATAATCATAACATGAATAAAACAATTGACAATTTAGCAGCTGATAACGTAAGGGCTTTGGCTATCTCAATGGTAGAAAAAGCAAATTCAGGACATCCGGGAGGCGCCATGGGTGGTGCTGATTTTATGCACATTTTATACACTGAGTATTTAAATTTTGATCCAACCGAAATGGATTGGCCTTTTAGAGACCGTTTCTTTATGGATGCTGGACATTTATCTGCTTTGATGTATGCACAGTACTATTTATTAGGAAACTACAAAAAAGAAGATGTTCAAAACTTCAGACAATGGGGTTCTGTAACTCCGGGACACCCAGAAGTAGATGTCCTTAGAGGAATAGAAAACACATCTGGTCCGTTAGGACAAGGACACGCTATGGGAGTTGGTGCAGCTATTGCAGCCAAATTTCTAGATGCCAGATTTAGCGGACTTTTCAATCACAAAATATACGGTTTCATCACTGATGGTGGTGTTCAGGAAGAGATTTCACAAGGTGCCGGAAGAATTGCAGGGCATTTAGGCTTGAATAATTTCATCATGTTTTATGATTCAAATGATGTACAACTTTCGTCGATGACGGATGAAGTGACCTCAGAAAATACAGCGATGAAATATGAAGCTTGGGGCTGGAAAGTCATCACTATTGACGGACATGACCATGAACAAATTAGAAAAGCGCTGAATGAAGCTCATGAAGAATTGGAGAAACCAACTTTAATAATTGGAAAAACAATTATGGGAAAAGGTTGCGTTACCGCAAATGGTGATATGTATGAAGGCGAATGTGAATTACACGGAAAACCTATTGGCGATACCAAAGCTGATTATTTAAAAACACTAATCAATCTAGGTGCCAATCCAGAAAATCCTTTTGATATTTACGAAGAAGTTAAAACCCATTATTCTAAAATAGTAGCCAAAAAAGCCGAAGATGCCGCATACAAAAAACATCAAATCGCTACTTGGAAAAAAGAAAATCCGGAGTTTACTCAAAAAATGGATTTATTTTTATCCGGAGCATTACCGGAATTGGATTTGAGCAGTGTAGTTCAAAAAGCTAATGCAGCGACAAGAGATGCTTCATCGGCGGTATTAGCATATTTGGCCGAAAACGTAGAAAACATAATCGTTTCATCGGCTGATTTATCGAACAGTGATAAAACAGATGGTTTCCTGAAAAAATCTTCTGTTTTACAAAAAAATGATTTTAGCGGCGCCTTTTTACAAGCTGGAGTTGCTGAATTGACAATGACTTCTATCGCAAATGGAATTGCGCTTCACGGTGGTATTATTCCTGTAGTCGCTACGTTTTTTGTATTTTCAGATTATATGAAACCAGCGATTCGATTGGCTGCGATTCAGGAATTACCGGTAAAATATGTTTGGACACACGATTCGTTCCGAGTGGGTGAAGACGGACCAACACACCAACCTATTGAGCAAGAAGCCCAAATTCGTTTATTGGAAAAAATCAAAAACCATTCCGGGAACCAAAGTTTGTTAGCCCTGCGTCCGGCCGATGCAATTGAAACTTCTGTAGCTTGGGATATGGCTTTGAAAAACACCAAAACTCCTACGGGATTAATTCTTTCCAGACAAAATATTGCTGCTATTCCTGCAACCGGAACATCAAGATATCAAGATGCTATTCAAGCTGAAAAAGGAGGTTATTTAGTTCAATCTACTCCAAATCCTGATATTACTTTGATTGCCAATGGTTCAGAAGTTGCCACACTTATAGCTGCTGCTGCCCTTTTGGAAAAAGAAAAAAATCTAAAAATAAATGTAGCCTCAATTATATCTGAAGGGCTTTTCAAACAACAATCAAAAGCGTATCAAGAAAGTATTATTCCAACCGGAAAATTAGTTTTCGGATTAACTGCCGGACTTCCTGTAAATCTTGAAGGTTTGATTGGCGACAGCGGAAAAGTAATTGGTTTAGCGCATTTTGGCTATTCGGCTCCGGCAAGTGTATTAGACGAAAAATTTGGATTTACAAGCGAACACGTTTGTGCAGAAATCCTAAACTATATCGAAGAAAGTAAATAAACATTTAAAATAATAAAGACATGAAATTTTTTATTGACACCGCAAATTTAAAAGACATAAAAGAAGCTAACGACCTGGGAATCCTGGATGGCGTTACCACTAACCCATCGTTGATGGCGAAGGAAGGAATTACAGGAACTGACAACATTATTGCCCATTATGTAAAAATATGTGAGCTGGTTGACGGAGATGTCAGTGCCGAAGTCATTTCGACTGATTTTGAAGGAATGGTAGCCGAAGGAGAAAAATTAGCCGCTTTACACCCACAAATCGTGGTGAAGATTCCGATGATTAAAGACGGAATAAAAGCAATAAAATATTTTTCGAATAAAGGAATCAGAACCAACTGTACTTTGGTATTTTCATCAGGTCAGGCATTACTTGCCGCCAAAGCCGGAGCGACTTATGTATCGCCTTTCATCGGAAGATTAGACGATATTTCTACTGATGGAATGGCATTGATTGAAGAAATTAGATTAATTTATGACAATTACGGTTACGAAACTCAAATTTTGGCCGCATCAGTACGTCACGTCATGCATATTATTAATTGTGCCAAAGTTGGATCTGATGTAATTACCGGACCATTAAGCGCCATCGAAGGATTATTAAAACACCCTTTAACTGATATTGGTTTGGCCACATTCTTAGCCGATTACAAAAAAGGAAATAGTTAATACGTATTGACTTTAACTGTTGTATCAACAGTATTTTTATAAAAAACCGATTCTTAAAATTATTGAAATTGTAGTCAATCAATTGTTTAAGAATATCTTTTTTTTCATAGTTAGTTATTTAAAAAAAAGGAAGCCTCAGTTTAAGAGACTTCCTTTTTTTATATCTTATTATTTAGTAAAATTAAATATACTACAAGTTTAGGACAAAATCGTTCAACAATTTTGCATCATATTTTTCTTTGTCGAAAGTATAAAGGTAAGAGCCTTTTCTGGAGGACATCATGTCTTTTTCGTCTAGTTTTATCAAAATATCTAATGAGTTTATTTTGCTGATAAAGTTTCGTTTGTCTAATTCTTTACTCAAAATAGCTTCATACAATTCTAATAATTGACGCATGGTGAATTTTTCCGGTAAAAGTTCAAATCCAACAGGCTTGATAGAAGTTCTGTAACGCAAACGTCTAATGGCGTGTCGCAACATACTATCGTGGTCAAAAATTAATTTTGGCGCATTAGCAACACTAAACCATTGGGCATGATAATTCTGAATTAATTCTTCATTATGGTTTTCAATATTGATTAAAGCATAATACGCTACCGAAATGGTTCTTTCAACAGGATCACGATCAATTTCGCTATACGCATGCAATTGTTCCATGTATATATCCTGAAGACCGGTGTAGCGCTCCAGAATTCTAATCGCTGCAGTATCTAATACTTCTTCTTTCTTGAGAAATCCTCCGATTAAAGACCATTTTCCTTTTTCGGGTTCAAAATCTCTTTTGATTAAAAGAATTTTCAGTCCTTCATTATCAAAACCGAAAATGATACAATCTACAGCCAATAATACCTTATCTGCTGTACTATAACTATTTAACATTCTTTAATTTATTTTTTCACGGTAAATATAGCAACTTCCATAAAAGTTTCATAATTTATTAATGTGCTTTTTACACTAAGGAATTTAAAAGGAACGAAAATTTAAATCCAAACAGGTCGAAACAGACTCTATTAATCGACTTAAAAAGAAGTAATCCTAATCTTCGAATTTCTAAAATCAGAAAATAGGATTTAAAAAAAACTACATCGATTACGACAGCAAAAGTTAATTAAAGTCCATTTTTTTGAAAATCAGTCGATTTATAAAACCGAAAACGATTGAAATTAACAATTAATATAGTCTTTTTCGTTCAAAAAATGTTTTAAAGTGACCTTTGTCTCCTATAATTATTCCAGTTTTTTGAAAAAAAAAGACAAAAAATTAAGTTTTTTTTAAATAATAATTAAGAAACTTTTTTTGTAGAAATAGATAGTTTTTTAATCAAAATTTACACTTTTAAACATAAAAAAACATAAAAACGGACTGTTTTTTAAAAAAAACACAAATTTTAAATGTTGATTTTACACTTAATTTATGAGATGTATTTTTTTTTCGCCTTTTTTTTAGCAGATTAATTTGTTTTTGTAGATTTTTTTTAATTAAATTTACAAATGTAAAACACACACTTATAATTAACCTAATAAAAACAGTATGATAACAACCAAAAAATTATTTTTTTCTTGCCATCTATCAATACCAAGAAAAGAGTGGCTATTAGCAATAGTAGTTATGCTATTTTCTTCTTATTCGCTTTTGGCTCAAAATGATAAGACAATTACAGGAGTCGTGACTTTGGCAAAAGATGCAATGCCTTTGCCTGGAGTAAACGTGATGATTAAAGGAACAAACAAAGTAACTTCAACTAGTGTGGACGGAGATTATGCTATAAAAGCCTCTGCAAATGACATTCTAGTTTTTTCCTACATTGGATCAACAACACAAGAAATTAAAGTAGGTAATCAAACTACAATTAACATCGCACTGAAAGATGATGTCAACAAACTTGATGAAGTTGTTGTAATTGGATACGGAACACAAAAGAAATCAGATCTTTCCGGAGCTGTTGGAGTTGTAAATATGGGTTCTGCTAAAAAGACCGTAACCTATGACACTGCAAAAATGCTTCAAGGGCAAGTAGCAGGTGTAACTGTGCAGTCATCTGGAGAACCTGGTGGATTTGTAAACGTGAAAATTAGAGGTGCTAACTCCTTTACTAATAACAACCCACTTTTTGTAATTGACGGGATGATTGTAGACTCTCCATTTGATTTTGCTCCTGGAGACATCGAATCCATGCAAGTGCTAAAAGATGCATCTTCTGCTGCTATTTATGGTGTTCGTGGTGCCAATGGTGTTGTAATCATTACAACCAAAAAAGGAAAATCAGGACAATTAAGCGTGAAGTACAAATCACTTGTAGGTTTTCAAAATGTGACCAAAACTTGGGACGTAACTGATAGAGTTGGTTATCAAACAATTACAAATGAAGCAGAAAAAAACAGAGACATTCAAAATGGGGTTGCAATTAATATTGCCCCTGGAAATGACCCTACAAGTAGTAGTTATATTAATAATGTTGATACCAATTGGCAAGATGCTGCTTATCAAACAGGTGTTATAGAAAACCATTCCTTGGGCTTTAATGGAGGTGCCGAAACTTTGGCCTACAACATGAATATGGACTATTTCAAAAATAGTAGCTACATAAAATCGCCTCAAGATTATGAAAGATTGTCTATGAATTTGAATTTGAATGGTAAAAAAGGAAAATTTAAATACGGTGCAAAAATTGGATATACACAATCTGACAAAGAAAATTTCAACAGTTATGTTGGAGAAACTGCAGTTGGTGCTTTAGTGAGTGCCATCCCTACAATGCCTGTTTATGATGCCAATAGATTAGGCGGTTATGGAGGTACAACCAGTTTAACACAAAAAGCTATTTCACTTAACGTTATCGGATTCAATAACTTAATTAATAATAACGGACAAAGAAATCGTTTTATTGGAAATGTTTGGGGTGAATTTGAAATCGTAAAAGGATTAAAATATAAAATTGATGCCAGTTTTGACCGATTGGATTATGAAAACAGCAGATACATACCACAAAGTGATTTAGGATGGTATTATATTACCACCAAAGACGAAGCTTCTCTAGATATATCAACAGGTAGTACAGACAAAACTTTCTTTAACAACATATTAACCTACTCATTAGATGTAGACAAACATAAATTTGATGTATTAGGCGGTTTTGTACAAGAACGCACTGATTCATACAACCACTGGTCAAGAGGTGTAGGTTATGAATACGGTGAAATAAGTATGTTGCAATATGCAGATGCAACTAGTACAGGTGAACGCAAAGAAACTATAACTGGTAAATCATACATTAGCCGTATCAACTATTCATACGATGATCGTTATTTGTTGCAAGCCAACTTTAGACAAGACAAAACATCACTTTTTAGCGAAAAAAACAATACCGCTAACAACTACTCTTTTTCAGGTGCTTGGAAATTGAGTAACGAAAAATTCATTCACTTGCCAGAATGGGTAAGCAATATCAAACTAAGAGGTAGTTATGGTAAATTAGGGAACAATACTATTCCTCCATATTTCTTCTCTACAACAACCAATGGTTTTGCAGGTTACGATTTCGACAATAAATTGGCTCCGGGAACAACCGTTGTAGCATCTTTAGATCCAGATGTAAAATGGGAAGATGTAAAAACAAGCGATGTTGCCGTGGAACTTGGATTATTTAACAATGATTTACAATTTACCGCAGAATATTTCGTAAAAAATTCTACCAATTTATTGGTTGATGTTCCAATTCCGTTTTCTACAGGAGCATTTCCTGCAGTAATTAGAACAAATGCTGGTGCAATGAAAAACACAGGTTTTGAATTTTCAACAACCTATAATAACAACAAAAACGCTTTCAAATACAGCATCTCTGCTAATTTAGGAACGTTGAAAAATGAAGTAATGCAAATTGGTATCAATGGAAATCCAATCTATGGTGCTGCTTCAAAAACTATAGTTGGAAGATCTGCAGGTGAAATTTTTGCTTATGAAACTGCTGGGATTTTTCAAAGCGCTGCAGAAATTGCTTCATCTCCAACACAAACCAATGCAGGAGTGGGAGATGTTAAATTCAAAGATATCAACGAAGACGGTATAATTAATGATCAAGACAGAACTTTTCAAGGAGTAACAATTCCTAAATACAGTTATGGTTTTAACTTTAGTGCTACCTACAAAAATTGGGATTTATCCATGTTTTGGCAAGGTGCTGGTGGAAACAAAGTTTTCAATAGTATCTATCGCAACTTAATGGCTGGAGATTTTGGTAACCATCATACCGATATGCTTAATTATTGGACTCCAACAAATACTAATACTAATGTACCACGTCCAATCATTGGTGATCCAAATGGTAACGGAAGAGATTCTAATAGATTCATTCAAGATGGAGATTACTTAAGACTCCAATCTTTGGAAATTGGATATGAAATCCCAATGCCAACAAACAGTGTTATCCAAAAAGCAAAAGTGTTTGTAAACGGGCAAAACTTATTAACCTTTACTAAATATACTGGTGCAGACCCTGATTTTAATAGCAACGACGGATTGATTTCAAGAGGATATGACGGAGGGTCTTTCCCTAATCCTAGAACAGTTTCTTTAGGAGTTGAAGTAAATTTTTAAATTAGCAAACCATTAAAAACGAATCAAAATGAAATATAAAATATATAATTATATAGCTGGTTTCTTCTCGCTGGCAATCATAACAACAAGTTGTGTTAACGATGAAGATTTACTACAAGTTGACCCCAATAATGATGCTGTAGATTCCTTTTGGAAAACTGACGAGGACGCTGTAAAAGGTGTAAATGCCGCTTATGGTAGTTTACTTACCGATGGAACTTACATGCGAAGCACTCCATTATTATTAGACTTAAAAGGTGACGATACACGTAGCAACAGCCCATGGGGATCGATGGCCAATGTAGGTCGTTTTAACTCAAATGTAACAGATGCCGCAATTTATGGTTGGGCTTACGAAACCTACTATCAAGGTATTTATCGTGCAAACCAAGTTCTTGAAAACGCACCTAATATTCCATTTACTGATACTGCACTGAAAAACAGAATCTTGGGTGAAGCTCATTTTTTAAGAGGTTTGTTTTTGTTTCATGCGGTAAATATGTTCAAAAATGTACCCGTACCAACACAAATCGCCGCTTTCTACCCTCAAAAAACAGAAGCCGAAGGTTGGGCTCAAGTAATTGCTGATTTCAAAGCAGCAGCTGATTTACTTCCATCTACGTACTCTAATGCCATTGATAAAGGACGAGCTACCAAAGGAGCTGCTCTAGGATATTTAGGAAAAGCCTACTTGTTTACCAAGGATTTTCCAAACGCAAAAATTGCATTCAAACAAGTTATTGATTTAGGAGTTTATTCTTTAGTATCTGATTACCGCGATAACTTTACAGACACTAACGAAAACAATTCAGAATCTCTTTTTGAAGTACAATTCAGCAGAAGTGCCGGCGGAGTTGATTTAGGTTGGGGTGGAGCTCCAGCTGTTGGTTGGGGAAAAACATCTGCCAGAGCCATTACTTATGGACCAAGAGCTTTTGGATGGACAGACGTACAACCTACTTGGACTTTATTTAATGAATTCCAAGAAGAAAAAACGACTTCTGGAGAAGTAGACCCTCGCTTGGATGCTACCATGTTTTATAACAAACCTGGAGGAATGCAACTTTACGGAAAAGATTTTGCTACCTTTTATGCAGCCAATGCAGGAGATTTAAATGATTTATTTTGTAGAAAATACCAAAATTCTGATGGAGGTTATGCAAACGAATTTGACTGGCGTTCCGGTATAAATGAGCGTTTATTAAGATATGCAGATATCTTGTTAATGTATGCTGAATGTTTAAACGAAACTGGCGACACTCCAGGTGCTTACACTTATATCCAAATGGTAAGAAGCAGAGTTGGGTTACCTAATTTAGCTACAGCAAAACCAAGCATGGATCAAAATGCAATGAGAGAGCAAATTGGTCACGAAAGATTCTTAGAGTTCCCATTAGAAGGACACCGTTTTGATGATATTCGTCGTTGGGGATGGTTACAAGATGCAACAAAATTAGCATGGTTAAAATCAAGAGACGTTGAATTTAACTCTTATGCAGCAGGAAGAGAATTTTTCCCAATACCACAACTAGAAATGGATAACAATCCAGGAACAGTACAAAACAGTGGTTATTAATATTATTTTGAGTTAGTTAATTAGAATTTTAGAATTTTTTAATATCATGTGGTAAGCTTCTCAATAGCTTACCATGTGATTTTATAACTTAAAGACATTATGAAAAAAGCCCTATTAATCTTATTTATTTTTACTTTTTGCAATCAAACAATTGTTGCACAAAAAGAAACTACAGTAGTCTCTATCAAGAACACTGCAAATGCTCCTACTATCAACAAAAACATTTATGGTCATTTTGCAGAGCATCTGGGAAGGTCTATCTATGGTGGATTTTTTGTTGGTGACACTTCAAAAATACCCAATACAAATGGCGTTCGTAATGACATAGTTGCCGCCTTAAAAGAATTAAAAATACCAAATCTTCGCTGGCCTGGAGGTTGCTTTGCAGACACCTATCACTGGAAAGACGGAATTGGCCCAAAAGAAAACAGACCAACTATTGTAAACCAATGGTGGGGCGGAACGACTGAAGACAATAGTTTTGGAACACACGATTTCTTGAATCTATGCGAATTACTTGGCGCAGAACCTTACCTCTCAGGAAATGTAGGAAGTGGAACTGTTCAAGAACTAGCTGATTGGGTGCAATATGCCAACTTTGGAGGAAAAAGTCCCATGAGTGATTTACGTATAAAAAACGGCAGAACTGAACCTTGGAAAGTAAAATTTTGGGGAATCGGAAATGAAGCTTGGGGTTGCGGAGGAAATATGACAGCAGATTATTATGTTGGAGAATACCGCAAATATGCCACTTTTATGTCTGATTGGGAAAATACAGGCGGCTTAACTCGCATTGCTTCCGGATCAAATAGTGCCGATTATAATTGGACCGAAACCTTAATGAAAAACATTCCTATAAATATGTTGGGAGGAGTTGGTGTACATCATTATGCCGTAATCGATTGGGCAAAAAAAGGAGATGGTGTAGATTATACAGAAAATCAATATTTTCAGACAATGAAATCTGCTTTGAAAATGGAAGAATTGGTTACCAAACATTCTGCCATTATGGATAAATATGATGCCGACAAAAAAGTGGCTATGATTGTAGACGAATGGGGTGCTTGGTATGAGGTTGAAAAAGGAACAAATCCTGGATTTTTATACCAACAAAACACCATGAGAGATGCCGTTTTAGCAGGAGCAACTCTTAACATTTTTAACAATCATGCTGATAGAGTCCGTATGGCGAATTTAGCGCAATGTGTAAATGTTTTGCAAGCTGTAATTCTGACAGACAAAGCCAAAATGATTTTAACACCTACTTATCATATTATGAAAATGTACCGTGTACATCAAGATGCCCAATTAATACCTCTTTCATTTAATTCTCCTTCGTACACCTATAATAATGAAACGCTTCCGGCTTTATCGGCTTCGGCATCAAAAGATAAAAACGGATTAATTCATATTTCATTAGTAAATGTTGACGCTAAAAAAGACCAGAAAATAGAAATTAACCTAAAGGAACTTGGAATTAAAAATGTAACTGGGAGTATTTTAACCTCTCCAAAAATTCAAGATTACAATTCTTTTGATAATCCAACAAAAATTCAACCTACCGTTTTAAAAGGCTTTAAAATAAAAAACAATACGTTAGAGTTAATCATCCCTCCTTTTTCTGTCATAACTTTAGAGGGAAAATAAAAAAACGAAAATGAAAAAGTCATCATCTCTTTTGAAATTAGGATCATACTCAGTCATTTTTGGCTTAGTGTTTTCTGTAATTAGTTGTTCCAGCAGTGACGACACAAAAACACCAGACCCAGTAGTACCGCCAGTAGTAATTCCGCCTACACCTACATTTCCAGGACCAACGTATGCAGACAATTACACTCCTATTTCCTCTTGGAATAACCGTTCCCAATGGAACTTGGCTAACGTACATGATCCTTCTGTTGAAAAATGTGGCGATTATTATTATATGTATCAAACCGATGCTTCTTATGGAGGTGCAGCTGACGGACACGGACATTTTCCTTACAGACGTTCTAAAGATTTGATTACTTGGGAATACATGGGTTCAGCAATGACTCAAGCTCCAGATTGGGTAAAAGATTCACTAAATAACAAAAGAGCCCGCATGGTTCCTGCTTTGCCCGCTATTACAAATCCACGTTATGGGTATTGGGCGCCTTATATCAAAAAAGTAGGCAGCAAATATAGAATGTATTACAGTATTGTAGTAGACGAACCAATTATAGGTTCCGATTTCACTTATTCATGGTCCGAAAGAGCCTTTATCGGTTTGGCAGAATCCGATGATTTAGCCACTAATGTTTGGGTAGATAAAGGAATGGTGGTTTGCTCTGAACCAGATGGTTTAAAACCGTATTCTTTTACAGGTTCCCGAAATTGGGAAAATGCGTATTTTCAATTCAATGCCATCGACCCTACTTTTACCGTTACTCCCGAAGGTGATCACTATTTAATTTACGGTTCTTGGCATTCCGGTATTGCTGCATTAAAATTAAATCCAACAACCGGTAAACCCGATCAACTAAAAACGTTGAGTGATTACGGAACTAAAATCGCTTCTCGTAGTAGAACGAGTCGTTGGCAAGCTTCAGAAGGACCAGAAATTATTTATAATGATGTTACTGGATATTACTACTTATTTATGGCGTATGACGGACTCGATGTACCTTACAATACTCGTGTTGCCCGTTCCAGAAACATTATGGGACCTTACCTGGGAATCAATGGAGCCGATGTAACCAATGGAGCCGATGCTTGGCCAATGTTAACGCATCCTTATTCCTTTAACAATCATACCGGATGGGTTGGTATTTCTCATTGTTCTATATTTCAAAATCCAGAAACCAAAGAATGGTTTTATGCCTCACAAGCCCGTTTGCCAGAAGGCGTACCCGGAATTAACGTTTCTAATGCAGTTATGATGGGGCACGTTCGAGAAATTCAATGGACCGAAGACGGTTGGCCAGTAGTAGCTCCCGAGCGTTACGCAGGAGTGCCGAAAACTACCATTACCGAAGCTTCTTTTATAGGAACTTGGGAACAAATTACAATGAATTACCAATACAAAGTCATTCAAAAATCAGCGACTATATACTTAACCGCCGACAAAAAAGTAAGTGGTGGCGCAACAGGAAGCTGGTCGTATGACAGCACCAATAAAACACTAACAGTCAATGGTGTAAAATGTAAAGTAAGTGATGCCTGGGATTGGGAAAGAGCCACCAGAAAAGTTACCATCACTTATTCAGGATTTACCGCTGCTGGTGTACCTGTTTGGGGTAAAAAAATTGATTAATAAATAGTAAACAGATGCCTTTTTTATCACTTTAAAAAAGGCATCTGTTACAAATAAAATATTCTTTTCATTCTTTCTACAGAAAAAAATAAAATGAAAAACACACTTATATCCCTATCTCTTTTGGTTTTTGTTTCCTCTTGCAAAACCATAAAAACTGATGTTACGGCTTCCGCCAATGATGGAAACCCGAGTCCAACACTATCTGTCAACAACCCAATTATCAAAGATAAATACACCGGTGACCCTGCAGCTTTGGTTTACAAAGACAAAGTTTATCTCTATGCTGGTCATGACGAAGCACCAAATGATTTCAATTTTTATAAAATGAATGAATGGCTGGTCTATTCTTCATCGGATATGGTCAATTGGCAAGAACATCCTGTGCCACTAAAAGTGACTGATTTTGCTTGGGCAAAATCTGATGCTTGGGCTGCTCAAGTCATTGAACGCAACGGAAAATTCTATTGGTATGTTACTGTTGAACACGGAACTATTCCCGGAAAAGCAATTGGAGTAGCCGTTTCCGACAGTCCAACCGGTCCGTTCAAAGATGCATTAGGAAAAGCGATTATTACTAATGATATGACAACCCAAACCAGCATTAGCTGGGATGATATTGATCCAACCGTTATGATAGACGATGACGGACAAGCTTATTTATTCTGGGGAAACACGGTTTGTCATTATGCCAAATTAAAAGCAAATATGCTAGAACTTGATGGTCCGATTCAAACCATTTCTTTACCCAATTTCACCGAAGCCCCTTGGATTCACAAAAAAAAGGATTGGTATTACCTGTCGTATGCGTATCAGTTTCCTGAAAAAATCGCTTATGCTATGAGTAAATCTATCAACGGACCTTGGGAATACAAAGGAATTCTAAATGAAATCGCCGGAAACTCGAATACCAACCATCAATCGATTATTGAGTTCAAAGGCAACGATTATTTCATTTATCACAATGGTGCAACCCAACCCAACGGTGGCAGTTTCAGAAGATCCGTTTGCGTAGACCGTTTGTATTACAATGAAGACGGAAGCCTGAAACGCGTAATTATGACTACAGAAGGCATTCAAAAATAAAAAAATCAAGCATGAAATTATATCAAAAAATACAACCGCTACTGCTCTTACTAATCATGACGGCTTCTGCTTGGGCGCAAGACATTACCGTTCATGACCCGGTGATGATCAAGCAAAAAGACACCTACTATTTATACTGTACCGGAAGAGGAATCAGTGTTTTTAGTTCCAAAGATTTAAAAAACTGGAAACCGGAACCCGCTATTTTCAATGAGAAACCAGTATGGGTTGATGCCGTTGTCCCTAATTTCGACAATCACATTTGGGCGCCGGACGTTTCTTTTCACAACAACACCTATTACCTTTATTATTCGGTTTCTGCTTTCGCAAAAAATACGTCGGCGATAGCATTGACAACCAATACTACTTTGGACCCAAAAGACCCGGCATACAAATGGGTCGATCACGGAATTGTCATTCAATCAGTACCAAATCGTGATTTATGGAATGCCATAGATCCCAATTTGACTTTGGATGAAAACAATACACCTTGGTTGGCTTTCGGTTCTTTTTGGAATGGTTTAAAAATGGTAAAATTAAATACCGATTTAAAATCAGTCGCAAAACCAGAAGAATGGTTCACTATTTCAAAACGACAAAGAACCTTCGAATTAGCAGATACTGATCCTGGAGATGGCGCACTCGAAGCTCCATTCATTTTCAAAAAGAATGGGTATTATTATCAATTCCTTTCTTGGGATTTATGTTGCCGAGGTGAAAAAAGCACCTATAAGGTAGTTATTGGAAGATCAAAAAATATTACTGGCCCTTATCTGGATAAAGACGGAAAATCATTAAACGAAGGCGGCGGAACAATCCTGATTCAAGGAAACGAAAACTACTACGGAGCAGGCCACAACAGCGCTTATACTTTTGACGGGAAAGATTATATCATTTTTCATGCGTATGATTCCAAACAAAAAGGAAGACCTGTTCTAAAAATAAAAGAAATGCAATGGGATGCTGATTTATGGCCTGTTGTAGCACCACTGAATTAAATAAAAAATACACAACATTTAAATAAATATAGAAATGAAACAAAATTTAATCACCAAAATCACTTTTTGCGGCTTATTGCTAAACGGCTTATACGGACAGGCGCAAAAAACGAATCTGGAAGTAAATACTACCAATACCGTAACCAAAATTCAACCAACTATGTATGGTGTCTTTTTTGAAGATATCAACTTTGCTGCTGATGGAGGATTGTATGCCGAGATGATTAAAAACCGTTCTTTTGAGTTTGAAGCTCCTCTTATGGGCTGGGAACAACCCAACAGCGATAAGCATTCGTTCAATACGACATCCGGAATTGCAACTACTATCAAAGCTTTGGAAAACAAAACCAATCCAAGTTTTTGCAGAGTGTTAATCAATGATGCTAAAGGATTTTCGATGATTAACGAAGGATTCCGTGGCATGGGAATTAAGAAAGATGCTAAATACAATCTTTCGCTAAAAGCGGCAAATCACAATGGTGAAATCAAAAAAATCATCATTCAATTTATTGATAAAAACAAAAACGTATTAGGCGAAACGACTATTGTTCCAACATCAAACGATTGGAAAGGTTATACGGCACAATTTACTGCGACTCAAACCGAGGCAAAAGCACAATTGAAAATCACTTTCGAAGGAAACGGAACTATCGATTTAGACATGATTTCGTTATTCCCTGAAGACACTTGGAAAAACAGAAAAAACGGAATGCGTAAAGATATCGTTCAATTATTATACGATATGAAACCCGGATTTTTGAGATTTCCCGGAGGTTGTATTGTTGAAGGAAGAACTTTGGCACAACGCTACCAATGGAAAAAAACCGTGGGTGATGTGGAGCAAAGAGAAACCTTAATCAACCGTTGGAATACCGAATTTGCACACAAACCGGCACCAGATTATTTCCAGACTTTTGGATTGGGATTCTTTGAATATTTCCAACTTTCGGAAGATTTAGGCGCGCAACCGTTACCTATTTTGAGTTGCGGAATGGCATGTCAGTTCAATACCGGAGAATTGGTTCCAATGGAAGAATTAGATCCATACGTACAAGATGCTTTGGATTTAATTGAATTTGCAAACGGCGGCCTTGATACTCCTTGGGGAAAAGTTCGTTCAGATATGGGACATCCAAAACCATTTAACCTAAAATTCATTGGTGTTGGAAACGAACAATGGGGACCGGATTACATCGCAAGATATAAAGTGTTTGAAAAAGCCATAAAATCTAAATATCCAAAAATGACTATCGTTTCCGGAAGTGGTCCATTCCCGGAAGGAGATTATTTTGAATATGGTATGCAAGAACTAAAAAAATTGAACGCTGAAATCGTTGATGAGCATTATTACAAAAGCCCACAATGGTTTAGAGAAAACGCTACTCGTTACGACAATTATGACCGAAAAGGGCCTAAAGTTTTTGCTGGAGAATATGCTGCTCAAAGTGTGGCTATTGCAAGTCCGGATAACAGAAACAATTGGGAATGTGCGTTCTCAGAAGCTGCTTTTATGACTGGTTTAGAACGTAATGCTGAGGTAGTTAATTTAACTTCATACGCACCGTTGATGGCTCATGAAGAAGCGTGGCAATGGACACCGGATTTACTTTGGTTCAACAATTTGGAGGCCTATGGTTCTGCTAATTATTATGTTCAAAAATTATTCGCCACCAATAGAGGTACGGATTTAATAGCCATTACCAAAGACGGAAAACCAGTAATTGGACAAAACGATTTATTCGCATCGGCGGTGAAAGATGTTAATACTAATGAAGTAATTGTAAAATTAGTAAACACATCAGCAACTGCACAAGAAGTAAACGTAGACCTAAAAGGAACCAAGTTAGCCTCAAAAGGAACGATAACAACACTGACCAGTCCAAATTTACAAGACGAAAATTCGTTTGCTAATCCTAAAAAAATAAGTCCGACAGAAGCTGCCTTTAAACTAAAAAATAACAAAGCGCAAACCAGTCTTCCAGCCTATTCTGTGACTGTTTTGAAGATAAAAATGAAATAATCGTAACATAATAAATGTATGTTAAACATTTATTTTTAATTTTAGTGGTAAACTGCTGTTTTGTTGCACTTTTAACAAAAATAATACCACCGAATTAAATTAAGTGTTTTTTATACACTTATAAAATAAATATAGTATATTTGTAATTATTTAAAAAGATTTTGTGATGAAAAATTATGTTATAGGATTAGATTACGGAACAGATTCTGTTCGTGCGATGTTGATAGACACCGAGAATGGACAGGAATTAGCATCAAACGTTTGTCAATATAAAAGATGGGCAACTAAAGAATATTGTAACGCATCAATAAATCAGTTTCGTCAGCATCCTTTGGACCATATCGAAGGATTAGAAAGCACTATAAAATATGTTGTAGAAAACAGCAAAGTAGATCCTTCCTTAATTCGAAGTATCTGTATTGATACCACTGGATCTTCTCCGGTGCCTGTAACTGCAGACGGAACTCCACTGGCTTTGACCAAAGGTTTTGAACACAACCCTAATGCCATGATGGTGTTATGGAAAGATCATACTTCAATACAAGAAGCCAATGAAATTAATGAACTTGCTGCCAACTGGGGTGGTGAAAATTTCACCAAATATGTAGGAGGAATTTATTCATCCGAATGGTTTTGGGCAAAAATTTTGCACATCGCCAGACAAGATGAAGCCGTAAAAAATGCTGCCTTCACTTGGATGGAACATTGTGATTTAATGACCTATTTATTGATTGACAATAAAGATTTAAAAACATTCAAAAGAAGCCGTTGTGCAGCCGGTCATAAAGCGATGTGGCACGAAGACTGGAATGGTTTACCACCTGAAGCATTCTTAGGACAATTGCACCCATACCTTGCAGCACTTCGCGGAAATTTATACGACGAAACCTATACCTCAGACCTTGTTGCCGGAAACTTAAGCCAAGAATGGGCAACCCGATTAGGGCTTACAACCGATACTCTGATTGCTGTTGGAACTTTCGACGCACACTCAGGAGCAGTTGGAGCAAAAATTGAAGAAAATACTTTGGTTCGCGTAATGGGAACCTCAACTTGTGATATTTTGGTGGCTTCGGAAGAGGCTGTTGGAACTAAAACAGTTCGTGGTATCTGCGGACAAGTAGACGGTTCTGTAATTCCGGGTTATATCGGTCTTGAAGCGGGACAATCTGCTTTTGGAGATTTATTGGCTTGGTATAAAGAATTACTGCTTTGGCCAACAGAAAATTTATTAGCTGCTTCTACCCTTTTGACCGATGCTCAAAAAGAAGCATTAAAAGCGGAATTGAGTGATAATCTAATTATAAAATTAACTACCGAAGCAGAAAAAATTCCGTTGTCTGAAAGTGTACCAATTGCTTTAGACTGGATTAACGGAAGAAGAACTCCGGATGCCAATCAGGAAATAAAAAGTGCTATTTCTAATTTATCTTTAGGGACAAAAGCACCTCATTTGTTCAAATCTTTAGTAAACGCCATCTGTTTTGGTTCTAAGAAAATCGTAGATCGTTTTGAAGAAGAAGGAGTAAAAATCGACAGCGTTATCGGAATTGGTGGTGTTGCGAGAAAATCGCCTTACATCATGCAAACCTTAGCGAATGTCTTAAACAAGCCTATCAAAATTGCAGCTTCGGATCAAACACCAGCTTTAGGAGCTGCTATTTATGCCGCTGTTGCAGCAGGAATTTATCCAACTGTAATTGAAGCCAGTCAAAAAATGGGAAGCGGATTTGATGGTGAATATTTCCCACAATTAGACAAAGTAGCGGCGTATCATAAATTGCTTTTGGCATATGAACAACTAAGCGCTTTTGCAGATCCATCCATTAAAAACTTACAAGATGAGCTCTATGTATAACGATTTAAAACAAGAATGCTACGAAGCCAATATGCAATTGAATGCATTGAATTTAGTAGTCTATACTTTTGGAAACGTGAGTGCCGTAGATCGGAAAAATGGTGTTTTCGCCATTAAACCCAGCGGTGTGGCTTACGAAGAATTAAAGCCGGAAGATATTGTTATTGTTGATTTTGACAACAACATCATCGAAGGGAATATGCGTCCTTCATCGGATACAAAAACGCATGCTTATTTATATAAAAACTGGCCAAACATTGGTGGTGTGGCGCACACTCACGCTACGTATTCTGTGGCTTGGGCGCAGTCGCAAAGAGATATTCCAATTTTTGGGACTACACATGCCGACCATCTGACGGCTGATATTCCTTGTGCGGCGCCAATGGCTGATGCGCTTATTGAAGGGAATTACGAACACAATACCGGAATTCAAATCTTAGATTGTTTTAAAGAAAAAAACCTTTCGTATGAAGAAGTAGAAATGGTTTTGATTGGCAATCACGGTCCTTTTGCCTGGGGAAAGAACGCAGCAAAAGCAGTCTATAACAGCAAAGTGCTGGAAGTAGTAGCTGAAATGGCGTACTTGACTTTGCAAATCAATCCGAATGCACCCCGATTGAAGGATTCCTTGATTAAGAAACATTACGAACGTAAGCACGGGAAAGATTCCTATTACGGACAATAACAGATTAATCGGTTAAACCAATAAGCATAAAATCGATTAAACAATTAAGCAGATAAAACAATTAAACAAAATATAATGATAGATATTTCACAAAAAGAAGTTTGGTTTGTAGTAGGAAGCCAAGAATTATACGGTGAAGAAACACTACGAAAAGTAGCGGAACACTCCCAACAAATTGCTAAAGGTTTAGACGCATCTTCTCATATACCGGTAAAGATTGTATATAAAGATGTGGTAAAATCACCTGCGCAGATTACGAATGTATGTTTAGAAGCCAATTCGAATAAAAACTGTATTGGTATTGTTGCTTGGATGCACACTTTTTCGCCTGCGAAGATGTGGATTGGCGGTTTAAGTATTCTTAAAAAACCATTGTGTCACTTGCATACACAATTCAATGCTGAAATTCCATGGGCTTCTATGGATATGGATTTTATGAATTTAAATCAATCGGCTCACGGAGACAGAGAGTTTGGTTTTATCATGTCCAGAATGCGTAAAAAACGTAAAGTAGTTGTAGGACATTGGGAAGACGAACGTGTACAAAAGAAATTAGGCATTTGGTCCAGAGTCGTTTTAGGTTGGGATGAGTTCCAAAACCTGAAAGTGGCAAGATTTGGAGACAACATGCGTGAAGTTGCTGTAACCGAAGGAGATAAAGTCGAAGCCCAAATCCGTTTTGGTTTTTCGGTAAATGGTTTCGACTCTTCGGATATTACTAAACAAATTGAAAAAGTTACGGATGCAGATACTGATCAATTAGTAGCCGAATATGAAGCGAGTTATACTTTGGCGCCAGCCTTACAAAAAGGTGGAGCACAAAGAGAATCATTAGTAGAAGCAGCCCGAATTGAATTGGGATTGAGAGCGTTCCTTGTAGAAGGTGGCTTTGGTGCTTTCACCGATACTTTTGAAAATTTAGGTTCATTGAAACAACTTCCGGGAATTGCAGTACAACGTCTTATGGCGGATGGCTACGGTTTTGGTGGTGAAGGAGACTGGAAAACAGCTGCGATGTTGCGAGCCATGAAAGTGATGAATGTAGGTCTTGAAAACCAAGGTGGAACTTCATTTATGGAAGATTACACCTACCATTTTACTCCTGAGAAATCATACGTTTTAGGTTCTCACATGCTAGAAATTTGTTCTTCTATTGCAGATGCTAAACCATCTTGTGAAGTTCATCCGTTAGGTATTGGAGGGAAAGAAGATCCGGTTCGTTTGGTGTTTAATGTGGCTGCCGGAAATGCTATTAATGCTTCTTTGGTTGATATGGGGAACCGTTTCCGTTTGATTGTAAACGAAGTGGAAGCTGTTGCGCCTATGGCTGATTTACCTAAACTTCCTGTGGCACGTGTGTTGTGGGATTGTAAACCGAATCTTGATATTGCTGCTACTGCATGGATATTAGCGGGTGGTGCGCATCATACGGTGTACAGTCAAGTTTTGACTACTGAATATATGGAAGATTTTGCCGATATTGCAGGGATAGAATTGCTTGTTATTGATGAGAAAACGACTATCAGAGATTTTAAAGATAAAATCAATGCTAACGAGGCGTACTATCATATGTTTCAGCATGGTTTATAGAGGAAAGTGAGTGGTGTGAGGAGTGAATCGTGAGAAGTGAGTCGT
>ERZ1034365.293-NODE-293-length-28046-cov-6.757911_pt1 | contig 28046 bp, 29 predicted proteins | sample MGYA00520615_ERZ1034365 | MGnify/ENA primary metagenome ERZ1034365 (study PRJEB33736, sample SAMEA104284505) | Azolla filiculoides | biome: Urban; feature: Water surface; material: Ditch water | place: Netherlands | collected 2015-10-28 | depth 0-0.1 m ...
GCTGCCAGATCAGGGGCGAGCATTGTCCGCCATCCGGGCAATGACGAAGCCGGCATAGGTATGGACACGATCGTCGCATTGCAGGCGGGCGGCGAGTTCAGTCTCGAAATCCAGCATCTCGGCCAGCCCCTTGTGCTGCGGCCCGGCCTTGATCCAGTCGAGGAAGGGCGGATGGGCGTGAGCGCTGCGCAACAGCAGGCGGGCCGACGGCGCAGCACGTTCGAAGATGGCATTCCACTCCTCGATCAGCGCTGCCGGGTAGTAGCAGCTCATCCAGTCCATGTGGTCGAGCAGCACGAAGCGGGTGATCGGCTCGCTGCCGGCCTGCAGGAATTCGGTGACCGTACAGGTGTGCGGCTCGATGCAATCGACCAGGCCGGCCTTGAGCGCATTGAAGTTCTCTTCCTTGAGGTAGGAAGGACAGCAGTCGCGTGTGTAGCTGCCGGTCAGATAGACGCGCCAGAAGTAGTTTTCGCTGACCGGCAGATGGCGGAAGACGTACTCGATGGCGTCGCGGATGAAGCCGGAAACGCCGCCGGGATGCTGCCCCTGGACCAGCCGGCGCTGCGGATGAGGTACGCCGAGCAGGCTCATGGTCAACTGGCGGTTGAGCACCCAGTTGATGACCGGCGTCCACAATTCGCTGGCGATCTTCTCATCGTAGATCTTGCGCTGTTCTTCCAGATTGCTCGAGGCGAACAACTCGGTGACGCGCTGGGCCAGGCCCGGACGCATGCGGAAATAGGTACGGAAGCCGCGCGCCACAAAACCGGCCAGCCCGTGGAAGTAAAAGCTGCCATGGCGGCTGGCAAACCAGTTGAAACGGCGATCCCAGTAGGTCCTGGCGAAATCCGACAGCTCAGCCCGCAACTGGTGGCGGTAAATAGTCTTGATATTGGGGTGGAAGCCGCTACCGAAGATGGCAAAGAAATCATCGAAACCCAGTTTGCGGATACCTGCCATCTTCAGTTCGAGCAAGGCATTCTGGCGGGGATTGGCATCCACCGCATAGACCCTGGCCGGCCCCTGCAGGGCGTAATCAAGTGCGTTGCAACCAGCGCTGGTGATGACCAGCACCGTATCGTCCGGACCGAGATGCAGCGCCTGGCGGTCGACTGCCGGGTCTTCCCAGCAGGTGTTGTAGACCAGCGAGCGCGAATAGAGCGCATCGAAGATCTTCTGGTCGATGCGATCCTTGAAGCTCAGGTTGAGTGCGGGTACGGCCAGGTTCTGCGGGGCGGGTGCGTTCATGTCGGCGGATTCGAGTAGGAATCCCCCGAAAATAAGCGCCGCGCGTTACGAACCCATGACAAAAGGGCGACGAAATGCCCATTGCCAGTGCAGCTGGCGATTAAAGAACCGCCAGCCGGCGCTCAGATCAGTTCAGTTTTTCCGGACTACCGCAGCACTGCTTGAACTTCTTGCCACTGCCGCAGGGGCAAGGGTCGTTGCGCCCGGCCTTGTCGCCTTCGCGCTGGACGGTGCCGCCCGTCCGCTTGTTGCGCCAGAAGTTGTACAGGGTCTGCACGATGACCGGCAGGTTTTCCTGGATATCGGCCACCAGACGGGCCTCCTCGGCTGGCGGAAACCAGCGTTCGCCGCTCTTTTCGGCATCTTCCTTGAGCATGCCGTTGAGCAGGAACAAGGGTTCGAGCAACTCGGACAGATCGTCGGCGGCTTTGCCGGCCAGTTCATACCAGTCGCCCGCCAAACCGGCGCCAAAAACGTAGGAATCGGCCCAGGCGGCGTAATCGTATTCCTCGCAGCTTTCATCGAGCGGGTAAAGCACCGGGGCAATGGTTTCGTCGGCCAGCAGCGCAGCGGCGAGGTCGTTGTTGAGGCGCATGAGCAGTTCCAGCGCCGCTTCGACCTCCGGGTTGCCGCCCGCCTCCAGCCCCTTGCCCAGCGCCTCGGTCAGCCAGATGGCCGGCGGGACGGGTTCGGGGGCGCTGACGACGGCACAGAGCATGGCCTGTATTTCGTCTAGGCGCATGGCCTCGCCCTGGAAAACGTCGGCTTCGAGGAGTTCTTCAAGCCGGTCGAGATCGGCGTCGGTCAAAGGGTTCGGGTTCATTGTTGTGGTCCTGGGCAATGGGCGAATGATAGCCCAGAACAGCCCTGCCCGCAGCCTCGGGCTGCCTCCTGAAGCGTGCCGAACAGCTTACGCTAGCCCGACTTGCGCCGGCCGATCGACATCCTTGAGCACTCCGGGATCATTGACCGGACAAGCCACCAGCGCCGCCGGATCGGCTTCGAGTATGGCCCTGCCACCCTGATCGCCGGTCAAGGCCAGCAGCGCGGCAAAATGAGTGGCGGCAAAACCGACCGGGTGACCCATTTGGCCTTCGTAAACCGGCCGGGCCAGGGTAGCCCCCTTGTCCAAGGCTGCAATGACGCAACGGAAACTGGCAGGCTTGATGTAGGGCATGTCAGCCAGCGCGACCAGCCAGCCATCGGCATCGGCGCTTGCCGCGATGGCGCAACTCAGGCTGTGACCCATGCCCTGCCCGGCTGCTGCGCAAACGACGGTGTCCAGTTGCTCGGCGGCCAGCAAGGCAGCCAGTTCCGTATCGTCAGGCCGGATGACGACGATGGTGCGTGCGCAAACAGCGGCCAGATGCCGGGCCGAGGCAAGTGCCATGGGCGTACCGTCGGCCAGCGGATGCAGGCGCTTGTCGCTGCCAAAGCGCCGGCTGCTGCCGGCAGCCAGCAGGACCCCGACAATCTGCCTCATGCGCTGCGGCAAGCGTAACGATCGGTGGCTGCCACGGCTGGGCGGTCGGTCTGCCCATTTTTCACTGCGGTCATTTCAGCCAGGATGGAGACGGCGATTTCCGGTGGTGTCCGGCTGCCGATGGGTAAGCCGACCGGGCCGTGCAGACGATCAACCTCGCCCTGCGACAGGTCGAAATATTGCATCAGTCGTGCGCGGCGCTGGCGGTTGTTGGCGCGCGAACCCAGGGCGCCGACATAGAAGGCCGGCGACTTGAGCGCTTCGAGCAGGGCGAGGTCATCGAGCTTGGGGTCATGGGTCAGCGCAACTACGGCACTGCGCGGGTCGAGTCCGAGTTCGGTTACGGCATCGTCGGGCATGGCCGCGATACGCTCGGTGCCGGGCACATCCCAGCCGTCGGCATATTCGCTGCGCGGGTCGCAAATATAGACGCGATAGCCGAGCGCCTGCGCCATCGTCGCCAGATAGCGCGAAATCTGCCCGGCGCCGATGATCAGCAGACGCCATGCCGGGCCGTGCAGCGTGAGCAGCGTCCGGCCGTCCCATTGCTGGTTGTCGCCGGGATTGCCACCTTCGAGACTGACCGCCCCGTTCTCCAGCACCACACGACGGCGTACCAGCTGGCCGGTACCGATGCGCAAGGCAAGCTGTTCGAGCAATGCGGCATCCGGCGCTGGTTCGAGCATCAATTCGAGCGTGCCACCGCAGGGCAGACCGAAGCGATGCGCCTCATCGGCCGTCACGCCGTAGCGCAACAACCGCGCTCCCGTACCGGAAAACTCGCCGGCCGCCGCCCGACGGATCAAGTCGTCCTCGATGCAGCCGCCGGAAACCGAGCCCTGTACCTGGCCGTCGTCGCGCAGAATCATCCAGGCGCCCGGCGGACGCGGGGCCGAGCCCCAGGTCCGGGCGACGGTGATCAAGGCGAAGCGATGCCCCGCTGCCGCCCAGCTTCGGGCGGCGTCGAGTACCTGCGTATCCAGGCTATCCATCTCAGGCCACCAGTTCAGAGGTATTGAACGGCATCCGGTGCAGGAACTTGCCGGTGGCGGCAGCAATGGCATTGGCCACGGCGGGCGCCAGCGGCGGCACACCCGGTTCGCCGATGCCGGTCGGGGCGAGCGTCGATGGCACGATATGGACCTCAACCACCGGCATTTCGGCAATGCGAATCGGTGCGTAGGTATCGAAATTGCCCTGCTCGACACGCCCCTCCTTGAGCGTGATTTCCCCATGCAAGGCCGCCGACAGCGCGAAGCCGACGGCGCCTTCGACCTGCGAACGGATGTTGTCCGGGTTGATCGCCGTGCCGCAATCGACCGCACAAACCACACGATCGACCTTGATCGAGCCATCCTTCTTGACGGTCACTTCCGCCACTTGGGCGACAAAGGAGTTGAAGGATTCATGCACTGCCACGCCCCGCCCGCGCCGCTCGCCGGCGGCAGCCTTGAGCGGTTTTCCCCAGTTCGCTTTTTCGGCCGCCAGCTTGAGCACGCCGGCATGGCGCGGATGCCCGCCGAGCATCTCGAGACGTAGCGCCACCGGGTCCTTGCCCATGGCCAGAGCCACCTGATCGAGGAAGACCTCAGTCGAATAGGCCGTGTGCGACGAGCCGACCGAACGCCACCAGAGTACGGGCACGCCGATATCGGTCGGCGTGTGCAGGTCGACCAGCATGTTAGGAATGACGTAGGGCAGATTGGCCGCGCCTTCGACCGACACATGGTCGATACCATCCTTGACCAGCATGGCCTCGAAGGGCGAGCCGGTGACGATGGACTGCCCGACCAGCCGGTGACGCCAGCCGACCAGCTTGCCGGCGCCATCCAGCGCGGCTTCCAGGGCATGGTGGAAGAGAGGCCGGTAGAAGCCGGCGCGCATGTCGTCCTCGCGCAGCCAGACCAGTTTGACCGGCGCCTTGCCGTTGATCGCCTTGACGATGTGGGCTGCCTCCAGCACGTAATCCGACTGGGTGCAGGCGCGGCGCCCGAAACTGCCGCCGGCGTAGAGCATGTTGAGCTTGACCTGCTCCGGCTTGAGGCCGAACAGGGCGGCGACCCTGCCCTGGTCGACGGTCTGGAACTGCTCGCCGTTCCACACCTCGCAGCCGTCGGCATGGAGGCTGACGACACAGTTCATCGGCTCCATCGCGGCATGGGCCAGGTAGGGAAAATCGAAGGATGCGCTGACGACCTTGGCGGCGCCGGCAAAGGCTTTGGCCGAATCGCCGGTCTGCCGGGCAATCAGGCCGGGCTTTTTGGCCATTTCCTTGTAGCGGGCGAAAATTTCATCAGTGCCCAGCTTGAAGGCCTTGCTGTCGTCCCAGCTCACCGCCAGCGCATCGCGGCCTTTCTTGGCGCTCCAGGTATCCGTCGCCAGCACGGCCACGCCCTGCGGAATCTGCACGACATCGACGACGCCCTTGATCGCTTTGGCGCGGGTGGCATCGAAGGATTTCACCGTAGCGCCAAACTGCGGCGGATGGGCGACAACGGCGACCAGCATGCCGGGCAGGAAGACATCCTGGGTGAATTGCGCCGTGCCGTTGGTCTTGGCAGCGCTGTCCTTGCGCCTGGCCTGCTTGCCGATCAGGCGGAAATCCTTGGGGTCCTTGAGCTTGACGGCAGTCGGCACGGCTTCCTGGGCGGCATCGAGCGCCAGTTCGCCGAAGCTGGCCTTGCGCGCGCTGCCGGTGTGGCTGACGATGCCCTCGCGAACCACGATCTCCGCCGCACTGACCTGCCAGCGTTTGGCCGCGGCCGATACCAGCATGGCCCGTCCGGTAGCGCCGGCCTGGCGCATCTGCACCCAGGAGTTGGCCATTGCCGTGCTGCCGCCAGTGCCCTGGGCCGGCCCCCAGAAGGTGTTGTTGAAGCGCTTGGCGTCAGCCGCCGCGCCTTCGACGCGGACATGATTCCAGTGTGCATCGAGTTCGTCGGCCAGGATGGTGGCCAGCCCGGTGTAGGTGCCCTGCCCCATTTCGAGGTGTTTCGAAAACACGGTCACGCTGTTGTCGGCACCGATACGCAAAAAGGCATTCGGCTCGAAGCTCGCTGTTGGCGCTACAACCCCCGACTTCCCGGCTGCGGCGGCAGCCATCACGGGCAGACAGAAGCCCAGCGTGAGGCCGGCGCCACCTTGCAGGAAACGGCGGCGACTGAGGTTTTCAATAGTGATGTCGGACATGGCGATCTCCTCAGGCCAGCGCCTTGGCGGCTTCGTGAATGGCAGCGCGAACGCGCACATAGGTGGCGCAGCGGCAGAGATTGCCCGACATGGCATTGTCGATGTCGGCATCGGTCGGCTTGCGGTTGTGGCTGAGCAAGGCGACGGCACTCATGATCTGGCCGGACTGGCAGTAGCCGCACTGCACGACATCGAGCTTGCGCCAGGCTTCCTGAACGACCTTGCCGACGCGCTGGCTATCGATGGCCTCGATGGTCGTGACCTTGCGCCCGGCCACCGCTGAAACCGGCGTCGAGCAGGCACGGACTGGGGTTCCGTCGACATGAACGGTGCAGGCGCCGCACAGCGCCTGGCCACAACCATACTTCGTGCCGGTCAGCTGCAGCGTGTCACGCAGCGCCCAAAGCAGGGGCGTATCGGGGGCGACATCGAGTTGATGCGCCTTGCCGTTAATAGTCAGTTTGATCATCTGCGAGCTCCTCATCGGAATGGGCACAGTGGCCGTTCAATGGCCGCTGCTGATGCAAATAGTGTGGTCGAGACCCGGCGGGGAGCGATAACCCAAACGTGCAAACTTATTGCCTGATCGTCCAGAATCGGCTCGTCACCCCTCGTCGGCCAGCGCCAAAACGGCTACGCTAGCGTTCATGGACACAGCCGCTCTGACCACGCCCCGCGCCAATAATTCCAGCGCCATGAACGAAGCCGAACTGGCGCGCCAGCGCGATGAACTTGCCGACATCATCAGCCGCCACAGCCCCGACGACGGCGTGCTGGAAACAGCGATACCCCGCGTCAAGCTCTTTCGGGGCTCGAGCGTCGATGTACCGACCTGCACCATCGTTTCCTCGGTCTTCGCCATCATGGCTCAGGGTGCCAAGCGCATCCTGGTCGGCGACGATACCTATGACTACGACGCCCGCAATTACCTGATCTCCTCGGTCGACCTGCCGATGTTCTCGCGCATCACGCAGGCCTCGGCGGCCAGGCCCTACCTTGGCCTGGCGCTCAACATCGATCCACTGAAGATCAACGAACTGGCCGCCGCCATGCCTGAAAAGCGGGGCATGGATGGTGTTGATCGCGGCATCGCCGTCGGCCTGCTCAGCGTCGATATCCAGAATGCCGCGCTGCGCCTTGCCCGATTGCTCGATACGCCAGCCGACATCCCGGTGCTGGCCCCGATCATCGAACGCGAACTACTCTACCGCCTGCTTGCCGGCCCCCTCGGCTCGCGCCTGCGCCAGGCTGCCGCCAGCGGCAGTCACAGTCACCAGATTGTCCGGGCCATCGACTGGCTCAAGAGCAATCTCGATCAGCCTGTCAGCATCGAACGACTGGCCAGCCTGTCGAACATGAGCCGATCGTCGCTGCATCACCATTTCAAGACACTGACGGCGATGACGCCGCTGCAGTACCAGAAACAGTTGCGCCTGCATGAAGCGCGCCGCCTGATGCTGACGATCAACACCGATGCCGCCTCCGCCGCCCACCGTGTCGGTTACGAAAGCCCCTCGCAATTCAACCGCGAATATCGCCGCATGTTCGGCGCCCCGCCCGGCCGCGATGTCGCCCACTTGCGCCAGAGCCAGGCCACCTGACGCCGCGTTGGGAATCATTTACTGCCAAGCTGGTCAGATTCGGCCAAGCCAAGGAAACCATCATGCCCAAGATTGAAAAGACCGACGCCGAATGGCGTGCCCAGCTCGATGAAACCCAGTATCGCGTCACCCGCCAGAAGGGCACCGAACGCGCCTTCACGGGTTGCTACTGGGACAGCCACGAAGATGGCACCTACCGCTGCATCTGCTGCGATGCGCCGCTCTTTCGCTCCGAAGCCAAGTTCGATTCCGGCTGTGGCTGGCCGAGTTTCCATACCCCGAACGATGAAACGCTGATCGACGAACACGTCGACCGCAGCGTCGGCATGATCCGCACCGAAGTCACCTGCCACGATTGCGGCGCCCATCTCGGCCATGTCTTCGACGATGGCCCGGCACCGACCGGGTTGCGCTACTGCATCAACTCGGCCTCGCTCAAGCTCGAGCAGGACAAATAAGCCCAGTCCCCTGCGGCATGGACGCGACTACCGACCCGGCCGATTCAACAAACGCAGCAAGACCGCAAACAAGTTCTCCGGATACAGCGGTTTGGTCAGGAAATCATTCATGCCTGCAGCAAGGCACTGCACCTTGTCCTCGGCAAAGGCATTGGCCGTCATGGCGATGATCGGTGTGTCCCGATAACCGGGCAGCTGACGTATCTGCTGCGTCGCCTCGATCCCGTTCAGTTCCGGCATCTGCATGTCCATGAAAATCGCCGCATAGCTATTGCAGCTAGCCAGGGCGACGGCCTTTGCCCCGTTTTCGGCCGTATCCACCAGCAGATCGACATCCGCCAGTTGCATCCGGGCAATCTCCAGATTGATCGGTTCGTCATCGACCACCAGAATGCACCGGCCGGCGTGGCATTTCCGGAGTTCTGCCTCGACATCGACGCTGGCATCTGGCTCGACGCCAAGCGCCTCGCCTTTCTTCAGTTTTGCCGTAAACCAGAAGGTGCTGCCGACACCGACCGTACTGAAAGCACCGGCGTCGCCGCCCATCAACTCGGCCAGACGCCGGGTAATCGCCAGACCCAGACCGGTACCGCCATACTTGCGGGTCATCGAGTTGTCGGCCTGCTCGAAAGCACAAAACAGACGCGCCATGGCTTCCGGCGTGATGCCGATGCCGGAATCCTCGACCTCGAAGCGCAGCGTTGCCGATTCGGTAGATTCTTCGAGTATGGAAATGCGTAGAGTGACGCTGCCGGCTTCGGTGAACTTGACTGCGTTGCTGACGTAGTTGAGCAAGGCCTGTTGCAGCCGTGTCGGGTCGCCCACCAGATTGCCGTGGACTTCCCCAAGCTCGACCAGCAAGCTGACACCCTTGGCTTTGGCAGGCTCGGCGAGGATGGCGGCGACATGGGCGACCAGGCTTTCGACGCTAAACGGGATCTCCTCAAGGGTAAATTTCCCAGCCTCAATCTTTGACAGGTCGAGGACGTCGTTGATGACCGACAGCAGGTGTTGGGCTGAGGTATCAAGCGTGTCGAGGCATCGCTCCTGTTCGGGCGAAACGCCCAGCCGGCGCAGAATGTTGGCCATGCCGACTATCCCGTTCATCGGTGTACGGATTTCGTGCGACATATTGGCGAGAAAAGCACTTTTGGCACGCGAAGCCGTCTCTGCCACGGTACGCGCCTCACGTGAGGCATCGATCGCCGATACCAGATTGTCCGCCAGTTGATTGACTGAGCTGACGAGCAGGCCGATCTCCGTCCGGGCATGCCCCTGGGGCATTTCCAGCCGTTCGCCGGCGGTCGGGTCCATCTTGTGCAAGGCCAGCGACATGCGGGAAATCGGGCGGACGAAAAAGAGGATCAGCGCCGTGATGATAACGATGGATACGAGGGCCAGTTGCCAGGTGAGTTGCTTGGCAGCGAGGCTGATGTCAGCCTGCCTGATGTGGTCGATGACCTCGGGATTCGGGATCAGCCGGACTTCGCCGATGATCTGGTCGGTCACAAAAGGCGAATTGATCTTGCGTGTCAGCGCGGCACTGCCGGCCTGCCCGGCGTGAAGGCTGGCGCCCCTTCGGAATTCGTCGGCGAGTATGGATTCTCCGGCCATGATGGTGACCTGCAAGACCTCGGAATTGCTCAGCAGGCCTTGTGCGACCTCTCTGGCCAGATCATGGTCGCCCACGAAGCAGGCCGTCTTTACAGTGCTCTGGACAGTATCCAGCAGTTGGTTGAGGCGGGTCTCTATGACGAGATTGGCCCGCTCACCCGTCGAGTATGCGGTGAAGCCGATGGCCCCGAGGCTGGCGACGATGAAAGCCGCCAGCGTGATCAGGACTGAACGGAAAACGATTCCCTGAGTGGATATGTGCATCAGCGGCGAGATCGAAAATTTCCGGGTAGCCATGATTTCATGCTCACGGAGAGAACGACAGGACTATCCTGACACGCGCATCGGCCTGACTCCGCTCGAGGTAGCCAACGCCCCCCGGGTTGCCGAGCACGTGGGCAAGCACCTCGCTGGCCGAGTTGGCCTGGAGCGGTGGCCGGGTCTTGCCGGAGAAATAGAGGCGAGCCCAATAGGCGTTGATTTCAGAGACATCCTTGTCGGCCAGTTTGCGATAGAACTCGGCGCGCAAGCCTCCCGCCAGCGGCTGATCGATCGGCAATGCAGTGATGCCGGTCGGCAGCTTGCGATAACGGCCGAGGAAGATATTGATCACCTCCTCCTGGCTCAGGCGCTCCACCCCGGACTTGGCATCGACCACCACGACCACGTCAGCCAGGACATCCCCCCAGCAGAGGAGTGCCAACAGGCCCAGGATGGAGAGGTGTCGGGAAAGTTCCGTCATGGCTCAGAAGGCGAAATCCAGTGCCAGGCTCATGACATTCATGCTGCCGTCCCACTGCACGATGTCACCCCGGAAGGTAAAGGCAGAATCTGGCTTGCCGCGAATCGCATCGAACTGGATTTTCAAGGCGACGTTTTGATAGACATCCCAGCGCGATCCGACGGTGATCGTGTGGTGATTGGTGTGCGTGGCAGAAGCGAGCGTTTGGGCGAGTCCGGTAAATGGCCCGACCGTCGTGAAAGTGCCTGGCGAGGACCGGGTTTTCGAATAACCCAGATAGGGCGAGAATTGTCCGAGGCGATAAGAGGCGATCACAAACCCGGCCCGTGAGTCTTCGTAAGCGACGGAGTCATAGCGGATACGCCCGAGCATGCCCTGGACTTGCAGCGGACCCTTGTCGAATACAACGCCGACCGAGTCAAACCGGGCATGGGTGTTTTTCACCCGGGTTTCCGGCACAAGCGTGGTCAGGGGCAAGTTGGCCAGGGCATCGATTGGCAGTTCGCTATTGAATTTCACGTCAGCGCTGGCGATCCGCAACTGCCAGGGGCCGAGAAAATAATCCAGGTGGCCACCGATCAGGCGTGAGCCGTTCAAGTTCCAGGTGATGGGACTGACAAACGGGCTGGATTCAGGCGATATCCCGGCATAAAACTTCGCCCGCAGCAGGCCAGCACCCAAATCGGTACTCCAGCCCGTATCGAAACCATCGAAATAGCTGAACACCAGGGGGCCGTAAAAATCAGGTGGTGGACGCACGGTCAGGTTCGAATAACCGACCAGGCGGGAGTCGGCGAGCATGTAAAACTCGGTACCCAGACGCCCGATACGGACCTGGAAGTCCGGCGTGAAGTCATGGCGCAGGAAGGCCCAGGAAACCTCGGGACGGTAACTGCCGTCATAGCGATAACGGCTGATGAGCTGAACCACGCCTTCGGATTGGGCGCCCAGTTTCAGGTTGGCCTGCACCCCGAACAGGGTATCAATTTTCGAGGACCAGCTTTTGGTCAGCCCCTTGGGCTGGGAAAGATCCCTGACATATTCTGCCGAGTTGCTATCGGAACGAGCCACTCCGAAGGTGCCGAAGCCCTTGAGCAGGAAACCGTCGCTGGCAGGCGCCGTATTCCCGGTCTCGGCATGACACAGACTGCTGCCCAACAAGAAAATGAAAACGCCCAGACATCGGTTGCGCATTGTTTTCATACGCGCTTCTGGAACTTGCACACGATTCCCTCTTCATTTCTCGCTCCGCCAGCGTCGGAATCAGGCCATTTTCGCCGTACTCAAAAAGCAAAACTGGCAAAGCGGGTGCTTCGTATCTCTTGTGACGACCAGGCCTTCCTTTCATTTACCCAGAATATCCCTGAGCAGCAGGATGAACCCGGCAAAGACAGCCAATCCGGCAGGAATGAAAGCGATTAAAAGTTCCAGCACGGGGCGGATACCTTTGGGTGTTTTTAATGATGCCAGCTTATGCCTCTATCGCAATACTTGTAAATATGACAGAAGTAATAGAGGAGGCCGGGTGACTTAAAGCCCCCTCGCCCAGCCCGGCCGCAAAGAGGCTTCATCTGGCGCGGCGATGGCCAGGCGAACCTGCTGCAACAGGCGCTCCTTGTCATTGCCCAGCGTGCCCTTGAGCACCAGCCAGTTCGAGGCATGATCGCTGCGAAAGACGGTCCGCTTGAGTTCCAGACGCGACAGGAAGCGCTCCATCTCGATAAAAAGTTCAGACTGGCTCAAAAGCTCCCAGCCGGGAAAGCCGGCGCGGAATCGTGCTTCACCCTGGGGAAAACTGACGACCAGCGTCGCCAGGTATTCCGGCTGGGTCGCATTGGCCAGCCTGGCCGAGTTGTCGGCATGCTGCATCGACAGCACCTTGCCGCCGAGGCCATTGAGAATCATCACCGAACGCGTGATGCCGGCCGTCCCCAGCTTGTCGAGCGCCTCACGCGTGGTTTCGAAGCTTTCACCCTTGTCTACGGCAGCAAGGACCGCATCGTCGCCCGACTCGGCGCCGACGTAGACCATTTTCAAGCCGGCTGCCGCCAGTTCGTCAATTTCAGACTGGCTTTTCTTGCGTAAATTGCGCGGCAGGCAGTAGCTTGAAATGCGCCGAACGGCCGGCAGATGAGTGTGGATCGCATCAAGGATGCTGATCAGGCGCCGGGTCGGCAGGACCAGCGCATCGCCGTCGGCAAGAAAGACACGGCGGATGTCGTGACCGTAGCGCTGGCCAGTCAGGCGGATGCTTTCCAGGACCTCATCCTCGCCGCGCGCCTGGAATTTCTTTTGCGGCGCGGTATACATTTCGCAGAACGTGCATTTGTTCCACGAACAGCCGTCGGTGACCGGCAGGATCAGCGATTCTGCTTCGCTCGGCGGGCGGAAAACCGGCTCGACGTAGCGGATCGGAATCATCAGGCGCCGGCTCTGGCGACAAAGGCCGGCGGCACCGAAGTAGCCTTGCGAACGCTGTAGTCGAAGAACATGATGCCATGCTTGCCGCGTGCCACTTCGCGGCCGCTTGCCTTGTCGCTGAGTCGCCAGACGAGGTCGCAGCCATATTTGTTGAAATCGTTGGCGCCCATCTCGATGATCAGCGTCTCGCCATGGAAGGCTTCCGACCGGTATTGCGCCGCCACATCGGCGACGACAATCCCAACCCCCTCGATATTCAGTTCGGTATAGCCGAGCGACTTGAAGTAGCGCACCCGCGCCTCGGAAACCAGCGAGATCAACTGGGCGTTGTCGAGATGATTGCCATAGTTGATGTGACCGATATAGATGGGCATTTCAGTCGAGAACGAAAATGATTCGGGCAGATCAATCTTGATGCGCGGCATGGTGGGTGCTTAGTCGATGGCAAAGACACATTTTAGGGGCTGCGACGTAAAATCGCGAAAACACCGGAGCGAACCATGAAAACCATCAACCACAGCCGCCTCGACCAGGTCGTCCTCGATGCCCGCAAGGCCGCCGATAGCCGCGCCGAGGGCTACCGCGAACGTGCCCTGAAGATTTACCCATGGATCTGCGGCCGCTGCGCCCGCGAATTCACCACGGCCAATCTGCGCGAACTCACCGTGCACCATCGCGACCACAACCACGACAACAACCCGAACGACGGCAGCAACTGGGAACTGCTCTGCCTGTATTGCCACGATAACGAGCACCAGAAACAGATCGAGGCCGACCGCGGTTATACCGACACCAGCACGAAACGCGGCGGTGGCGCCACGCATAACCCTTTTGCCGCACTGCAATCGCTGCTCAAGAAGGACTGAGCAGCGACTCTATTAGCTGTCGCTAATTAGAGACAATGCAAATCCCCGGTAAAACCGTTGATCTACCGGGATGAAGTGCAATGCTGTCGCTATCCGGCGACACGCCCGGTGGCGCGCAAAATATAATATTGTTAATAATCAACAATATACATGGTGGCCCGCTACTTGCATTAGCTAATGGGACTAATCGCCTAAGAGGGCCATCCCATGCTGAAACCATCTCTACCTGCCACAAACTCCGCGAGTACCGCCCAAAAGACGCCGCAGTTCAAAGGTGGGCTGGGCGGCACTGGTTGAAGGTCATCTGCATTCAGCGCATTTCGTGATTCAGCAAAACCTTGCCAAGACTGGAGCAACATGACAGACAAGACAAACAGCATTTTCCAGGCCAGCGGCCTGATTCGACACATCAGCCTATCCGTCCTGATGCCATTTTTCAGAAAGATGAAATCGGCCCAAGCCGGCCAGGCGCAGGTCACCTCCTCGGTTTTTTCACAGCCGGATGAATCGGCACTATTCGCCTACGAGGAAGAAATTTGCCCGCTGGTCGAAGCCGAAGTTTTTGTCATTTACGGCCGTCATGCGGATGCCGACAAGGCGTTGCATAGCGGTATCAAAGCCGGACGCATCACCGCCGATCAAGCCCGACAGTTCTGGTCAGACCAGCAAGCCAAGCCGCCTATGCCGCGACGCGCCTGAGCTTTCCACGAAGCACCGAGAGCGCCAGCATGCCGAGCAAGGCTACGGCGCCGGCGACGATGCCAAGCACGGCATCGAGCAACATCGAGATGAGCCCGCTCAGACTCCCGGCCATATTGGCCAGCAACTCGATACCATGATGTACAGGCGGGAAGCCATGCGACAGAATGCCGCCGCCGACCAGGAACATGGCTGCGGTACCGACGATGGTCAATGTCTTCATCAGTTTTGGCGCAGCCAGCAGCAGCCCTTTACCGATGAGTTTCATTATTCCGCGGCCATTCAACAGCAACCAGGCGCCCACATCGTCCATTTTGACGATACCGGCGACGATGCCGTAAACACCAACCGTCATGATCAGCCCTATCCCCGCCAGCACGCTCACTTGTGTCGTGAATGGCTGCGTCGCGACGGTGCCCAGGGCGATGACGATGATTTCAGCCGACAGCACGAAATCCGTACGGATCGCACCCTTGATTTTTTCGGCCTCGAATACCGCCAGATCAATGCTTTCATCAGCCACGGCAGCCAATTCACCGGCATGGTGGGCGGCGTCCTCCGCCTCGCTGTGCAGCCAGGGATGCGCCAGCTTCTCGACGCCTTCCAGACAGAGATAGATGCCGCCGATCATGAGCAGGGGCGTCACCGCCCAAGGCACGAAGGCGCTGATGGCCAGCGCGGCCGGCACCAGAATCAATTTGTTTTTCAACGAGCCGACACAGACGGCCCAGACGACCGGCAACTCGCGTTCGGCTGCGACACCGGCTACCTGTTGCGCATTGAGCGCCAGGTCATCACCCAGGACACCGGCCGTTTTCTTGGCCGCCACCTTGGTCAGCACCGCGACATCGTCGAGAATCGCAGCAATATCGTCGATCAGGACGAGCAGGCTGGCGCCTGCCACGTCAGGATTCCTGACCGGAAGATGTCTCCAGTGAGAACTCGCGGATCCAGGTTGCCCGGCGATCGAAGGTCGAACGACGGTCAGTGCTCATCTCGCCGTCGCGGGTTTCGTACGGGGGGGGCTCGATATTCGTGCTGACGCGACGCTCGGACTGGCGTTGCTGTTTTTGGGCGTCTGACATTTTATTTTCCATGAACTGTTCCTCGAATATCCATGAGGCAGATTAGATTATGCCATGCCGACCAGCGCTGCGGACCGCGAAATCATTCACGCATGTTGGTCGATATCAGACCGACACCCAGGCCAGAAATTCAACCGAACCACGGGAAAATCGCCAGGCGGGCCGCGCCCCTAGCAACCGGAAACCGTTGAGGCAATTGATACGGCGTTGCCGTCATTGCTGTAGCTGACCATGCACGCGGCGGGGGTGGGCGCGCTGGTATATTCCCACCTGACGTTATTGGGCGACCAGCGCACGGTAAATGCACCGTATATCACGGTAACGCTCGCGTTGTTTCGGCCATGGCCGAAGCCGATTCTGGCGCCCTGCAGGGCATTTCCGATACCGTCCAGTTGCGAATCCGGATGGCCACCATAGATGCGGATCGCCGTGCTGTCGCCGGCCAGCGCAGAGCCATTGGGATAGACCGTGCCTGAACCGGATTGACGATTCAGCCCTTTGGCGATCACCGCCGCAGCGACGAGCGCATCAGCCGAGCGAACGGCCCCCTGCAGGCCATTGACTGCCGCGATCCGGGCATCCCGCTGCATGTGCGTGTAGAGCGGCAGAACGGCTATGGCCAGTATGCCGATGATGACGAACGAGACGACAAGTTCGATGAGGGTGAAGCCAAGGTGGCTGCGCATTTGGCGGACCATGTAAATGGCATATTTTATGGCAATTCTGCCGCCCGGGAAATCACCATGCGTGCTGATCGTGAATGTGTGCGCGCGGCAAGGTAGAATCCACCGGTTTTGGGCGTCCGCCGCGACTGCCTGTGAAAATCATCCGTATTTCTGAAAAGCCATGTCCGAATACTCCGCCTCATCCATCCGCGTCCTGAAAGACCTCGAACCCGTCAAGGAACGTCCGGGCATGTATACCCGGACGACCTGCCCGACGCACATCGTTCAGGAAGTCATCGATAACTCGGCCGACGAGGCGCTGGCTGGCTACGCCAAGAAAATCGCGGTACTGGTTCGCGCCGATGGGGTCATCGAAGTCAGCGACAACGGGCGTGGCATTCCGGTCGAAATGCATCCGGAAGAAGGCCGCCCGGCGGTCGAACTGGTGTTTTGCAAGCTGCATGCCGGGGGCAAGTTCAACAAGAAGGAATCGGGCAATGCCTACCGCTTCTCGGGCGGCCTGCACGGCGTCGGCGTTTCGGTGACCAACGCCCTGTCGATTCGCCTTGAGGTCGAAATAAAGCGCGGCGGCGGCATCCATCACATCGCGTTCGGTGCCGGCTTCGTCACCGAGCCGCTCTCGCGCATCGGCGACTGCGGCCAGCGCAATACCGGGACGACCGTGCGTATCCAGCCCGATCCCAAATATTTCGATTCGCCCAAGATCAACCTGGCCCAACTCGAGCACCTGCTACGCTCGAAAGCGGTGCTCATGCCCAATGTCACGGTCGAACTGGATATCGAAGGTCAGGAAAAGAAAACCTGGTGCTACCAGAACGGCATGGCCGATTACCTCAATGAAATGATGGTCGGCACGCCTGTCGCGCCGATTTTCGTCGGCGAGAAACATGTCGAAACGGCCAACGGCTTTTCCGTCGGCGAAGGCGCCACCTGGGCCCTCGCCTGGTTCGAGGAAGGCGGCGGCAAGCCGGAAAGCTACGTCAACCTGATCCCGACGCTGGACGGCGGCACCCACGAAGCGGGCCTCAAGGCCGGCGTCTTCGAGGCGATCAAGACTTTTGCCGAACATCACGCCATCCTGCCAGCCAAGGTCAAGCTGGCGCAGGAAGACGTCTGCGGCCGGATGACCTACCTGCTCTCGGCCAAGGTGCTCGATCCGCAGTTCCAGGGCCAGACCAAGGAAAAACTGACCAGCCGCGACGCCTACAAGCTCGTCTCCCAGATGGTCCGCGACCCGTTTGAATTGTGGCTGAACAGCCACGCCGATTTCGGCAAGAAAATCGCCGAACTGGCCGTCAAGGCGGCGCAAAACCGCATGAAATCGACGCAGAAAGTCGAGAAGAAGAAATCTTCCGGCATCGCCACCCTGCCCGGCAAGCTGACCGATTGCGAATCGGATGATATAGCCCGCAACGAAGTCTTCCTCGTCGAGGGTGACTCGGCCGGCGGCTCAGCCAAGCAGGGCCGCGACAAGGAAACCCAGGCCGTGCTGCCGCTGCGCGGCAAGGTGCTCAACACCTGGGAAGTCGATCGCGACCAGTTGTTCAAGAACAACGAAGTCCATGATATTTCTGTCGCCATCGGCGTCGACCCGCATGGCATCGAGCAGATCGACAGCATCGACGTCAGCGGCCTGCGCTACGGCCGTATCATCGTCATGTCCGACGCCGACGTCGATGGCAGCCACATCCAGGTCCTGCTGTTCACGCTCTTCCTCAAGCACTTCCCGGCGCTGGTCGAGCGCGGTCACATCCACGTTGCCCAGCCGCCGCTGTTCCGCGTCGATGTCGAGGCCCGCGGCCACACGCGCAAGGTCTATTGCCTCGATGAGGCCGAAAAGGAACAGACGCTGACCAAGCTGCGCGACGAAGGTGTCTCCGAAAACAAGATCACCGTCTCCCGCTTCAAGGGTCTCGGCGAAATGAACCCGGACCAGCTCTGGGAAACCACGCTCTGCCCGGATACCCGCCGCCTCGTGCCCTTCCAGGCCAGCCGCGAGACGATCAAGGAAATGACCGCCACCTTCACGCTGCTCATGGGCAAGGGCGAAGCCGCCGGGCGCCGGGCCTGGATGGAGAAGGACGGCGGACTGGTCGAGGCAGACGTTTAAGCTCGCACTGGGCAATTTTCCGGATCAGACGCCCAGCCACTCCAGCAATTTGCGCAAGCGTGCCTCCTCGGTTGTCACAAAGCCGGTAATGCCGACGCGCTTAAGTATCTCCTTGCCGCTTTCCGAATTGTTCAGCTCGGTCAATGTCGCCTGCAATTTGCCTAGCTGTTCGACACTCAGGTTTCGCGAGGCCACCATGGGCATGTAGGGCTGTGGCTTGGACAGATGCAGGACGCGAAAATCGCTCTTGGCCAATTTGGCGTAGGCACCGGAATAGGACGCCACCCCGCCGACATCGGAGATCCGGTTTTCAATGCCGAAAGGAATCGCCCCCTGTTCACGCACATAATGGACCGATTCATTTTCCAGGATGATGCCCTGTTCACGCAGTTCAGCCCGACAAAAACGGGTCATGTACGCATCCTTTTCAGGCAGAACGAAGCTCTTGCCCTTGAGGTCGGACACTTTACGGCTCGGGGAATCCTTGTGCACGATCAGCGCACACTGTCCATCCGGCTTGACCGTGGCCACGAACTTGTACTGGTAGTCGCGCAGACCGCGCGCCGGATAGTCCGATGGACGGGCAATGACCAGATCGAACTGGTTGTCCTTCATGCCGCGCTCAAGCGCCGCAAATTCGCGGACAAAGCTGACCTTGATGTCGGTATTGATTGCCCGCCCGAGCACATCCGCCAAAGGCTGGTACTTGGCCCGCGCGGCCTCGGCATCAATGCCGCCGGATGAACCTTCGCTGACCGCCAGGACCAATGGCTTTCTCGTGGCTTCCGCAGCACCTGCGGCAGGTGCCATCAGGCTGAAAACAAGGATGCTTAAAGGAATGACTGGCGTCATGGTGGTGTTCTCCCAAGGATTATTTGATTTGTATAGTGATAGCCGATGGCAAAATTACCTCGTTTTGCGAAAATTTCCCACATAAAATTAGCATCAAGTTATATTGACGGACGTTCAGCCGCCTTCAAGCAAGCCTTTGAACTCCCTCTCCTCAACGAAAATGCACAGACATTTCCGGATAAACTCCCCGCCTTCCAGCAGGATCAAGACGTGCCAAAATCGCTCACCATCCCCGTTATTGCAGTGACTGCCGCCCTGGCCTTCATGCTCAATCCGTCAGCCGAGCAGCACCGCGAGAAAATAAAGTCGGTCATCGCCGAACGCAGCCAGATCGAGCGCGTGCTCGGCATCGGCCAGATGACCTCCTTTTTCTCCCAATACCACTCCGTCGGGTTTGCCTCCTACACGACGGTCAACAAGGAAATCGCTTCGGTCGGTGCCTTGGGCCTCGTGATCGTGCTTGATTGAATCAATTCGTCTCTCCACTACCCATAACATGCACGATCAAACGCCCATTCCCCACCAGTCGAATCGACGCCGCCTGCTTGGCACCAGTCTGCTTCTGCTTAGCGGTGGCTGCAGCCTCATCTCAGGCAAGCCGGCGACGCCCGCCCGCCCCAAAATCGGCCTCGCCCTCGGCGGTGGCGCAGCGCGCGGCTTCGCCCATATCGGCGTCATCAAGATGCTCGAATCGCACGGCATTTATCCGGACTACGTGGTTGGCACCAGTGCCGGCGCCGTCGTCGGTTCGCTCTACGCGGCCGGTTACGACGCCTTCGCCATGCAGAAAATTGCCCAACAACTGGACGAGAAAATCTTTGCCGACTGGACGCTGGGCGGGCGCGGCCTGCTCAAGGGCGAGGCCCTGCAGGATTTCATCAACCAGCACCTGAACAATCGCCCGCTGGAAAAACTGAACAAGCCTTTCGCCACCGTAGCCACCGACCTCAACACCGGCGAGCGGGTCGTTTTCCGGACCGGCGACACGGGGATGGCCGTCCGCGCCTCGGCTGCTGTACCAGGCGTTTTCCAGCCCACCCAGTTCCGCGGCAGGAGCTACGTCGATGGCGGCCTGACCAGCCCTATCCCCGTCCAGGCTGCCCGCGAGATGGGGGCCGACATCGTCATCGCCGTCGATATCTCGGCCCGTGCCGAAGGTCAGCCGGTCGACAGCCTGACCGCCATCATCTGGCAGACGACGACCATCATGGGCGGCGTCATCGGGGCGGCCGAACTACGCAGTGCGGACATCGTGATCCGGCCCAGGCTGCCCTATGTCAAATCCTGGGATTTCGCAGCCCGCAACGACGCCATGCTCGAAGGGGAGCGTGCCGCCCAGGCCGCACTACCCGCCATCAAGCAGAAACTCGGGCGCTGATCCCTCAGTATCGCCAACGCATCGCGAATTTCTGCGAAAATCCAATTTTTGAAACATTTCAGCGGATTCACCATGACCTACAAAGTCTTTGTCGACGGCCAGGAAGGCACCACCGGCCTGCAGATCAACGAATACCTCGCCTTGCGCAGCGATGTCACCCTGCTCAAGATCGACGCCGACAAACGCAAGGATCTGGCCGAACGCAAACGGCTGATCAACGAATCCGACGTCACCTTCCTCTGCCTGCCCGACGAAGCGGCCAAGGAATCGGTGAGCCTTGTCGACAACCCGAACACCTGCATCATCGATGCCTCGACGGCACATCGCGTCAATCCCGACTGGACCTTCGGCCTGCCCGAACTGGCCCCCGGCCAGCGCGCCCGCATCCGCGCCAGCAAGCGCATCGCCAACCCCGGTTGCCATGCCAGCGCCTTTATCCTGGCCTTGCGCCCGCTCGTCGTCGCCGGACTGCTGCCCTCGGCCACGCAGATCGCCGCCAACTCCATCACCGGCTATTCGGGTGGCGGCAAGTCGATGATCGCGCATTACGAGAGCCCGGAGCGTATCAATGCGCCCCGCCCCTACGGCCTCACGCTGGCCCACAAGCACCTGCCGGAAATGCAGGCTTATACCGGGCTCACCGTCGCCCCCATTTTCCAGCCCATCGTCGGCCCCTTCTACAAGGGGCTGGCCGTTACTGCCTATCTGCACCCGCAGCAATTCACTCATGCCGTCACCCCGGCCGACGTGCAGAAGATCATCGCCGACTATTACGCCAAGGAAGCCTTCATCCGCGTCCTGCCGGTTGATCTCGAAGCCACCACGGCCGGCGGTTTCTATGATGTCGAAGCCAACAATGGCACCAACCGCGTCGATATCGCCGTCTTCGGCAACGTCGAGCGCATGCTGGTCGTCGCCCGCCTCGACAATCTCGGCAAGGGTGCCTCCGGCGCTGCTGTCCAGGCCATGAACGTGCATCTCGGTGTGGAAGAAAGCCTCGGCCTGGTCTGATCTGCGCCAAACGCCATCAAGCTGCCGTCGATGCCCATGAGCGCCCCCATCACCACCTACGTCATCGGTCACATCAGCATCAAGGATGCCGAAAAATGGGACCGCTACCGCAGCCAGGTACCGGCCACCCTGGCACCATGGCAGGCCGAACTGGTCTTTCGCGGCGAAAAACTGGCCGTGCTGGGCGGTGAGCATCGGCATAGCGATACGGTCGTCATCCGCTTCCCGGATGCCGAATCGGCGAACGGCTGGTTCAACTCCGCGGCTTATCAGGCACTGATCCCGCTGCGCATGGCTGCAGCGGAAGTCGATCTGATCAGCTTCAGCGCACCGGGCGGCTAGTCTCGGCGTAGTCGCGGGCGTATTGCGCGCTGGCCAGGTCCAGCACCTGGGCAATGCGCTCGCTGCTTGTCACGACATTCTGCACGGCCTTGCCATCGCCCTTGTCGCCCATGCTCAGCCGACCGATGGCGCTATCGAAGAAAATCCACTGATTCTTGGCCAGGCCAACGGCATCGCGGCTGGCTGACGAATTTTCGCGGGCGCTATCGAGCTCACCGAGCCCGGCCGTAAACTCCTTGCGAGCCTGCTCGATATCGACCAGCACGCCCTGGGCGCGATTTCCGCCCTGCGCCAGCAGGTAGAGTCTGGCCAGACGCTGGGACAGCATATTGAGCCGCGACGACAGGTCGATCAGGCGCCCGACCGGCGTCTCGCCTTCCGCTTCAATCAGCATGCTCAGTTTGCCGGTGTGGATCATCAATTCGTCAGCCAGCTGATTGACCCGCTCGGCGCTGGCTGGCCCCGGTGGCTGCTTGAGGGCGGCGCGCATTTCCTGCCAGAGTGCCTCGCTCCGCGCCAATTCGCGCTGCACATTGGCTTTTCGGCCAGAGCTGCCCAGTCGGCTGAACTCGGCATTGATTTCCGCCACCGACACATCGACCTGCTGGAGTGACTGGGTGGCGTTCAAACCCATGCCGGCCTGCTGGTAGAGCTTGGCCAGACGCTGCGACTGCATGCGCAGGCGACCAGCGCTGACGATGTCGTTGGCCTGCTGCACCGCACCGCTCTCTTTCGCTGCGGCCAACGCGCTCTGCGGCAGCAACATGGACGAGCAAACGACCATCAGAATCAGGGAGAAAATGGTCTGGCGAACGACTTGAAATTGCAGCATCGGGAAGCGGACTTGGTGATCAAAGGGCGTGCATTGGACCACGGCAAGATTTCAATCACTTTACAAGCGCTCTGCTTGACCTATCATTCGCCCCACCATGCTCGACGCCGCCCCCCGCATCCTCGCCGTCATCCCGCCGATGACGCAGCTCAATACGCCCTACCCGGCGACCGCCTACCTGACAGGTTTCCTGCGCTCGCGCGGCTTCCACGCCGAACAGACCGACCTGGCGCTGGCCCTGGTGCTTGAATTGCTCTCGCCGCTTGGCCTGCCCAAGCTCAAGGCGGCGGCCGAGGCAATTCCGGGCAAGAAGCGCTCGAATACGCTGAAGATATTCCTTAACGAGTTCGAGCGTTATCAGGCCAGCATAGGCCCGGCCATCGCCCTGCTCCAGGGCCGCGACGGCTCGATTGCCCACCGCATCTGTACCCGCGCCTTCCTGCCCGAGGGGCCGCGCTTCGCCTCGCTCGACAATTATCTCGACGAAGACGGCGGCGACCCGCTGGCCTGGGCTTTCGGCGCACTGGGTGTGCAGGACAGGGCGCGGCATCTGGCCACTTTGTATTTGAATGACCTCGCGGATGTCCTGCGCGAGGCCGTCGATACCCGTTTCGAATTCGTCCGCTACGCCGAATCGCTGGCCCAGAGCCAGGCCAGCTTCAATCCCCTGGCCACGGCGCTGGCCGCACCGCTCACGCTGGTCGATACGACCCTGCAGCAATTGACCAAGGCGGCCATCGCCAAAAGCCAGCCCGACATCGTGCTGATTTCCGTCCCTTTCCCCGGCTCTGTCTATGCCGCATTTCGCATCGCCCAGACAATCAAGGCGCAGAACCCGAAAATCATCACCGTGCTCGGTGGCGGCTACGTCAATACCGAGTTGCGCGAACTGGCCGAGCCACGTGTCTTCGACTATGTCGACTACGTCACCCTCGACGATGGCGAAAAACCCCTGCTCGCGCTGTTCGAGCACCTCGCCGGCCAGCGCCCGCGCCTCAATCTCGTTCGCACCTTCACCCGCGTCGACGGGGCGGTGCGCTATTTCAATGCCAGCGAGCCCGACATCCCCTTCGAGGAAGTCGGCACGCCGACCTGGGACGGCCTGCCGCTCGACCGCTACCTGTCGCTGCTCGACATGCTCAATCCCATGCACCGGCTGTGGTCCGACGGGCACTGGAACAAGCTCACCGTCGCCCACGGCTGCTACTGGAAGAAATGCAGTTTCTGCGACGTCAGCCTCGACTATATCGGCCGCTACGACGCCGCCAGCGCCACAGTGCTGGTCGACCGCATCGAGCAGATCATTGCCGAAACCGGCCACACCGGCTTTCATCTGGTCGACGAAGCGGCCCCGCCGAAAGCCCTGCGCGCCCTGGCCGAAGAACTGAAAAGGCGCAATCTGGCGATTTCCTGGTGGGGCAACATCCGCTTCGAGAAATCCTTCACGCCGGAACTCTGCCTGCAACTCGCCGACAGCGGCTGCATCGCCATTTCAGGCGGGCTGGAGGTCGCCTCCGACCGCTTGCTGAATCTCATGAAGAAAGGTGTCTCGGTCGAGCAGGTCGCCCGCGTCACGCGCGCCTTCACCGATGCCGGCGTCCTCGTCCATGCCTACCTGATGTACGGCTTCCCGACGCAGACCGTGCAGGACACCGTCGATGCCCTCGAATACGTCCGCCAGCTCTTCGCCGAAGGCTGCATCCAGTCGGGCTTCTTCCACCGCTTCACGTGCACCGTGCATTCGCCGGTCGGACAGAACCCGGCTGAATATGGCATCAAGCTGCAGCCCCTGCCCCCCGGCAAGTTCGGCAAAAACGACGTGCCCTTCATCGACCCCACCGGCGTCGACCACAACAGCCTGGGCAAGGCGCTCAACAAGGCGCTTTACAACTACATGCACGGCATCGGCCTGGATAGCGATGTGCGTAGCTGGTTCAGCGAAAAAGTGCCGCGCCCGACAGTGGCTAAGCACAAGATTTCGAAGGCGCTCTCAGTCCCGCAATAAGCCGCCGAGCACCGCAACGATGTCGGCAAACAGCGGACGGGCGGCGACGTCCTCCCGGGCGCAATCGGCCTGCAAGGCTTGCAGGGTGTGCATTCTGGCCTGACTGAGCGGCATATCGGAATCGGATACGACAAAGGCCAGCAGTTCTTCCAGCAAGCAGGCAAAAGCGCGCACCTCAATGCGCTGCAGTGCCATGGCGACGAGCGGATTGTCCGGCGGCAGGAAGGAAGCCGCGCCAAAATCGCCCAGCAAGGCGTGCCCTTCGTCGCCATGCAGAATATTGTGACCGTACAGGTCGCCATGCAGGATGCCCCGGGCGTGCAGATGTTCGGCCGCCGAGGCAATGCCGAGCGCGATGCGGATCGCGTCGTCCAGATGGAAAGTGCTTTCCGCCGGATAAATGTCGCGAGTGCAGGAGGCCAGGCTGGGCGGCCCGGCCAGGCTGCGATAACGGCTATCGATGAGGGCCATGACCAGACCGTGGGCGTCCTCCGGGTGGGCCGTCAGTTGGCCGAGCACGGGAATCAGATGCGGATGGGTCCCCGCCGTCAGGCAGGCATTCATTTCATGCAGCGGCAGGCCATCGCTCGTCACTGCACCCTTGAACAGCTTCAGGGCCACGGGCTGTGCGCTTTCAGCAGTGCGCCATGTCGCCTGGTGGATGACCCCCGAGGCCCCCTCACCCAAGGCATGGCTGAGATGCAGATCAGCCCACGGTATCGATCTCACATGCGCAGTTGGCAGGTGCTGGTCGTCCAGCGGATTGCCGGCAAAGGCCAGCCAGGCGAGCCTGGGCAGCTTGAACAGCCAGTCCGGCAAGGCCGGCAGCCGATTGGCCGCAATCCGCAGCAATTCCAGCCCGGTGCAATCGGCCAGCGTAGCGGGCAGGGAATGCAATTGATTGCCGGCCAGCATCAGCTTCTGCAGGCGGCTGCAGCGACCGATTTCCGCTGGCAATTCAGTAATCCGGTTGTCCGTCAGAATCAGCCAGCGCAATTGGGGCGGCAAGGCCGCTGCCGGCACCTGCTCAATCCGGTTTGATTTGAAGCCGACCATCTCAAGCTGCAGACATTGTCCGATCACGGCCGGCAATTCGGTGAACGGGTTGTTCGAGCAAAAGAGGATGCGCAGCTTGTTCAAGCGGGGCAAATCGTCGGGCAAGGCGGACAGCGCATTTCCCGACAGATCGAGAATCTCCAGCGTTTCAGCCAGATCGAAAATTTCCCGGGGGAATGCGGTCAGTCCGCAGGCCAGCTTGAGGCGACGACTTCCCGCCAGCTTGCCGGCGCGCAGGTCTTCGAGCGTATTCAGGGGCATTCAGGTCATTCTGCCGAGGGGCGTGATAAGGTGCGGCAGGATAACAAAAGATGGTGAGAAATGAGCTGGGACAAGGCAGAGAGACCAACAATGAGCGAGCGCGGCATGCGCGTCGCGCTGATTTTTGCCCTCGCCGCCGAGCGCCTGACCGCCTTTTACGAATACGGCCAGTGGCTGACCGAAGCCCAGGGCGCCAGCCTCGCCGCCGACTGGCTGAGTCGCTCCAAAAACAAGCTGCCGCTGGCGGAACGCCGGCAACTCTCCAGCCTCAGCGACCAGCTCGCCCGCCAGATTGAAGGCAGCCTGTCGCGGGAAGCCGGGATGTACACCGCTCACGACATGATGGAGTCGCTCGACCCCAACCATCACTCGGAAATCGCCGAATCGCTCATGGCAGAGTGCGAACGCCTGCTGGACACGAACCTGGCCGGCTGACCCAGCGAAAAAAAAGCCCGTACAAGACGGGCCTCGACGTGGCTTGCAGCCGCTTAAAGCAATTCTTTCGGAATATTGCCGCCGTTCGCAGCCAGTTTCTGCAGCACTGTCTTGTGCAGCCACATGTTCATCTGTGCCGAATCGGCCATCTTGTCGGCCGGGCAAGCCAGTTCGCTGGCCAGCTCCTTGCGCGCCGTCAGGCTGCTGTCCAGCCCGAGCAGCTTGAGCAGATCGACAATCGAGGTCTTCCAGTTGAGCTTTTCGGCGCTGGCGGCCGCCATGCCTTCGAGCTTCGCCACCACATCGACGACACTGATCGGCTCGATTGCTGCAGTTGCCTCGGGGGCGGCGGCGGTCGCTGCCACATTGGCAACCGCTTCCTCATTTGTGTTGCCAAATCCCAGTTTGGCCATGATGTTGCTGAAAATTCCCATCGTCATTCCTTTGCTATCACATCGAAAATGCGCCGGTCAGTCCGGCGCGCCGAGCCATGATAGGCAGAACACCGGGCCGGATTTGTAAATTTATATGAAGAGTCCGAGGGCAGGTGTTCTTGCAGATACCTTGCAAATTGCCACCGTAATCCTGCTTTCCATCCACCAGTTCGTGCAGCGCGACGCGCCGAGCACCGACTTGAAGTAACATCGCGCCTGCCCGTCGTTATAGTGCCGACCATGACCGACCAACTGAACCTTTTCGACCCGAATGCTCCGCTCGCCGAGAGCCACGAAACCGCGCCACAGATGCCCATAGAAGCTGCCCCGGAATTGCCTGACGACCTGTTTGAACTGACTACCGAGCCGGCCCAGCCGCCGGATTTACCGCCATCAGCCAGCGGCCCCGCCGCCGACATCCCTTCGCCGGCCGACTATGCCGCCCGCCGCTATCTCGAATACGCGATGAGCGTCGTCACCGGCCGCGCCCTGCCCTCGGCGGCCGATGGCCAGAAGCCGGTGCAGCGCCGGATTCTCTACGCCATGCACCGGATGGGCCTGTACAAGAGCCCGCGCCATGTCAAATCGGCCCGTGTCGTCGGTGACGTGATCGGTAAATACCACCCGCACGGCGATTCCTCGGTCTATGACGCGATGGTCCGCATGGCGCAGGACTGGAGCCTGCGTTACCCCATCGTCGATGGCCAGGGCAATTTCGGCTCGCGTGACGGCGACAACGCCGCCGCCATGCGCTACACGGAAGCCCGCCTGACGCCGATTGCCGAGCTCCTGCTGGCCGAACTCGACGAAGGCACGGTCGACTGGAAGCCCAATTACGACGGCGCCAACGACGAACCCGCCCTGCTCCCGGCCCGCCTGCCCTTCTGCCTGCTCAACGGCGCTTCCGGCATCGCCGTCGGCATGGCGACGGAAATCCCGGCCCACAACCTGCGTGAAATCGCCAATGCCGCGGTCAATCTGATCCGCGACCCGAATTTCAGCGAAGACCAGGTCCTGGCCCTGATTCCCGGCCCGGATTACCCGGGCGGGGCGCAGATCATCTCGACCCCGGAAGAAATCGCCGCCACCTACCGCAGCGGTCGCGGCAGCCTGCGCGTGCGCGCCAAGTGGAAGATCGAAAACCTCGCCCGTGGCCAGTGGAAGCTGGTCATCACCGAACTGCCGCCGGGCGTCTCGACCGCCACGGTGCTTTCGGAAATCGAAGCCTGCTCCAA
>ERZ1034365.294-NODE-294-length-27984-cov-3.514280_pt1 | contig 27984 bp, 16 predicted proteins | sample MGYA00520615_ERZ1034365 | MGnify/ENA primary metagenome ERZ1034365 (study PRJEB33736, sample SAMEA104284505) | Azolla filiculoides | biome: Urban; feature: Water surface; material: Ditch water | place: Netherlands | collected 2015-10-28 | depth 0-0.1 m ...
GAACATACGGATGGTTTAAATTACATCAATACCGAATTTTCAAGACATGATGATATTTCATCTGTTTTTAAAATAGAAAATACAGACAAAATCCAAGTCAATTTAACCGAGGGGTTTGGAGTTGGTTTCCTATATCCAAAAACAAATACCAAGCTATTAGGAAAAGAACGCCATGATGATTTTCACATTTCGGGTTATGGTACTTCTCTTAAAGCAGGATTAAATATCACATTTTTCAAGCATTTTTACATTCAAGGTGAATTAAAAGGAGGTTACATCAATATGCCTGACATTCGTACCACGATAAGTACCGAAGACAGTGCGTCTCAAGATTTTTTCTTCTTTCAAAAAATCATTGCTTTTGGAGGGATTTTCAGAATTTAATTTTTCCAAAATACATTATCATAAAGGCTGTCTTTTTTTGGCAGCCTTTTTTTAAAACCTTATAACACAAAATAAATTGTTAGCCTAGCCTTTTGTAACAATTTGTTTTATGGTAATAGGCTGTTTTATGATAATTTATTGCTAAATTAGTCAACAAAAATAAGTACTGTTTAAAATACATTTAAAAAATGAGTTGTTTAAAAATTCAAAAAACAAACTTGTTTTATTTACAGTAAAAATGACAGTAACTTAGGATGTATAATCTTTTATTAAAAATTGTTCTCATACAAAACGAATTCGCTTTTACTTATCATAAAAACAATACTATTTTTTTAGAACAAAAATGACAAAAAATTCCAATCATAACATAGGTAACGATTATAAATTCGAACATTTTTTTGAGTTATCAGCAGATTTATTTTGCATCGCCGGATTTGATGGTTATTTAAAAAGAATAAACCCTGCTGTTTCTAAATTATTAGGGTATACCAATGAGGAATTGCTATCAAGACCTATCAGTGATTTTATTTATCATGAAGACAAAACTATTACAGCGAAGCATCGTGATGACTTAATAAAAAGCAATCCACTCTTAAATTTTGAAAATCGCTATTTGACAAAAAGTGGTGAAATTGTTTGGTTGTCCTGGACTTCTATGCCCGTAGAAAATGATCAATTAGTCTTTGCCATCGCCAAAAACATTACTCATAAAAAGAAACAGGAAGAAGAACGCAATTTACTGCTGACCAATCTCACAAAAAACAATAAAGATTTAAAACAATTAACCTATACCAACTCTCACGATTTAAGATCTCCGGTAAATAATTTGCTCGCTATATTTAGTATTTTAGACATTTCAAAAATCAATGATACCGAAACACTTGAGTTGATAGATATGCTAAAATCGACTAGCGAAAGTCTGAAGCAAACCCTGAATAATTCAATAGATACTTTAACACAAAAAGAAATTGAAAATTCAAATATTGAAGTTTTAGACCTAAATGAATGCTTACAAACTGTATTGCGTTCCATTGGCTCGTTGATTGTAAACTCAAAAGCAGTCATTAATATTGATTTTTTCGAGGTAGAAACAATTCAATTTAATAAAATATATCTGGAAAGTATTTTCTTAAATTTGATTACCAATTCTATAAAATACGCCAAACCTGATTCTGAAACAATAATTTCTATTTATTCTAAAAAAGTAAACGGAATCAACCAATTAATTGTTTCTGATACCGGAATGGGTTTTGACATGGAAGTTGTGAAAGATAAAATTTTCGGATTACATCAAAAGTTTCACAACCACATTGACAGTAAAGGAATTGGGCTGTATTTAGTCTACAACCATGTCACGAGTTTAGGTGGTCATATCACCGTAGAAAGTAAAACAAACGAAGGAGCAAAATTCACAATTTCATTTAAGGATTAAATCCAAAATACAGCTGTTTAAATCAAAATCTGTTTGTCATAAATTCCCAAATTTGAAGATTTACGTTTAGTAAGAAAAGAATAAAGGCATTGCAAAATATATAATTGTTGTTAATTTAAAACTATTATGAAAGCAAAAACACCCGTTTCTCCAGATTCAAACAGTCCTTTTTCACCCCTTGAAATACTTCAATTTACGGTCCTGACAGCCTTTATCCTTTATTTTGGAAAAACTCTATTTATCCCGCTTAGTTTTTCGTTACTCATCAGTTTTATCCTTTATCCTGTCTGCAAATGGATAGAAAAAAAAGGAACATCACAAAGCATTGCAATTGCCATTACTCTTTTTGCAGTCACGTTGTTCTTCGCACTGTTTATTTACTTGCTGATTATTCAAATAACTGCCTTTTCGAATGAATGGGAACCGTTCAAAATAAAACTCATAGAAGCCATAAATCAATTGAGTACTTTTCTTGCTGAACGTTTCAATATTAGTACCGAAAAACAATTGGATTTACTCAAAAACTCCATTAATAATTCTGGTTCACAATTAATTGCATTTTTAAGAGCTATAGCATATTCTTTCTCTGAAACGGTATTTTTCATTCTGATTATCCCCGTATTTTCAGCACTAATTCTTTACCATCGTCAATTACTGGCCAATACTTTATATCAAATATTTCCAGCTAACAAGAAGGAAACCATTCATGAAATTTTGATAGAAACGATTCATGCCTATTACAATTTCATCAAAGGAATGTTAGTTGTGTATTTAACGGTTGGACTTTTAAACAGTATTGGATTACTGATTATTGGCGTACCACATCCTTTTCTATTTGGTTTTATTGCTTCCATTTTGACTTTTATTCCTTATGTAGGAATTATGATTTCATCACTCCTTCCCATTGCCGTTTCTTGGATTACTTTCAATTCTATTTGGTATCCGCTGGGAGTAATTTTGGTTTTCTCTGTTGTTCAGGCTTTAGAGGCGTATATTATATTTCCTTTTGCGGTAGGCAGTCGTTTAAAAATTAATACACTTGTCATTATCGTTATGATAACTATGGGCGGAATTTTATGGGGAGCCGCCGGAATGATTTTATTTATTCCGTTTATTAGTATTGTAAAATTGATAGCCGACCGAACTGAAGGTCTGAAAACGCTATCGTTGCTACTAGGCGATGGAAATCATGAGAAAAGAAAAACCTAATCAAAAAAAAACTGCAAGCCTTAACTTACAGTTTGTATATTGGTCTAAAATCAGCACTTAATTACTCTTTTCAATACCATTTTGATCTATTAAATACATTAGTGAAGCCATTGTTGCTGCGCCTAATTCTAATTCTCTTTTGTTAATGGCATCAAATGTATCATTCGAAGCATGATGATAATCAAAATACCGTTGTGAATCTGGTTTCAAACCTGCTTTTACAAGTGTTTTTGATGTCAACGGCGCTATGTCTGAACCACCGTGTCCTTTCACAAAACTATGAATCAGATAGGGTTCGAACAGGTATTTCCAACTCACTATTTTATTAAAATTAGCATCATCGGTTTCAAAAGAAAAACCTCTTGGACTAAATCCTCCCGAATCACTTTCTAAAGCAAAAATGTGGTTTTCATGATTCGTTTTCGCTAATTCTTCGTATTTGGCTCCGCCTCTTCCTCCATTTTCTTCATTCATAAAAAGTACTACACGAATAGTATTTTTAGGTTTGTATCCAATATTTTTTAGGATTTTTAAGACTTCCATACTTTGAACTACTCCTGCTCCATCATCATGCGAACCATCGGCTAAATCCCAAGAATCTAAATGTCCGCCAACAATCATAATCTTTTCCGGATGCTCGCTGCCTTTTATTTCTCCAATGACATTATAAGACAAAACATCTTCCATTTGCTTGCAGGATTGTTTAAAATAGAATTGCAGTTTTGGATTCTCTTTTAATGTTTTACTCAATAATTCAGCCCCATTTGTACTAATTGCAGCAGTCGGAATATAATCTGATTTTGGAAGATCACCATAACTTTGAGTTCCAGTATGTGGAAAATCATCCAGTCGTAAATTCATAGAGCGAACAATAGTTCCTACAGCTCCATACTTTGAAGCTTCCTTCGCACCGGCATATCTTTGGTCAACACAACCTCCATAGGATTTGAATGTTTCAATATTTTCAGGATCCATTGGCCTGTTGAAAAACACAATTTTACCTTTTATTTTATTTCCTAAACTTTCTAATTCTTCCAGACTATGCACCTCAATAACTTCGGCTGTAAGTCCTTTTTTTGGCGTGGCAACAGAACCTCCCAAAGCACAAATTGGCACGTTCATTTTCGTTTTATAATTCAAAATATAAGCAGTTTCTTTTTCACCTCGAACCCATTTTGGAACCATTACTTCTTGAAGATAAACCTTATCTAACCCCAGTGTTTCCAATTGAGATTTAGTATATTGAACTGCTTTTTCGGCATTGGCAGAACCAGATAATCTCGGACCAATATCATTAGACAAATAGTCTAACCAAGTATAACATTTAGCATTAGTTAATGCTGCTTTGTAAATTTCTTTAAACGTTTGCTCGCTATTGGTCTGTGCGAAAACACTAATTCCATTAAAAAATAATACTGCTAAAAATACCGTTTTTCTCATGCTTTATAATTTCTAATTATTTCCTTATTCTGATTTTTTAATTTCCGTTCGTGGACCTATTCCGTTATTATTGAAGGCTTCTATTTGAAAATAATAAGCATCCGACTGGTCTAAACCATTAAAATAATATTCATTTTTTCCGTACACCATAATTGAACCATATAATTTGTCGGGTGATTTTCCAAAATAAATTACATATCCATCAGCCGAAGATTCTTGCTGCCATTTGAACCAAACGTTGCGTCTTTCTCCTTCTTTCTTTGGTTCTGTTCGTAAAGGAACAAAATTATTGACAATTCCCGGAGCAATTCCGCTTCCTTTTCCAAAAATTCTAAACCCGCACAAGGCAAATTTACCTGTTGGCATTTGTATATTTACCATTTTTACATAACGCGCCCGAATTGATTTCTCAAGTTCAATATAATCATGCGGAATGTCTTTGGTATTTTTACTTTTATCCAGCAAAATTTTCCAGTCTTTGTTGTTATCCGAATAATACAAAACATATTTATGTCCAGTTGTAGTTTCCGGTTTTCCCATCAGTTCTACATCTTGATCCGCATAATTAATCTGAATGGCATTGATGGTACTTTTTTCTCCTAAATCAGAAATAATATATTCTCCTTTTGCTCCTGACTTCGCAGACCAATAGGTTTTTATATCTTCATTTACGGCATAATTCGGTTGAAAACCACCCAATGTTGAAGACACCTGAACTGGTTTGTTATAATTCAACAGCATCCAACCTGAGAAATTTTGATTCAAATGATCTTTCTTTTGCGAAGGCAAAAAAGTTGGATAATCTCCATAAGCAGTATTCGAATATAAAATCCCATCTTTGTCAAAACCAGCCGGCCAAATTCCTAAACGTCGTTCAAAATTATTTTTGGTACAAATAGAAATACTGGACACGTGCCAATAATCGGCATTCGCATCTTCATATGTGGCGCCATGTCCCGCTCCTCTGGCAAAACCTCCGGGTTTATACGAAAACGGATTATGAGATTGGTATTCAAACGGTCCTAACGGATTTGAACTGATGTAAACACCATCGCCATAACCACTAAATTCGGTTCCAGGTCCGCCGTATTGCAGGTAATATTTATTTTTATGTTTGGTCACAAAAGCCCCTTCCATAAAAGGTTGTAAAAAAGTATTGTCATTGTTTTCCCCAAATCGTTCCCAACCGTGCTCGTGGTCGTTCAAAGTAATCAACGGAATCACTTCGCCTTCCGGTTGAAACGTTTTTCGGTTTAATTTAACGCCGTAAATAGGATATAAATTACTGGAACCGTAATATTCATAAACTTCATCTTTTTCTTTGTCCCAAAAAATTTGCGGATCCCAAGCACCTGCTTCTGATTTATGAACCAGTTCTTTCCAATTGTCTTTGGCTGGATTCGTACTCATCCAGATTGGAAATTCTTTAGTATGCGTGGAGCCTACCACCAGCAAAGTATCATTTACAAATGACAATGATGGCGCACACAATTCATCGTATACTTTGTGTTCCGGTCTGAGGAATTTTCGAGAAATAAATTTCCAATCGAGCATATCTTTACTATGCCAATATCCCCATTGATTGGTAGAAAACAAATAATATTCCCCTTTAAAAAAAGTAATGACGGGATCAGCAGTGGCACGGTGTTTTCCCTGAGTAACGAAATTTGGAATGGGGCAATACCCGTAATCAATATTGATGGGATTGCAATAGGTTTTTTGTTGTGCATTTGCAGTCAAAAAAAAGCAAATAACAAGACTGAATAGAATGTTCCTGATGGTTTTCATTTTAATATTTGGGTTTTATTACTTTGAATTTTTACCAAAAGAGAACAACCTACTCTAAAAAAAATCCTGCAAGTTTTGAAACACTTGCAGGATATGATTTAATTATTTAATCGGTTCAAAGCTTATCGCTGTTCCTCCTCCTGGTGCCAAATTCAAATTGATTTTTGATTTATTTGTAACCACTATCGTTCTTATTTTGTAAGCGATAGGATTTTTTTGCCAATCGGCATCTTTTGCATCTTCATAAACAATGGCTTTGTATTTTTGGCCTTTTGTTAAAAAGTCTAATTTTATTTCTGATTTTCTGGCGTTTTCATCTGTAATGGCACCAAGGAACCAAGATTGTTTTCCTTTTGCTTTTCTGGCAATCGTCAAGAAATCTCCCGGCTCTGCTTGAAGCACTTTGGAATCATCCCAATCAACCGCAACGTCTTTGATAAATTGAAAGGCATCTGGATATTTCTCATAATTTTCTAATAAATCTGCCGCCATTTGAATAGGAGAATACATTGTCACGTACAAAGCCAATTGTTTGGCTAAAGTCGTGTGAACTTGCTCCGTTTTGTTTTTATCATAATAGCTCATTTTGATTTCAAAAATTCCCGGTGTATAATCCATTGGGCCTCCCAATAATCTTGTGAATGGCAAAATCGTTTCGTGCATTGGCGGATTTCCAACACTCCATGCGTTGAATTCATTACCACGAGCAGCTTCGGCAGCAACATAATTTGGATACGTTCTGCTGTAACCTGTTGGTCTTGAAGATTCGTGAGAATTCAACATCAGTTTGTTATCTGCAAATCGTCTGGCAACAAAATTAAAATGATTCACCATCGATTGCCCGTCATGAAATTCACCACGCGGAATTATTTTGCCAACATAACCTGTTTTTGCAGCAGGATAATTGTACTTTTTCATTAATTCTAAAGCGCGGTCTAAATGTCTTTCATAATTACCCACTGAACCCGATGTTTCATGATGCATAATCATTTTGACATTTTTTTCTTTGGCGTAAGCCGAAATTACAGCCAAATCAAAATCCGGATACGGTGTTGTGAAATCAAAAACATCTTCTTTCCAGTTGCCTGACCAATCTTCCCAACCTACATTCCAACCTTCAACTAAAACGCCATCAAAGCCATTTTTGGCAGCAAAATCAATATAACGTTTCGTGTTTTCTGTAGTGGCGCCATGTCGTCCTGATGATTCTAATTTGGTTCCAAAGTTCGTCGCATTTTGTGATCCGGCATAATCCCAAGTTGATTTACCAACGTGCATTTCCCACCAAATCCCCACATATTTCATAGGTTTAATCCAAGACGTATCATCAATTTTTGAAGGTTCGTTTAAGTTCAAAATCATTCTGGAACCTACAATATCTCTGGCGTCATCGCTTACCATTATCGTTCTCCAAGGTGAAACGCAAGGCGCTTGCAAATAAGCTTTATCTCCAATCGCGTTTGGAACTAATTGTGCTTTGAGTTTGTAATTGGTCACATCGGCATTCAAATGCATTACCGGATAATTCACAACCGCTGCTTCAAAAATATTAAGATAAACTCCAGATGGTGATTTCATCATCAAAGGCGTTTGAACCATGTATTTTCCCGGAATCGATTTTACTCCAATTCCGTTATTCATGTTTATTTTTGAATTATCAATTTCAGATAATTTCGTTTCGTTGTACTCGTATTCGTTGCTGTCAAAATCTCCTGGAAGCCAAAAAACTTTGTTATTTTCGGTCAAATTAAATTGGGTAACCTCATCAGAAATAATGAAATAATTTAGTTCAGCCTGTCTTGGAAAATCATATCGAAAAGCCACACCTTCATCAAAAACTCTAAAAATGATATTCATTTTAACTTTAGATTCTTTGCTGATTAGCGACACCGTCAATTCATTGTAATGATTTACAATCGATGCTTGTTCGCCTAAAACAGGTTTCCAAGACTCGTTGAAAGTAGCCGTTTTTGAATCCAATATTTCAAAATTGGCATCTAAAGCCGGTTTTTCCTTTAATTTTATTCCTAAAGCACTTTCCAGAACAACTGCTTTATTTTTATAGTTTACGGAATAAACGGGTTGTCCGTTGCTTGCCAATTTGAAGTTTACGGCAATTTTACCGGAAGGCGACTGAACACTTTGAGCGCTCAATATACTTAAGGTAAAAAGGAATAAAAGAGAAAATAAATGTTTCATTTGGTTTGGTTTTTTTAATGGACGAATATAGTTAAAATCTATATTTTATTAAGCCTCAAGCGCCACAAATATTCGTTTTTTTGTTAAAAAACCCTTCAGTATTTAACTGAAGGGTTTCACCAAATAAACTAACCAAATTTACTTAATCAACTCAAAAGTTACCATCTTGTCTGCATCCGAATTTGTGCCTACAAAAACTTGAAAAGCTCCTGGTTCAGCAATAAATTGCAAATCCGAGTTATAAAATTTTAGTTCTTCAACAGAAATATCAAAAGTCACTGTTTGTTTTTCTCCTTTTTTAAGGGCTATTTTTTGAAAGCCTTTCAGTTCTTTAATTGGTCTGGTAACAGAACCAACCAAGTCTCTGATGTACAATTGTACAACTTCTTTTCCGTCAAAATTTCCGGTATTGGTAACGTCAACGCTAACAGTTACTTTGTCAGTAACAGTCATTTTATCCGAAGATATTTTTAGATTCGAATATTCAAAAGTGGTATAACTCAATCCGAAACCAAAAGGAAATAATGGTTCATTTCTCAAGTCAATATAATTAGATTTGAATTTTTCGAATTTTCCCTCTTTGTTGCCAAGTGGTCTGCCCGTATTTTTTTGACTGTAATAAATAGGCAGCTGTCCTACACTTCTTGGAAAAGTGGCCGTTAATTTTCCCGAAGGATTTTCATCTCCAAATAAAACATCGGCAATAGCAGTTCCCGCTTCACTTCCTGCAAACCAAGCATCTAAAATGGCTGGAACGGTCTCGTTTTCTTGATTTAAAACCAATGGACGTCCATTAAACAAAACCAAAACAACCGGCTTCCCTGTTTTCAATAATTCTTGTAATAAGTCTTTTTGAGCCTGCGGAATTTCTAGATTCGTTCTGCTGCTGCTTTCTCCGGACATTTCTGCTGATTCACCAAGTGCTGCAACAATCACATCCGATTGATTGGCTACTTTCAAGGCTTCCGCCAATAATTCAGCCGAAGTTCTATTATCGCGATGCAAGGTTTTCCCGAACATAGTCGCTTTTTCTTCGAAAGTGGCATCATAATCTAAATTGCTTCCTTTGGCGTAAAGTACATTCGTTGCACTTCCGGCTACTTCTTTGATTCCGGCTACTAATGAAATTGATTTTTCCATGTTTGTAGCCACACTCCAAGTTCCTGCCATATTCTCTTTGGCTTCAGCCAATGGACCAATAACAGCAATAGTTCCCGATTTTTTCAAAGGCAACAACTGATTTTGATTTTTTAATAAAACCAATGATTGTGCAGCAATTTTTCTGGCTTCTGCTCTGTGATTATTCGTGAAAATTTCAGTTTTAGCTCTTTTCACATCACAATATTTATACGGATCCTGAAACAATCCTAAATCATATTTGGCATTCAAAATAAGACGAACTGCATTGTCAATTTGTTCGATGCTTACCTTTTTCTCGTCTAATGATTTTTTCAAAGTAGTCAAAAATCCTTCGCCCACCATATCCATTTCAACTCCGGCATTTATTGCCAAAGCCGATACGGTTTGCAAATCGCCCATTCCGTGTTCCGTCATTTCTGGAATCCCAGTAAAATCAGTAACGACAAACCCTTTAAACCCCCATTGTTTTCTCAATACATCGGTCATTAACCATTTGTTTCCAGTTGCAGGAATTCCGTCAATTTCGTTGAAAGAAGCCATTGCCGAACCTACACCTGCATCAACAGCAGCTTTGTAAGGTGGAAAATAATCGTTAAACATCCTGATGTGACTCATATCAACCGTATTGTAATCGCGTCCTGCTTCTGGCGCTCCATACAAAGCAAAATGTTTTACACAGGCTAAAATGGTATTATTTTTTGACAAATCATTTTGTTGGTATCCATTGACCATCGCTTTGGCAATTTGACTTCCCAAAAATGGATCTTCACCCGAACCTTCAGAAACTCTTCCCCAACGCGGGTCACGAGAAATATCAACCATAGGTGAAAAAGTCCAATTAATTCCATCTGCACTCGCTTCCTTTGCAGCAATTTGAGCACTTCTTTCTATCAGTTTCATGTCCCAACTGCAGGATAATCCAAGCGGAATTGGGAATGTAGTTTCATACCCGTGAATGACGTCCATTCCAAAAAGTAATGGAATTTTCAATCGGCTTTTTTCGACAGCAATTCGCTGAACTTCTTTTATTTTCTGAACTGATTTGATGTTGAATAAACCACCTACTTTACCTTCTTCGATATTTTTAGCCACATTAGAACTATTGGCGGCTCCGGTTGTAATATCGCCTGAAGTAGGCAAATTTAACTGTCCGATTTTTTCATCCAAAGTCATTTTAGATAATAACTCGGAGACAAATTCAGTTTTAGGTTTTATTTTAACTGCTTTCTTATTTTCCTTTTTTTGGCTGTAGCCAAGGACTGAAAAACTAAGTAGTACTAGTATTAATTTCGTATTCATTTGTTATTTTTTTATTTGTTGAAACATCCAATCATAAATTTCTTGGTTGTCATATACCCGTGACCAACTGTCGTGATTAGCGTCATCAAAGAGCGTTAATTGAACATTGGCGTTACAGCTTTTTAATTTTTTATAGATTGTAACAGAATAATCGGCATTTACTACATCGTCTAATAAACCATGAAAAATTCGGGTTGGAATATCCTTTATTTTACAATCTTCAATCATTGGAACCCGATCTACAAATCCTGCAATGGGTACTAAAGCCGCGAAGGTTTCAGGATGTGCAAAAGCCAGATTCCATGCTCCCCAACCGCCCATACTAAGGCCTGTAAGATAAATTCTGTTACTGTCGATGTTGTTCTCTTTTTGAATTTTCAGAATCAAACGGTACAATACTTCTTCATTCCAATATTCATTCTCCGGACATTGTGGTGCCAAAACATAGGCATCGAGTTCGTGGGTTTTTAAATATTTAAAAGGTCCGTGAACTTTCACTTTTTCGATATCCGTTCCTTTTTCACCGGAACCGTGAAGGAAAATGATTAAAGGCTTTTTTTCTTTGACATTTGCCGGAATATGTAAAGCGTACCCTAATTCGTATTTCTGAACGATTTCGGTTTTTATTTTTCCGTTTACATCACTTTGTCCAAAAGAAACAATGGAAAATAATAGCGTGATTACTGCTAACTTACATTTCATCTGATTTTTATTTTAAAATCCATATTGAGTGGATGAAAAACCTAATGTTTTTAAGCCCACTTTTACTTCTGGTGCCTGCATAAACAGTTTCCAAATTAATCCAGTACGATGGTTCTCAATCATAGGAACAATTGTTCCTTGATCAATGGCTAAATAACGTGGCGTTACCCAATTATAATGCGGTGAAAAGGCATCATACGGTCCGGCAACTCCCACTAAAGTGCTCTTTTTTTCATCGTATAAATAATGTAAAAATTTCATGCTTTCCGCAGGTGTAAACGGGAAAGAAGACAAAGCTGCCGTTGGCGAAATTACTCCAGTATCATTCAAGGGTTGGTGTGCTGTATATCCGGTGCTACCATCCGTATTTCTGGTATAACTTGCTGTAAGTCCCCAACATTTATCAGAATAACCCGTCCATTGTTTTGGATTGGCAATACAGTATTTATTGATGATTTTAGAATGGTTTTGTGTCAATGTCCAATAATTAGCATACGCATCCGTTAATCCACGAGGATCCATTCCCAAATATGAATATTGGGACCAAAACAAAGGACCAACATTTCCTGTAGCGCCATTATAATTTAAAACTACCGGCAAACCATATTGAGAACTTCCGTTTACAATAGCTCCATTACGAGCCCAAGCTTCATGATAAGCAGCGGCAGGTATTGGATGTGTTGGCGAAGCAGCTCCCAAAACATAAGTAATTAAACATTCGTTGTAGCCTTCTAATTTGAAATTCATTTCCCAACCATAGTTTGGTGACCAATGCCAGTACATCGCGTTTTCTCCTTTGGTGTACCAATCCCATTCTACACCTTTCCATAAATCATCTGCTTTGGCAGCGAGTGCTTTCTCTGTTGTATTTCCGTTTTTAAAATATTCTCTAACCGTTAATAATCCTTGACATAAAAAGGAAGTTTCAACGATATCACCACCATTATCTTTTGTTCCAAAAGGAATTACTTTACCCGTTGTACCGTTTATCCAATGAGACCATGCGCCATGAAATCGATCTGCATTTTCCAAAAAAGTCAATGCTGTTGTAAGACGAGAAACAGCTTCTGTTCTAGAAACAAAACCTCGTTCTACACCTACAACAAGTGTCATTAACCCAAATCCGGAACCTCCAGTTGTAATAACATTAGCTTCAAAACCAGGATCATCAGTAAGGTAGCGTTCTCTGGCTAATTTAGAATTGGTTTCTGCATATTCCCAGAAATATTTGATAGCATCTTTTTGAACTTGATCTAACACTTCGGCATCCGTTAAAGGAACTACAGGTGTTGTTGGAGTTGTAGGTAATGGCGTACCACTGCCTTTTCCTTCAGGAGATGAGGATGAACAAGATATAAAAAGGTTCAAAAAAATTAGTACGTATAAGTAGCTTTTCATTTTTTATAAAATAAAGGCATTAATAATTAAAAAACACACCTGATTTTCAGAAAACCAGGTGTGTAAAAGAACCTTCTATCTGTTGTCTTTTTCTAATTTATATAAAGCAACAACTTCATTATCAGAAAGCGCCGCATTATAAATTCTAAACTCATCCATCATACCTGTATAATTCAACATCCAACCATCTGGAGCGCCCCATGGAGCACCTAAATGTTGTTGATATCCTCCAATAATGAATTTTGAAACATTCGAATTAGCCAAGTCTCCATACCCAACTCCACCGGCAAGAGGATCACTTGCGTATCTCTTACTTATAGATGTAGGTAAATCAAGTTTTTGTCCATCAATGTACATACTGTAAGTAGAACTGGCTCCGCTATAAGTCCATACTATATGTTTCCATGTTCCAAACATATTCTTCAAAAGATTATCACCTGTATGTTCTATAAACTGACCTGACCATGCAATACTTGGAGTTACATCTTTTTGAACGTGATTTTTCATTAACATTGTTGTTGCCGGACCTGTACCTTCAACCAAAGAGAAAATATTCCCCCAAAAATCGGTTGTTTTTGGCAACATAAATAATGATTGTGCACCTCCTGTGTGCGGATTTGTATTAATCCACATAGAAACTGTAATGCTTTTTACATCAACCAAAGCATTTCCTACTGTACTGTATTCAATAAAAGAACTTGCTGATCCTTTATAAGCCAAGCCTTTGATTCCGTTTCCATAAGTTACATTAGTTCCTACTCCGCCGGTTATTCCGTTTTTTGAATCTGAAATATTATCTTCAAAACTGAATTTGCTAATTAAATTAGCGGCCGCAACATCATCTGAACTTTCATACCCACCAATTGCTTCATAAGCAATTGGGGCATTAACTTTATCTATACTGTCCTCGTTACAGCTCACAAAAAGTTGTGAAACCAAAACAGAAGCAAATAAGAAAATATATTTATTTTTTTTCATTTTTACTGTTTTTTAAAAATTAATACCCAGGATTTTGTGTTGATAATCCACCTGTTTGTGCAATGAAAGCTTGTGGTAATGGAAACAATTCATGTTTACCGGTAACAAATGTTTTTCCGTCAACGGCAAAAGCAGCTTGAGCTTGACCTGTTCTAACTAAATCAAAGAATCTATCATGTTCCATTGCCATTTCAACTCTTCTTTCTTTCCAGATTGCAGTTCTCACATCACCTTGCAAAACAGCAGTTGTGTTTGCTAATCCCGCTCTTGTTCTAATTTGGTTCAACAAAGGAATTGCCTCAGTAGTTAGTCCTAATTCATTTAATGCTTCGGCTTTCATCAATAATACTTCAGCATATCTCAAATATTTGATGTTTGTATCTGTTTCCCAACCATCTGTAAAAGCAGAAGAATACGCTTTATAATTGTATCTCGGATTTTCTACCGTTAATGGCACTACTCTACCATCGTATAATGTAGTACCAGCAAAAATGATAGTTGCCTCTTTTCGAACATCACCTTCTTCATAAGCGTTTACTAAACTTACTGATGGTGTATTGAAACCCCAACCCCAACCACCGGCACCACGAGCACCTTGTGTATTAGAATATCCTGAGATTCCTTTGGCCGGAACAGAACCTGTACCTTGAATTTCAAAAATAGATTCAGCATCATTTTCTCCGGCTAATCTATACATAGAAGCATAATCTGAAACAATAGAATATCCTGTAACCAAATTACAGTTGTCTACTACTTTTTGCCAATTTTCTTGGTATAAATTTATTTTTGCCAACAAAGCATAAGCAGCACCTTTTGAAGCTCTTCCTCTTTCAGAAGCTGGATATGCTGATTTGTTTGGTAAAGCTGCAATAGCATCATTCAAATCATTTTCGATGTAAGCATATACTTCTTCGCTTGATTTACGGGTTAATTGCATCACTCTGTCTTCTTCAGAAGATGGATTTGGCAAATGATCAATAATTGGAACCCCTCCATAGGTTTTTACCAAAGTAAAATACATAAAAGCTCTCAAGAATTTAGCTTCTCCCAATAATCGTGCACGCAAAGCCGGATCTGCTTTGTCTAATTGCGGGATAATACTTAACGCTTGATTGCATCTGTTAATTCCTTCGTAATTAGCGGCAAAAATCTCACTTGTAGACGGCGTTGAAGCATTATAAGTCAAGGCATCCATTAAATCTTTATCGGAACCGGTATCTCCAGGAGATGAACCTTTATCTGCATCATCAGAAGCAATGCTTGACAACCCAATCCAAGAAAAAGAAGTCATGTTCCAATCTAAAAATTTACTATAGATTGCAGTTACAAAAGTGGCTGCTCCTGCATCATTATTGAATAATTCAATATCTTTTGTAGAAATAGATTCCGTTTGGTCTACATCTAAATAATCGTTTGAACATCCTGAGAAAAAGTAGGCGGATAGCGCAAACATTGATATATATATCTTTTTCATTGTATTAAAATTTTAAATTAGCTCCGATAACGAATGATCTTAATGTTGGGTATGCATCCAACTCAATACCTTGAGTTCCATAAGGATCTCCATTACCATTTAATTCTGGTGAAAAACCGGAGAATTTTTGAGTAATAAATGGGTTTATAGCGTTCACATATATTCTGCAAGAATTTAAAAACTCCCCTTTCAAAGTAATTTTGTATCCTAACGTAATATTGTTGATTCTAAAGAAATCACCTGATTCTAAATAATAAGTAGAAGCTGCTGGAACCAAATTGAACGGAGCCGGGTTTGAAGCCGTTGTGTTATTTACTGTCCAAAAATTTGTTGCCAATGATTCTTCTATATTTTCTCCTGTAAAACGTTGTGCTTTTTTACCATTGTACACTTTTGCTCCAGAAGTACCGTATCCGTCTACTGAAAAATCAATGTTTTTATAGTTTAATCCTAAACTAACTCCATAAGTAGAAGTTGGTAAAATAGATCCCACATACTTTTTATCTTTATTTTCATCCAAAGCATCTTGAGTTACTTTGGTACCTGTTGCTGTATAATATAACATTTTACCATTTGTAGCATCAAAACCAGCATATTCATATAAGTAGAAACTACCTAATGGTCTGCCAATAGATGTATTGTCTAATAATTTTGTCCACTGTCCATTTGATAAATCTCCTCCGTGAATTGGAGCCAATGTAGCATCTTTCAGACCGGTAAGTTCATTTTTGTTGTTAGAATAATTTCCTCCAACCCAGTAACTCAAATTATCTGTAAGTTTATCATCCCAACGCAAAGCAATCTCATATCCTTTATTAGAAACTTCTCCAACGTGTGCTGGTGAAGAATTGCTGATACCAGAAGTGATATATGGTCTTGTGTTCAAAATAACATTTGTTGTTGTTTTATCATACACATCAAACGATCCTTTCAATCTGTTGTTCAATAATTCAAAATCAATACCTGCAGACGTTTCTTCGGTAATTTCCCAAGATAAGCTTGGATCTACTTGAGAATTGATAGTCGTTCCTTCATTTAAAATTGAACCTCCTAAATAATAACTAAGTCCAGACGAATACGCTTGACTGTTAAGAGGCACATTTTGGTTTCCTAATTTACCCCAACCTCCTCTTAATTTCAATACGTCAATTCCTTTTACATTAGCCATAAAATCTTCTTTGGTAACAACCCATCCCAAACCAAAGGCAGGAAAAGTTCCCCAACGGTAATCTTTACCGAAATTTGATGAACCATCACGTCTGATTGTACCTGTAAACAAGTATCTGTCCATTAATTTATATTGGAAACGACCAAAATAAGAAGCTATTTTAGTTTCGTTAAATACTTCATCATTATATTTTATAATATTTCCAGAGTAATCAACATCCTTTAAAGACCAATAATTAGAATCTGCATTGACATTTTTTCTTTCAATAGTCAATTTTTCTCTTGCCCCTTTAACAGATGTTTCAATACCAGCAGTTAATTCAACATCATGAATATCAGCAAAAACTTTATTATAAGTTAAATAGTTAGACAAATTCCAATTGAAATATTGTTCCCTTCCTTTGGTTAATTCATTAATATTGGCTGGAAGAGTATTACTAGGACTAGGATCTGCAGCTATATCAATCGTTCTTGTATCTTCAAAATTGTAATTTTTCCAAGAATAATATTCACCGTTGAATTGAGAAGTGAATTTTAATGATTTTATAATTTCATAATCTAATTTCAGACCACCTTGTAAAGTGATGCTTTTTTGCTCTTCATCAAAAAAGTCTAATTGCGCTACAGGATTACCTACATTATTAAATGAAGAACCTGTTGTTCCTGCGAAACCATCGTTCCCTACAAAAGAAACACCGTACAGTCCATTTGAAAAACGAACTGGAACAATTGGAGATTGTTTGTAAGCGTTAGTAAAAGCACTCAATGGTTTTGGAGTCGAATTAGTTGAACCAAAACTGAAATTTTGATTTAAAGTCAGTTTTTTAGAAATTTTGTATTCATTATTATTTCTAAAAGTAGTACGACTGTAATCCAATCCGTTAAGAATTGCTTTTTCTTGATAATTTCCAATACTGAAGAAGTATTTAATATTTTCTGTTGATCCGGAAACGGAAACGTTATTTTGCAAATACGATCCTGTTCTGGTAATTTCATCAAACCAATCCGTATTAACCGGTTGATCTTGAGAGAAAGTAGTGGTTTGCAACGCAGCATTAGAATAATGAGAATACTTATTACTTCCTGCCATTTTTACTTTCTTCAAAGGCTCTCTGAAACCGGCAAAGCTTTCAAATTCAACAGAAACTTTGTCTCCTTTTCCTTTTTTAGTACTAATAATAATTACACCATTTGCAGCTCTTGTACCATAAATGGCTAATGAAGACGCATCTTTTAAAATTTCATATGATGTAATATCATTGGTATTAATATTATTAATATTATCCGTAGGCATACCGTCTACAATAAATAAAGGAGTTCGTCCTCCTAATGCGGTACCTAATCCTCTAATAATTACCGAAGGAGTACTTCCGGGTAAATCCGAAGAAACTACTTGAACACCCGCAGCCTTACCTTGTATAGCTTGAGAAGCATTCAACACTTTGGTTTTTGATATTTCTTCTGCTTTTAATGAAGTAATGGCAGTTGTATTATCAATCTTTTTTCTGGTTCCGTACCCAATGACAACTACTTCTTTCAATTCAGTGTCTTTGGATTCTTGCAATTTTATATTCATCGGTGCCAAAGTTGCTTTAATGGATAAAGCATCAAAACCGACCATACTAATTTTTAAAATCTCGCCTTCTTTGGCATTGATATTAAAATTTCCATCAAAATCGGTATCAGCTGTCGTCTTAGAATCGGACGCAACAATAAATGCTCCGGGAATTCCAATTCCATTTTGATCTAATACCTTTCCTTTGATTACTTGACAAGAAAAGTACGATGGAAGTAGAATGAGTGATAAAAAGCTAAAAATAAAATTTCTCATAGGGTTATTAAACGTTTAAGTTAGTTGTGCTAAATTAGATAATTACAACGTTGTAGTAACGAAAACACTACTACTACACGCATACATCAAAACGCAAAAATCGACAGAAAAACCAATGTTTTAGAGCCTCCAGAGAAAGATAATGAAGTAGTGCACGACTAACAATGATGTAGTAATGATGTATTGTAATTATGCAATGAAATAATATTAAAAATGAATTATCTACAAAAAAACTTTGTTTTTTATACAGTTAATAAAAATTTAGAAAGGTTCTCATCTTGAACAAGATTTAATTTCTTTCTTAATCGGTAGCGTTGTAACTCAACACCACGGAAAGAAATATTCATCATTGGTGCAATTTCTTTAGAAGAAAGATTCATTTTTAAGTAAATACAAAGCTTAATATCCTTTGGAGTCAGGTTAGGATATTTCTTGGAGAGATTAACAATAAATGCATTGTGTATCTGATTCAGGTTTGTTTCAAAAGTTTCCCACTCGTGTTTATTCACTGAATTGATTTTTATTGCTTTTTTAATTTCACTTTTGAGTTTATTAAAATCGGTTTCTGTGTCCAGAATCCCTTGAATTTTTTCAATCATTTCACTTTGCTTTGCAATAGAGAGTGATTTTCCGGCAACCTCGGATGATTTGGATTGTATTTCGAGTTCCAAAATATGTTTTTCATATTCCTGACTATTCAATTCATTTTCGGCTTTTAACTCCATCTCCAGAATTTTCTTTTGATGCTTTAGTTCTTCTTCCTGCAATTTCATTTTTTGAATGTATCGCAAATTATTCCATTTGTAATACAAATAAAGTATCACCCCTATGATAATAAAATACAATGCAATCATCCAAAAAGAAAAATACCACGGTTTTGCCACGATAAATTGGAAGTTAGAAATTTTATCATAATGCAACCCGTCGTGTAGGTAAATAGTGATTTCATGGGAACCGCTATTTAAATTATTCAAAACAATCAAACCTTCATTTACAGGAATAAATTCTTTGGTTCCGTTTATTTTGTAAAACAAATTAGGCCTTGTTGCCCCAAAAACTCCAGATATCACATGTATGCGAAGCTCTGAATTGTATTTAATCTTCGCTTTATTTTTAACTAAAGTATTATCTACAAAGGCTTCAACACTTATATTCGATTTTTTCTTATTGGCATATTTGAGCTGCAACGAAATAAAACCATCATCCAGATTTAAAAGATAATTTTCTTTGTTTTTGAATACTTTTAAATTGTCATTAATGATTTTTCCCTTATAATATTTTTCTTGTATAATAGTGCGTATGAATTTATTATCATGTGCATAAATGTGATACAAAAGTCCTTCTTGAAGTACCAGAAAGTGATTTTCATCAATAGAGACAATGTTTGAAATGTTTTTGAAATTTGCATTAAACAATTCATTTGGTTCCAATTTATTAGAAATTGAATTATAAGTGTACCACGATTTATTAATCAAAAAAAGAATTTCATTTCGGAACTCGAATATCTTTACTCCAAAATCATTTGCAATTTTACTGCGTTGGGTAACATTTTCAACATTGGTGGTTTCATAAGCATCGTTATACTGAATTCGATACAAACCTCTATTATTATCGGCAGCCCAAATTTCATTTTTCCTGTTTTGAGCGACATATTTTATCGGTTTCAATATTTTATTTATAACAATATATTGCTTCAAATCAGTAGCATTATTATAGATAATTACACCGCTGTATGTGGCTTGCAAATACGAATTATTAATACTGCTTTTGGTTAAATTCCAACCTCCATTTATTGGACTTGATTTATAAAACAGTCCGTTGTCATATACAAAAGTCCCTTCGTTGTGACCAATCAGGTATTTATTGTTTATTTTACTAATATTCCAAGCCTGACCTTGTGTATTTGGAATTAAAGAAAGTTGCTTGTCTTCGTATTTAAAAACACCATGATTCGAAGCCATCAAATAACCTTTTGGAGTACTCACCACAGAATAAACAGAACCTAAAATACCCGAATTATCATAAAAAATAGAAATTGGAGAATTAACCTCAATGTGAGCTATTCCGTTGTCCAGACCCAGCCACAAATCATTCTCTTTGTCCTGACCAATACTCAAAATTGAGTTGTTCATCAGCACATTATTTCGATTAATATTTTTATAGGAACCGGAATTTAAATCAAAAATATAAACCCCTTTATTTGCTGTTCCTATGATTAATTTATTGTTTTTAATAAACTTGGCCACATTGATATTCGCTGTCTTCAGAATGGTATTCAACGGATTATTCCAAGCGCTCAGAACGCCATTTTCCTCAACATAAACGCCATTTTTTTTAGTAAAAATATAGGTTTTGTTTTGGTGTTTTTCAATTGCGTGAATAACATTATTCTCTAAAATGGACCAACCTTCTATTTTTTCAAAACCAGAACCGTTCATTTTATAAATTCCTTTTTCAACAGAAGCAACCAGCAACTGATTGTCTACCTCAAAACAATAAGATACCAAAAAAGGGAATTTATTTTCTTTAATTATTTTTCCGTCATACAGAAAAACTCCATTAAAAGACTGGAAATAAATTTCATTCTTGAATTTAAATATCTTCCAAATTTCTTCGTTATCACTGTCATCAAAAACGTTACTTTTATTGGAAATGGATACATAATACATCTTTCCGTTTTTTCGGAACCAATAGCCAAATTCTTTATAAGATCCAGTATAAATCCGGTCGCCATCCACCATTACAGAACGAATTATGGTCTTATTTGGCAAGCTGTATTTCTCCCATTTTACACCATCGTAACGCAATAAATAATAATTATTGGCAAAGTACATGGCGGCATCATTTCCTTGTGCAACACTCCAAATTTGGTTATCACCCTGATAATCAGATTTATTGTAATTTTCGACAAAAGGGAGTAATTCTTGTGCATACAATTGCAAAGAAGCTAAAATAAAAAACAGTATATAGAGTAGTTTGCTTTTCAAAACGTGTGGATTTATCTTCAAATATAATTACATTTATTCAATATAAAGCACAAAAAAAGCCTCTGAATACAGAAGCTTTTTCTTGAACATTATTTTATTTTAACTCAAAAGTAATTCATACACTTGATTGGCAATCTCGATTTCTTCATTGGTAGGAATAACCAAAATTTTTGTTTTAGAATTCGGTGTGTTGATTTCTCTGATTTCTTTAGAACGAACCTCGTTTTTAGCTTGATCCAATTCTAGTCCGAAATAATCCATATCGGTACAAACTAATTTTCGAATATAAGACGAATTCTCTCCAATTCCTGCGGTAAAAACTATGGCATCAAGTCCGTTTAGAACTGCTGTGTAAGCACCAATGTATTTTTTTATTCGATAGGCATTCATGTCTAATGCCAACTGACATTCTACGTTTCCATTCTCTGCATTGGCTTCAATATCTCTCAAATCACTAAATCCGGTAAGCCCCAGCATTCCGCTTTGTTTTTGCAACATCGTGTTGACATCATCCAAAGAATAACCCAACGAATTGACTAAATAAAATATCACAGACTGATCGACATCACCACTTCGGGTTCCCATAATCAAGCCGTTCATTGGACCAAAACCAAGCGTATGATCAATACTTTTACCATCTTTTACAGCGGTCATACTACATCCGTTTCCTAAATGTATGGTAATGATATTAGACCCTTTGGTAACCGAATTCTGTTTTAGATAATGAATTGCTTTTTCCGAAACATATTTATGACTGGTCCCGTGAAAACCATACAAACGAATTTTATTTTCCGTTAAAAGGTAATTGGGTAACGCATATTTATGAGCTACAACAGGAATAGTCTGATGAAAAGCGGTGTCAAAAACAGCCACTTGTTGTGCGGTATTAAAGATTTCCTCGGCAACATTAATCCCTTCTAAATTAGCCGGGTTGTGTAAAGGTGCTAAATCAAAAAGCTGTCTGATTTTCTCTTTTACTTCTTCGGTAATCACAACTGTTTTTGTAAAAGAACTGCCGCCATGCACCACACGATGTCCCACAGCCTGAATTTCCGAAGTGCTTTTTATCACTCCTACTTTATCGTCCATCAACAATTGAGCAATTTTTTCTAACCCAATTTTGTGGTTGGCAATAGGCAAGGTTTCCTGCACTTTGATGCTATCGGTTACATAGCTTAAATTTGATGTTTCTAATCCAATTCTGTCAATCATACCGCTGCAAATCACAGCATTTTCCGGCATATCAATTAATTGGTATTTTATAGAAGAACTTCCTGAATTTATAATTACTACTTTCATTAAAAAAATTATTATACGATTATAAGATTGAAAACTACAATCCTTGTGCTTGAATAGCCGTAATTACGACTGTATTTATAATATCATCAACGGTACAACCGCGACTTAAATCATTTACGGGTTTGTTTAAACCTTGTAACATTGGTCCAATTGCCAATGCTCCGGTTTCTCTTTGAACCGCTTTATACGTATTATTTCCTGTATTTAAATCAGGGAAAATCAAAACGCTGGCATGACCTGCTACTTCAGAATTTGGCATTTTACTTTGTCCAACTTCCAAGTCAACGGCGGCATCATATTGAATTGGCCCTTCAATTTTCAAATCAGGACGTTTTTGACGCACTATTTCTGTTGCTGTTCTCACTTTATCAACTTCATTTCCTTTTCCTGATGAACCTGATGAATACGAAAGCATTGCTACTTTTGGTTCTATTCCAAAGGCCAAACTGGAATCGGCAGAAGATATTGCAATTTCAGCCAATTGTTCTGCTGTAGGATTCGGATTGATAGCACAATCGCCAAATACAGAAACACGATCCTCTAAACACATGAAAAAGATAGAGGAAACCACAGAGCAGTTTGGTTTGGTTTTAATGAATTGCAATGCCGGCAAAATGGTATGTTGCGTCGTGTGTGCTGCTCCGGAAACCATTCCGTCCGCATGGCCTTTGTACACCATCATGGTTCCAAAATATGAAACGTCTTCCATTAAATCTTTGGCCATAGCCATAGAAACATTTTTGGCTTTTCGCAACTCATAATACGTGTTTACATAATCATCGTAGCATTTTGACTCTATTGGATTAATGATATTGACTTTAGAAAAATCGAAGTCTAAACCTAACTCGGCTACTTTATTTTCAATTTGTTTTTTGTTTCCAATAATAGAAATATCCACAACATCCATGGCTAGTAATCGAGAAGCGGCAATAATAATTCTTTCGTCATTTCCTTCCGGAAGAACAATGTGTTTTCTATGTTCTTTGGCTCTTTTTACTAAATTGTATTGAAACATTTTTGGTGTCATACCTTCCGCTTCAAAAGTGATTAGTTTTTGTGCCAAAGTATCCAAATCTACATACTTTTCAAAAGTACTTATTGATGTTTCAATCTTTTGTTTGTTATTTGCGTAAATCTTAGATTTGATAGAACCTATTTTATTGGTAATATAATACGTTCCTTCTTCTACAGCTATAATAGGTACAACTGTCGAAAGTCCTTCTATCAGTTTCAAAATGCTTTTTTCCGGCAGTATATTTCCCGTCAAAACAATTCCTGCAATTGCGGGATAATTAGCCGATTCATTGGCTTGTAAAGCACCCAAAATTATGTCTGCTCTATCGCCGGGAGTAATTACAAGACTGCTTTCTTTTAAATGCACCAAATAATTGCACAACTGCATCGCACCAACACTAAAATTACTGGTTTGATTGTTCAAATATGCCGAACCGAACAATACGGTGGCTTTTAGTTCATTTACAATTTCCTGAATTGTAGGGTTATTCAAACTGGATATTACCGGAATCGAATTGATTAATACTCCATTCGGAAGATTTTTCTTCAAGCCTTCATTGACCAATAAAACATTTTCCGGTTGCACTTTATTGGCAATAATCGCCAGCACTTCGACCTCTTTTACTTTGAATGAATCATACACCAGATACAAACTGTCTATTAATTCTTCTAAAGTTTTGCCCACTCCGGAACCCACAATGATAGTTGGAATTCCTAAATTCTTGGCAATTAAAACATTAATATCCAATTCAATTGCGGTTCCTTCTCCGGTAAAACTGGTACCTTCGACCAAAACAAAATCAAATCGTTCTTCTAAACGCTTGTATTTTTCAATAATCAAATCGATTACATCACCCAGTTTTCCTTTGTTTTTCTTTTTGATCAACTTGCTTTTTGTAATGGCATATGCATCATCAAATTCGATATCCAAACCAAAATGCGAAATGATGGTTTCGATATGATTGTCGAGACCGCCTTCTTCAAAATCTTCTATAATTGGTCTAAAATAACCAACTTTGGCAGTCTTACCAATAAGCAAACTCATCAAGCCCAAACTAATAATGGACTTCCCACAATTCTGTTCGCTTGTTGCTATATAAATGGCCTTATTCATGTTTGTATTATTAAATTATAATAAAAAAGTATTCTGTTTCTGTTTGTTTGCCAATTGTTAAAACCAACGTCGGCGTTTAAAATAGTATATCATTCCGAGAACAAGCACTACCATGATTCCCACAATGGTGTAATACCCATTTTGATATTTCAGCTCCGGCATATTTTCAAAATTCATTCCATAAACACCTACAATAAAAGTGAGCGGAATAAAAATAGCCGAAACGATGGTCAACGTCTTCATAATCTCATTCATCTTATGCGTTTGTGCCGAGAAAAAGAAATTCGAAGCACTTTCAAGTGAGCCCATATCCGACTCGATTTGTTCTAAAAGTTCCAAACTTTTTTGATGCAAACGGGCAAAAAAACTAAAATTTTCCATTTCCATTGCATTAAAAACATTGTCATCTTTTATGCTTTTTATATCATATAAAGAATCCCGAAGTGGAATGATGGAACGCTTTAAAAAATTAAAATTATCGCGATGCTTTTCAATTTTCTCCAAGATTATAGGATCTGCACTTTTTTTAGAAAGGTTTATCAAATCTTCCACTTTATCTTCCTCAGCCTCTATGGTGATGTAAAAATTCTCCATGATAGCGTCCAAAAGAATGTACAATAAATAATCGGCTTTTTTAGCCCTTACAATTCCCGAATGTGTCCGAATGCGTTCCCGAATGTGAGTAAAAAAATCGCTTCGTTTTTCCTGAAAAGAAATCAAAACGCCATCTTTCATCAAAAAACTAATTTGCTCCACACTGATATTATCCGAATGTTCCGCCGGTAAAAGCGATTTTATATTAAAAAACAAACAATCATGAGACTCTTCTAATTTAGTTCTTCGGGTCGTATTTAAAATATCCGCCAACATGAAATTATCAATATCAAAATAACCCGCAATCGCTTGCAAAAACACTATATTATTTAACCCGTGAATGTTAAGCCAATTCGTTTCTTTGGTATTAATAAATTTATCCAAATCCGAAACCTTAAAATCTTCATATTCTGTAAGATTCAAATCATCATACACAAACAACTGCATCTCCGATTCGTTGCTTTTATGAACTCCCGTATATTCTAAATTATAGGGGTGCAGTTTTCTTCCTTTTTTGTATTTAATTTTTCTCATTCCAACGGATTTATGTAGTAATATTACGAATTTTTTTTGCAAAAATCTCGCTATTTACCTCTTTTGGCATTCTCGAAAATGAAAGTACATTTTGGATTATCACTTACAATACCGCAAAAATAGGCAGAAATAATAACTCCTTTTATGAGATAAATCATATTATGACAGAATAAGAGTAAATTCTCAAATATTGTTACTAATTCAAAATTATAAGTCAAAAGGGTATTTATTTTAAAAATATATCAATAAATTTGGATATCAATACATTAAAAGACCATTTTCTCTTTATATACTAAAAATTCAATATTAACCTTTTTAATCCAGCTCTTACATGCAGAAAAAACTTGCCCTAATTATTACCTGTTTGCTTTTTTGTATCAATCAAGGAACATTTGCTCAAAGCAAAAAAAAGAAAGGAAAAGATAAAAATTCCGTTTCAGCCGCAGACACTCCAAAAGCCGATGCTAAAAAAGCACCAAAACCCTACAACAAAGTTATTGACTCTACAGCAGTCACCCAAAAAGGGCTTATTGATGTTCATAAAGTTGAAGAAAAATACCTTTTTGAAATTCCGGAATCACTCCTTGGAAGTGAAATCATGACCACAACCCGATATTCTAAAACCCCTGCAGGTGGTGGAATTTTTGGTGGAGAAGAAATCAACAGACAAGTTGTAAAATGGGAAAAAGGATTAAATAACAACCTGTTATTACGTTCTGTTACTTATGTTATTATGACTCCTGATGAGGATAAACCAATGGCTCAGGCTGTCAAAAACTCCACTTCGGACCCGATTATAGCGAACTATGATATCTTGGCAATCAAAAAAGATTCCTCCGGAAAAAAAGACGTTGGATACGTGATAGATGTAACCGGCACATTCGAATCTGATTTGCAGACTTTCTCTTTAGACCCCATAAAAAAACAATTACTAAACATACAAGGATTTCAAAAAGACAGGTCATTTATTCAAAAAATAAGCAGTTTCCCCATCAATACCGAAATTAGAACCGTAAAAACATTTGCGACCACAGCGCCACAATTATCGCTGAATCCAACACCGAAAATCGGCACTAATCTTCCTGCAGCTTTAGATGCCGGAGTGATTACATTAGAATTGAATACTTCCATGATTTTATTGCCAAAAAACCCAATGCGTAAAAGAACATTTGATGCACGTGTAGGTTATTTTGCAAACCAATATGGTGTTTTTGAAGAAGAATCACACAAATCAGATACTGAAGTTTTTGCGGTAAGATGGCGTTTAGAACCAAAATCAAAAGAAGATGCGGCCAAACAAAAAAGAGGTGAATTGATTGAACCTGCGAAACCGATTGTATACTACATTGACCCTGCTACGCCAGACAAATGGAAAAAATACATCAAACAAGGAATTGACGATTGGCAAATAGCCTTTGAAAATGCGGGTTGGAAAAATGCTATCCGTGGCGAATATTGGCCAGAAAACGATCCAACTATGAGTTTGGAAGATGCCCGTTTTTCTGTATTGCGTTATTTTGCTGCCGAAATTCAAAATGCGTATGGACCTAACGTTCACGATCCTAGAACAGGAGAAATTTTAGAAAGTCATATTGGTTGGTACCACAACATCATGAGTTTGTTGCGCAACTGGTATTTAATTCAAACTGCTGCAGTTGATCCTGCTGCTAGAAAAAAACAATTTGACGATAATTTAATGGGCGAATTAATTCGTTTTGTATCTTCTCACGAAGTGGGTCATACTTTAGGATTACGTCATAATATGGGAGCTAGTTCTGCTACTCCGGTGGAGAAATTAAGAGATGCTGCCTTCCAAGAGAAAAATGGACACACATCTTCTATCATGGATTATGCACGTTTCAATTATGTTGCTCAACCAGAAGATGGTGTAAAACATTTGTTTCCAAGAAATGGAGATTATGACAAATGGGCTATTAAATGGTGGTACTCTTATTTTGAAGATGCCAAAACAGATAAAGAAGAGAAAGCTATCTTGAATGA
>ERZ1034365.295-NODE-295-length-27982-cov-3.591722_pt1 | contig 27982 bp, 55 predicted proteins | sample MGYA00520615_ERZ1034365 | MGnify/ENA primary metagenome ERZ1034365 (study PRJEB33736, sample SAMEA104284505) | Azolla filiculoides | biome: Urban; feature: Water surface; material: Ditch water | place: Netherlands | collected 2015-10-28 | depth 0-0.1 m ...
CAGAGCTAACTATGTAAGCAGTTCGTTTAGGTTTGATTCCAGTTTTGAGTAGTGAGAGGAAAAGTTTTTGTAGAAAATTTGAGGATGGGGGAGTGGGCCCCCCCTTATTCCCACCCCATTCCAGCCCTACCCCCCTCGCTATCCCATGCCAAAACAGGGGTAAACCAGCAAAATGTACTAACTGGTTAGTTTGGTAAGTAGGCTGCGAGTGGCGGGTTCCCCTCTGAGGGGACCAAGCACTAGAGTTCTTTTGAAGTTTTCTAGTCTTTGCTCTTGTCATTCTCTGGAAGGTCTCTCTCTATCTCTTCTTCCTCTCTCTCCCTCTTGTATCAAGGCATAGACAGGAACGGGGTTTCTTTTCTTTTTCTTTTTTCCATGCTCTAACCCCATATTTGCCCAGGCTATCGGTCACAGTCTAGCCATAGCTTTTCCCTATCCATTAGCCGTAACTTGATTTCACTTGATCCCCATTTAAGGGTTATCACCTAACAGGCCCATAGACAGGGTTTAACGGGCTTTTGAGCGGCTTTTGTCGTTATGCATACCAATGCATTGGAAGAAGTTGTCCACAGTGCTAGTGCTATCTATCCACAGATAGTGGCAAGTTATCCACAAAACGTATTAGGGTTTGTCCCTAGTGCTTTTTTTACAATCAACAGGTTGTCCACAGAATCGCCGACATAATAGAGTCATAGCAAGAACGCTATGAATAGCAAAGGAAAATCAAATGTCTAAACAATTTGAGTATGAGACAACCCTTAACGGCGGCATAGTCTCTGTCTTCTTGGATATCACAGAAGAGCATGATGAAGACGGCATGCACGTCTATACAAATCTTGATTCTGTCTGGTATGAATGCACCGATGTAACAGGAATCCTTGATCAACAGACACTATCGGCTCTCGAGATGGAAGCGGAAAGCGTCTTCTTCGATAGCGGGGACGGCGGCTTTAATCCAGCCCGTGACGCTTTTCAATTGGGGGAATAATCATGCGCCATTTTATTGATAAACATATTGACGCCATTACCGCTATTGCATTGGGTCTCATTTTTGCCTGTTTTGCTTTGGCTTATTTTGACGTATTAACTAAATAATCGGGGATTAAATCATGATCAAATTATCCAAGACTTCTAAATTAGACGGGATTCTGTCGTGGTCTCTTCAGGCATTAGAAACATGCCCCGCTTCTGTAGACGCTTCTGGTGAGCTAGTAGACGCTTGCAAAGGGTGCTATGCCACTACAGGCAATTACAACTACCCGAACGTAAAAGCGCCCCGATTATCTAACCGTGAAGACTGGACCCGCTTAGATTGGGTTGACGATATGGTGAAGGCTTTGGATTCTTCGCGCTATTTTCGTTGGCTTGACAGCGGCGATTTATATGCCCTCCCTTTGGCCGAAAAAGTCTTAGAAGTTATGAAGCGCACTCCGTGGTGTAAGCATTGGCTACCTACAAGAATGCATAAATTCCCTAAATTCCGCCAAGTCTTGCAAAGCATGCAAGCGCTGGACAACGTCTCTGTGCGCTTCTCTTCAGATAGCGTGACGGGTCAATATATCGAAGGACTTCACGGCTCTGTGATTATTCCTACAAGTGAAGACACAAAAGACAATATGAAGCTTTGCACCGCTTACCAAACGGGCGGTAAATGTAATGGTTGCCGGTCTTGCTGGGATAAATCCGTCTCTCTCATTGCCTATCCAGCTCACGGCGTGAAGATGAACAAAGTCATTCGTATTTTGAAAGCGGCATAAAAATGATTTCATACGATTTTAAAGAGGGTCAATTGATCCGTCTTTTTCATGGCGTACCAGATGAAGCGTGGACAATTTACCAATGCCCTACAGAAGAGTTAAGGGCCGCTATTGCATGGAATGATGCAAATGGGGATTTTGACCACTTAGAGCGGGTTGATATCTTAGAGATCTTTATTCACGATTTCATTCGGGGGTGACCAATGAGAGACTATTTTTTGACCCCTATCAATCGAGAGACAGACGCGGAAAGCTTCTTCTTTTGTCTGTATCAAGACGGCCTGTTATTTCACCCTGAAGACAACCCTTCAGAAGTGATTAATAGCCGCTCTGGCAATTTACTCTTCACGGATCAAGAAGCTGTCGCTTTACGGGAGCGGATAGAAGAGGCTTATTCTGTTATGGATGATCCATGCGAGTTCATCTTGTCTTTGCATAACTGAGCCCTTAGGGGCTTTTTTCTTTTTTCTGTCGTCTAGCGGGTTTTGCTGGATTGTCTGTTTTCGTCTGTTAACGGCTAGACCGTTAGGCGGTAGCCTGTCTGGCTTTTACGGCGTAGGCGCTAGGATTGACTATTTAAAAACGGGCTTTTGAGGGCTTTTTATGCTTTGTGGTGCATTGGGTTATGGTTGACCGGAAAACGCCTAGAAACGCCTAAAAACGGCCTTGGTGCGCCTTGTCGTGCGCTGGGTTTGCATTGGACAATGAAAAGCGGTCATTTTGACCCCCATCGCTATCCCTGCGACCCCCTGCCTTGACCCCCTCACGGTCGGTCGGCGGTGATTTTCACGGTCCGATCAGCCTGGTCAGATATTCCACGAAGACCCCTCCCCCCTGGCAATTTTTTTTATGCCCCTTTTTGAAATTAGTGGATTTTGTTTTTTTGGCTGAAGGTTTAAAAACTTTTGATGTTTTTTTGCAGACGAAAAAAAGGGTGTAGCTGTTAACCACACCCTAAGTCCCAAGGAGAATGAAGTTATTTCAGGAATCGCAGTTTGTACAGTGTGCTGTCAATCTGATCGCCAATACCATCGAGCAGGTTTTGGATTTCACGGTCCCTTGGCATGACATCACGATTCTCAACAAAGAACTCACGCAGCTCAAGCAGCTCTGTCAAGCCATCTTCAGCAGGTGGGTAATAGTCAGCAGGGAACTGGATGATTTCACCAGTGACACCCTGAGTAGCTTCTACCAAGGCATCGATCAGATCAGGCATTGCGGCATAGAACTCACCCAAAGCCATGTGCTCTGCAAATGACTTGGTTTGCCAATGAAGAATGTGCGTGTTGGTTGCCGAATGAAGCAACGAAAGAATAAATTCACCCATGATTGGCTCCTTTACCGAGATTGTAAGTTATCCAACAAACGCTGGATAGTGACGTTGAGAGCATCCATTTCATCCATCTTGCGGATGGCCCATGCTCTTTTTTGTCCATGCCAACCAAGGATTGATCCCTGATGACAGTCTTTGCAAAGAGCAACGCAGGTGTATTGGAGTCCTTGGACAACGTGGTGGGCATCACTAGGCCCTGGTTCATCACAGACAGAGCAAGGAAGCTCCTTGACCCTGCCAAGATGTTCCCGTTCCTTTTTGGTTAGAGTGTTATTCATGCGCTGAGGAGTCTCCATGCTGCTGCTGCCACACTTGGAACTTGTCCGTTGCCAATGGCTTTAAGTCTGTCCACTCTTGAGGCCAATCCATTCGCAGCTCCGAATGAGTCGGGTGAGGGTATGTCAGTCCGTGTTTTAACTTTACATAATCCCGCCATTGATCGAATCTTAGTTTTCCATTGTCTGGGCGAGATGCTGTCGTTCCGCCCTTCCAATCCGTAGCCAATACGGTTGGCAACAATCCAGATTCTGTTTCGCTTATGGTCAAGTCCTGCAAAGTCAGCTCCCAGCACACCCCATCTTGCATCAAACCCCATTGCGGCCAAGTCTCCAAGAACTCGTCCAAGTCCCCTAGAAGTGAGCATTGGTGAGTTTTCCACAAAGACGCATCTTGGTCGTACTTCACAAATGATCCTGGCCATGTGCTTCCACATTCCAGATCGCTCTCCATCAAGGCCATCTCCTTTTCCTGCGGCTGAGATGTCCTGGCACGGGAATCCTCCAGATACAACGTCAACAAGTCCTCTCCACGCGAAACCGTCAAAGGTTTGTACGTCATCCCAAATCGGGAAAGGCGGGAGAAGTCCGTCATTTTGTCGGGCACACAGTATGCTAGCTGGGTATGGTTCCCACTCAACGGCACAGACGGTTCTCCATCCGAGTAAGTGTCCACCAAGTATGCCTCCACCAGCACCTGCGAAAAGAGCCAACTCATTCATTACGACCTTTCTGTTATCCAAGATTACGCATCTCAGAGCGCTTGGAATACTCCTGTGTCTTCCACACTTCAATCCTTGCTTGAGCAGCAGTGAGCATCCACTTTAGGTGAGCTTCTTCCTCAATAGCCTGTTTGTTAGCCATGATGGCTTCTAGGTACTCAGGGCTTGCATAAGCATCTGTGTCTTTGCCACCAATGGTGGTTGATGTGCTCTTGTTGGCCTGTTGCGCTTTTACAACTTTCAAGTAGTTCTCTGTGTAAGCCACATCTCCTTTTGCTTGAGCATATCGCTCTGCGTGTTCTTGGATGTACCTGATGGCTTTCTCTGGGTTGATTTCCATGCTTTGCTTTCAAATGTGTTGGTTGATCAATGCTTCTATGCCTTTACCTAAGTCTCCATTACCCATCTCTGTCAAGACTTGTCTTTGGATACTGTTTAGGTGTAAGCCTGTGTAATCTGTGTATGTGGGTCTGTCTTTCTTTTTCTTTGTTCCAGCACCCTTACGAGCACCACCCCACGTTCCTATTGGTCGACCTAATCGCTTCTCTCTGAGCTTTCGGTTGTGTTCACGCTCTTTGAGGATCAGCCACTCAGGCTTTTGATACTCAAAGGGATCGTCCAACTCTTGAATCATGTTGTCTCCACAATGGGTCGAGCCTTCTTCAGTCGGATAGTCTCTTCAACAATAAACAGAGCCTTCTCCATCTCTTTGACCGTACATTCATCGAGCTGGCTGTCATGGATGTCCATCACCAACTTCACAGCAGTCATCTCTGGTCCCGTAAAGCCAAATGAACCACGCTCAACACCACGCTTACCCATCGAGTAAATGGCATCTTGAGCAGCTTTGATTTCATTGGCCCAATCCACACCAAGCTCATCCCTGACACGGATCAAGGCTTCACTCATGTTGACAGCAGCAATCAACACATCAACATGGTCTTTGGTTCCAGCTCCTGTCAGGATAGAGTCCAAGGCTTCATGGTTCTTTAGCTTCAGTGCCACACCAGCAGTTGGCAGTGTTCCTACCTTTTTCATGCCAGCAATGAGCCAGCTCATGTTGTCCAGGCGAACACCGTGGGGTTTGTATTTGCTTTTCTTTCTCATTTCATCTCCAGTTGGAATGCCAATTATTGGACAGAATCAACTTGATTTGAATAGGTGCTTACCCTACAAAAGATTCTCTTGCACCATCACCTCAACCATGCCAACAGTGCCGTACACCTTTGTTGCGTGAAGAGACACCACCTGCGTATCGTCCTTGTAGACAATGCCGTTCATGCTGTCTAAGTAGGCTTTTACGATGTTGTCGATGTCTGGCTTCTTGCATGGCCTCTCAGAGCCGTCTAAACAGGCCGCAGAGCGCTTTTTAGAGTACGAGGCAGGGATTGGTACTGTGATGTATATACAAGCCACTACAGGCGTTTCTACGGGATCTGATGAACCCATAGCAATCTTGGCAGCTTCTTTGATCTGGTCTTCGTAGTCTCGGGTTTTTGTTGGGGTGTAAGCTGAGACAAAGTTGCCCCTGCGAGCAAACTTGGGTCGACCCTTGCCAACAGGTGTGCCATCTACTCGGAAGATTACCTGGAAGGTCATGTGTTGCTCCTTGCTTCTAGCCATGTGCCAAACTTTGAAATCTCTCGGTAATTCTTGAACCATTCTTTTGCTGCTTGTTCATTAAGCGATTTCACGCCATGTTCAAGGTCAGACTGAACACACATTGACCATTCATCACTTATGGCCTCACGCTCGTCAGCACGGACAAGGGCGGCAAAGCGTTCAAGCGCTTCCCATTCGCCATCAGAAACTAAAGCCGGGTAGTTTGCGGCTGGAAACCCAGCCTCCCTCGCCATGCGGATGATGTCTTCTTTGGTCATGGTGTGTTCTTCTCCAATACGATGCGCTCCAACACTTCCATTGACCTACACAGGTCTTCATGCAAGTAGTCAGGCATACGTTCTTTCAAGCTAAATGCCCAAGACTCCATTGCGGACAACAGCTTGATTGCTTGCAGGGCTTCTTCTTTGGTCATGTGTTCTCCTTGATGCCGTGGGCGGCTACCCATCCCTGCCATCTGTTTCTAACGTGCATGTTGCGATAGCTGTTGTTGAAAAGATCGAGTGGCTGCACAAAATTGTCCTTATGCCATTGCTCGAATTCAGAGCGCATATCTTCATCCGTCAGCGGCCCCTGCTGCGCCTTCAGCCCTGCCAGTTCTTTGCTCAAAGCCTCGCAGTTCGGGCAGTAGCATGATTGGACGGGTGTTGGCATTGCAGCGTTTGAAATAACACCGCGCCCTTGGTAATTACCGTGTGCTTCGGCCCACTCCGTAGGCTGCACGGGTGCTGGCTGCTCTGCGGCCCGCTTCATGATTTCAGGGAACCGCTCCCACATCATTTCAAGCAGGTGTTTGTCTGTGATTGGTGCTCTCATACGACCGCCTTGCCGTCCAGTGCGTCCTTCAGTTTGGTGATGGCGTTGTCTACCAGTTTCTCGTCATGCCATTGGTTGCCGCCATCGGTTATGTGGGCCGCACCGCAAGATTCCAGCGCATCCAGCCCAATCGTCATCGCCTCCCGTGCCTGCGCCATGCCAGCAGATACGCCCTGCAGATAGAGCTGGTGATAGCGGACATCAGGTATCAAGCCTGCGTGGGTGAGTGCTTGTTGGTATTTCATTTGATTCTCTCCACGCAAACCAGATAGCGGATGTCACCTGCGTTCGAGCCAACGGCTGTCAGTAGCGTTGTGGCGAACTCCATGCCAGCCATCTCTTTTGGTCGGCGGCTTTTGGGTGTGTTCACAGTTCGCATCACATGGGCGTAGTTATCCAAAGCGGTTTCGATGTACTCGCGTTGCCCGACTTCCAGCATTGACGCAAGAAATGTGTTCCAAGATATCCTGCGTGTCATGGCTCAATGCCTCCTGTCGGTTTTGTTGCGCGGATCAATGGCTGATCGGGGTCAAGTATCAAAATCCCATGCGGATCGCTCGCGATATCGCTAGGGTGGCGGGGCGTTCCCGTGTACGGATTGAATGCGATCATCTCTCTGCGCTGCGCGGAAAGCCATCGTTCATCGGCTCGGATCAAGCCTGCGTGGGTGAGTGCTTCTTGGTAGTTCATTTTGATGCTCATTTTTGTTTGAAGTACCACTCTTTGTATGCAGCGAGGTTTTTGTAGCCTTCATAAGACTCAAAGATTCTCCACATTGCCCAATTGCTCATGCGAGCAAGTCCGACCACGGCCAGCAGTAGTGCCAACCAACCAGCGCAAATTGCAGTTAAGAAGCCCATCGCCAAAACCATATTGTTCATTTGGTTTCTCCTCTTATCGAGGCTACGCCTCTGGCTCGGATGGCGGTGGCGATGTTTCTGACGGTTGCATCAGCGTCACCAAGCTGGTCGTAGTAGCCCTTGCCTCCAACAACGTGGTCAGAGTCTTCACACACCTTTGCACAAGCCTCACGCTCGGCAGCAGCGACAAGGGCGGCAAAACTTTGAAGTTGATATGCTGAATGAACAATTCCTTCAGAATCAGCCAACCCAGCCTCACGCGCCATGCGGATGATGTCTTCTTTGGTCACGTGTTCTTGCTCCTTAATTTGGCTTCGATGGCTTTGCCAAGTTGGGCAATGTTGTGGTCTGTGTCACAAACAATTGGCTCATCAATAAGTTTTGTAATGGTTGACATATTTACGGCAAGAATTTCCTCATCCGTCAGCCCAACCCATGTGCGCTGTGCTGGCTGCTCTGCCAGTGCTTCTCGCAGGGCGGTGATGGCTTCATGTGTCTTTGGCATCCGTCCGCTTGTTCCAATGACATTGGCTTCCAACGCTTCCAGCGCTCGCTTCATTGCTTCGTCTTTTGTCATAGTCCAACCTGTTTCAGTGCTGCTTGAAGACCTGCCAGTCCACCAACAAACTGGTTGTTGATGTAGATGGCTGGCATCTGGCGAATGTTGGCATCTTGCATTTTTTTCTCTGCAACAGGATTGGCATCAACCCAATACTCTGTGTATACCAAACCCTTTTGCTTCATCAACTGTTTTGCTGTCGTGCAGTTGGGGCAGTTGCTTTTTGTGTAGATGGTGACGTTAAATTCAATGATGTCTGGGTTCACAGCAATGCTTCCTCTAGTTGATCACGCTGTTGTTTAGCGTATTCTTGGATCTGTTTGTTGGTCCAAGGTACTGGTCCTGTTGGTGGTGGGAAAGGCCAAGTCATTCCAATGTTCCTTCTTTCATTTGGGTTAGGTACGCTCTAATACGTTCCTTTGCACCCATGCCATACAATTTTTCTGATCTCTCAAGCATCGCTCTTACAAACTGGTTGTCTTTTGTGACTTCCCATGATCGAAAGATGATTCTTGCTTCACCTTGTTCAATTTGAACTCGGTCACCTGTATTTGATTGTTTTTTTCGGTACTCGTACATTGGTGCTTACCCTGATTTAACGTGAGGCCAGTTAGGAAACCACATAGGCTCGTCATTGGGGTTCTCAACGTAGGTCTGAGCATCTGGGTGAAACCACAGCCTGATCGTTGGCTCACCATTGGCTGAACCTTCGTAGTTACGCTGTTTTCTGCAAAGCAAAAGTTGGTCAGAGTCACTGAACTTGGGTGAAGCTCTTCCCATGTCCTTGACTTCATCTTCCTTTTCTTTGTTTCGCCATACCATCCAAACGTTGTCTACCAGGTCAACAATCGCACCAGAACCTTTGGTGTCATACTTGTTGGGCACAGCGTATTCGTTGGCAGGTTTACGCAAGTGATGGATCAGATGAACATGGACGTTGTAGTCCCTTGCGATGTTGATCAACTCACTGACAAAGTTCTTTTGACCAGACATGTCGTCTTCACCCATCACACAAGTTGCCAAGTTGTCGATGAAGATGTGACCGATGGCCAACTCCTTTGCACAGTACCTGCACATGCCGATGATCAAGGACTGCTCAACAGCACCCATCTGGTCGTACAGCCAAAGCTTGTTCTCTGTCCATTCGCTGAACTGGTCATACAGGTCGTCTATGTAAGCAAAGCCTTCCTCTGTTTGGAACTCAGGCCCCATAGGGTTCAAGCCGATCCACATCCTTGCCATGCGTTGTAAGGTTGTGACAGGCTTCATCTCAAAAGAAGCAATAGCCACCTTTTCGCCTTGACCCATCAAGGACAAAGCAATCTGCGATGTGACCAATGACTTGCCTGAGCTGTTCTGACCAGCCCACAAGGTAACCTCACCCTTGCGGAACTCGAATGAGTCTTTGTGACCAATCCAAGGCAGAACAATCGGGTTGACTGTCTTTTTATGGCGGAGCTTTTGCTTGAGTGCTTCCGAGTAGATGAATGCGCTCTTGACCTTGGCCTGAGCGTCTGTCTCTTTCATGTAGAGAGCGAAATCAATGGTGTCTTTAATTATTTGCATTTTTCAATGATCAATAGTATTTGTACTTCACACCATAGGTGGTTGCCCTAGCACCACACTTCATGCAAAGGTCAGCAATTGCTTTACAGCGTTCTTCGGTCTCACAGGTGATGCCTACCAGTAATCCGACAACAAAGCGGAAGTCCATCTTGTCGATTGGTTGTTGGTAGACATTGACTTCACCGAACTCAAGCGGTGATGTGTCTTTGTGGTCAATGATGTAAACAGCAGCAGGAGATCTTTGGTTCATCCTTGCATTGATGATGTCTTGTGAGCCTTTCATCGGAACAACCTTGCTTTCTCACGAGCGGCTTGCTCTTCAGGGGTAAGCAGACGGGAATCTGCTGATCGACCAAGAGCCAAATTCGTTGCTCGTTCAGCCGCTGTCTGTGGTTTGGCAAAAGAAGCGACAACTTCATCTTCCCACCGTTGGCCGTTCAACCAGGTAGATGGATGTGGGATGTACTGCTGGTCCTTGTCTTTCCAGACCGTCTTGTTTTGCAGAGCAATAGCTTGGAGCATCTTGTCCAGCATCTCTTGGTCAACCTTCAACTTTGCAAACACCTTTTCCGCAAAGTTTTTGTTGGTCTTGCGAGGGTATGCCTTCCAGAACTCAGCAAAGAAAGGAATCTCCTTCTTGTTTACTACTGTGTTTATATCTGTATTAGATGGTTGATCAACCTTGATTACCTGATTGATCAAATTTGATGAATCGATAATCTCAACCGAATACCATTTCGTATGGTCATACGGGTTGGAATTGAAGCTGCCAACCGTCAGAACACCAGCATCCTCAAGTCGCTTTAAAGCCCTTTGGATTTGTTGCTGAGAAGCATATGGGAACAGCTTAGTAAAAGCTTTTGCGCTGTTGTATGTCCAATACTTGCCATCATGGTTGTGACGGCCATTTGCTTGGTTCTTGGCTACCCACCAACGGATGTTGGACAGCAAAACCGCTTCGAGAATGCCATACTTAACGGCATCGACCGGATCGAATGTATGCATGATTTTTCCACTTTTTTGGCCCCTTTGAAGAAACTGCGGCAGGAGAAGGGGTAACTCTTTTCGGTCTGCTCATGACTTCAGACCTAGCCGTGTTTCATATCACTGTATCACTTCTTGGGCTCTTCAGCCTTTTTCTTGCCAAAAATTTGATCCCAGTTGTCTCGGAACTTCTGTGGATCGGGGATTGGGCGGGGTGTAGAGCCTTTACTCATGGTTCATCCAGTTGTCGTAGTTGAAGTTGTGTTGGTTGAAGAACTGTTCGTTTTCACGTTTTTGCTGTTGGTAAGACTGAAGCCTTGCCATCTCTGACTGACCAACCTTAAATTCTCCCTTGTCGTCAGGAGTAAGGCCAGCACTCAGGAAGTCCGACATCATGCTAAAGAAGCTCATTTTGCACCTGCTTTCGAGTAGTGTTTCATCTCTTTGCGCTCGATCGTCTTGGCAACAGCAAAGTGGTTCATGCTTGCTTTCTCGGCAGCTGTGAACAAAGACTTGGCGCTCTTTTTCCAGTCAAACGGGGATGGCTTAGGCGTAGATTTCATGGAGTTCCTTTAGTTTTCTCTTGCTTGCTATCTCTAACGCTGTTGCCAAAGCGGCAACAACACTAACATCTAAATCTTCTTCGTGCATCAACGGCTCAAGACGATCAGTTGCAAGAACGATCAGATCGTAAGCCAGGATGGTTTCTGTGCTGTAAGAGTTCATGCCAAGAAGCTTACCAACAAAAAAAACTGCAGTCTATTAGGGTTTGTCTGGATATAAATCGACAAAAAACGCTGTTAAAGTCTAGGCTTGCTTCAACAAAAGGAGATTTTAATGAATGTTAAAGCACTGAAAACAGTCCGTCGACTGTTCTGTATTGAGGGTGTTCCTACCCGTATCCAACGTCACAACTGCCGCCAATGGGTGAAGTCAATCCGACACCTTGGTGATCAATGGCTTATCGCAACTCCAGTGAACAAAAAATGAACAACGTAATCAAAACCCAATTTGTTGGCAAAAACCCGTTTACTCCTAAGCGTGATGTCAAGGAAGTTGATGTCAAAACATTGCGAGTGACAAACGATCAACCAAAACCTCGTGTTGTGCACAACTGCAAATACGATGAAATTTTCAAAGATTTGGACATAGGGAAATCCCTCTCTTGCAAATCAGAAGATTGCGATAAGGTTGCACAAGCTCTTCGTGGCTACATCAAGCGGTACAACAAACCGTGGAAAGTCAAAGGCACGATGTACTACACAAAGCAAACAGCACGGATCTTTGTATTGGAAAGAAAATGAGCCAACAAGAATTCTACGAAACCGTACAACGTCAAGAGGAACACATGAAAGACTTTTTGGAAACAGCAAAGGAAGAATTTAAAGGCATTCAGTATTGCCCTTACTGCATGGAGCCAAGAGGCAATAAAATGTCCTGCTGCTCAGAAGTTCACTTTGTTGACTTTGAGGACCTGGACGATGACACAAAGCGTGCCATTATCCAAGAAGAATACGAAATGAATTTTGGAAAGTAATGCAATGAATGTTTATCAAAAACTCAATGCCGCTCGTGATGCTTTTCATGCAACAAAGCTCAAGAAAACCGGCCACAACAAGTTTGCCAACTACTACTACTTTGAGCTTGGCGACTTTCTGATCCCTGCACTGCAAATCTTCAAAGAAGTTGGTCTGACATCCATCATCAGCTTTGGCAAAGAAACAGCTGATATGCGGATCATCAACAATGACAAGCCAGAAGAAGTGATCGTCATTGAATCACCAATGTCTACAGCGGCTTTAAAAGGAGCGCACGAAATCCAAAACCTCGGAGCAGTGCAGACATACCTTCGCCGCTATTTGTGGGTTGCTGCCCTTGAAATCGTTGAACACGATGCCTTGGATCAGCCAATCAGTGAGCAGAACATTCCTGAAGGCAAAGGCAAAAAAGGCAATGGTCCGGTTATTACACCTCGTGATGGGATTGGCGACAACATCCCTGAAGACGTAAAAGACTTCCTGCGTGATCTGGCAGCAGGGGTTGAAGAACTTGTTGGTAAAGGCCAAGCAGCAGATGCTTTGGCAATGATCCGACAACAGGCATTGGAAGCTGACCAGCAAGTCTGGTTCTCCAACCAATTGCCGAGCAATGTGCGTAGTGCTTTGAAAAAAGCTCGTGACGCTTCTTAACAAGCCAAACTTTGAAAGGTAATACATGGCTTACGACAACACCGACAAGGGCTCTCTCTTTGTTAGCGACAAAAAGGAAACAGAGAAGCACCCAGACTACAACGGCTCCATTAACGTTGGAGGCAAAGAATACTGGCTGTCCGGTTGGAAAAAGAAATCGGAAAAAACAGGCAAGTCTTTCTTGAGTCTGTCTATCCGTGAAAAACAGGACACCCCCCGTCAAAGTTCTGAGCCTACCCGCAAGGCTCCACAAAAAGGAGCAGGCGGCTTTGCAGACATGGATGATGATGTTCCTTTTGCCGACCCCATGAAGAATCGAGCTTACGCTCTTTCTGTTTGATTAACGGGGCCGAAAGCGGATGCTGGCAATTATGTGGGTTCATCCATGACCAGACGTAGCGAGTAGGCCCCACCTTCAAGGAAATGCAATGGGATATTTAATTGGAATTGCATGCTTCATTGCATGGCTCACACACGTTTTCACTTGCTTTGCACAGGGCCTTTGGGGCTTCTTGATTGCAGGTGCTCTTGTCTTCCCTCTTGGGATTCTTCACGGTTTCTTTCTCTGGTTTAAATAAAGGAAAAGCAATGTTCACTATCGAAAAAAATGTTCCCCTGATGGGCAAACAAGCCTACCCATTTGACAAGATGGAGTCCGGTGATTCTTTCTTTATCCCTGCTGAGGACAAGAAGATCGGTTACATCCGTGCTCAGATCAACAACATCAAGCGCAAGATGCCTGGCAAGATCATCTCTACCCGCAGGGAAGAAGGCGGTCTGCGTGTTTGGTTGATCATCAAGGAGTGATCATGTCGTACGCACAAGTTGAGGTAGATGTCATCCGTTGGGGTGAGGCTCGTCAAATCGTGCAAAACAGTACGCCAATGGCTCAAGCAATCAAAACCCATGAAGAACTGGGCGAGTTGTTTGATGCCATTGCATCCAAGGACAGGGAAGCAATGAAGGACGCTTACGGCGATATTCTTGTTACCCTTGTCATGGGTTGCGCCTGTGCTGATTTGGACCTTGTAGAGTGCTTTAAACACGCCTATGAGCAGATCAAGGACCGCAAAGGAACCTTATTGCCCAATGGCATCTTCCAAAAGGAAGCATGATGCTTTGTGATCAATGCCAAACAGTTCAACACTGTATGCAACATGGATGCGCTCCAGTTGTCTATGTGTCTACCACTGACAAACCATCTGCCCTTGATAAGCAAGTTTCAGGCAATCACTACAAAGACAAAGGCATTCAGCCTATTGTCTACATCCATGCAAACGATCTAGGTTTTTGTGAGGGCAACGTAGTGAAATACGTTACTCGTCACAAAGAAAAAAATGGAGCTGCTGACATCAAGAAGGCAATCCATTATCTAGAACTTTTGCTCGAGCTGGAATACAAGAATGACCCCACTTCCTCTTGATTACTTCAGGTGTGTTGCTGGTAACCCTGACCACTATTGCAAAAACTGCAAAAGATGGTCAGAGCACCCAGAACAAACTGTTGGCCCAAGAACAGGATATGTGTATGTAGAGAACAGCAAAACTCAAAGCTGCTCCTACATACCAATCAGCCTTCAAGAACCTTCAAAGCCTCGTTGATATGCTTGATACGGTCATCTAGACCGATTACGCCGCCATTGATCTTCTTGGTCATGGCGGTGTAGTCTTTTTTGTCAGCCTCAGCATTCAAGCCACGCTTGTTCCAGTACCAGCCAGCAGTCAAAGCAGCATAGCGAGGACCACAGACCAAATCTGGACTGCTCACCAAGTCTTCGCCCAAGGCATCACTTGCCAAACGGTAGTTGTCTTTGCCGGTCAACTGGATAAGACCTCGACCGCAGTACAAGCTGCCTTCCCCTGTTTCTTCCGTACCGTTGCCCATACGGCCACCATAGACCTTGTTGGCAATCATGTCTGGATTGCGGTGATAAGGCTGTGCCGCTTCCAGATTGGGAAAACGTGAAGGCCAGACCCTGCACAAACTTTCAGCAGAGTAGTTCAGGTTCTCTCGCAATGTCTTGAAGTTGCCAGACTCATGTGAGCACTGACCAATGAAAGCAGCCATCCGCAATGGGGTGTTGATTTCATATCGGTTAAACACTTCGATCAGGGGTTCAAGCCACTCTTCACCAATGTGCAGTGCTTTGAGTTGTTCAGCAGTAATCACTTCTTACCTTTCATGTCCATGATTTTCTCAAGGGTACGGCCACCAAAGTAGAAGGACATGATCAACATGCCCCACTGACCCAGCAGCTCAACGTAGTTGTTGTTCACCTCAATGTCCCAGGCAGACATCATGGCAAACGTGGAATAGGCCACCAAGATGAATACAAGGGTCATAGGGCGGATATTTTTGGACAGCCAAGAGTCACTAGCCATATCGGCTTTCAAGCGCTCTGTGAGGTTGTTTTGCTCTGTCTTGTAGGCTTCAAGATCGACATTCATCTCGGCAAGACGACCATCTTGGGCCATCTTGTCGAGCTCTGCTTTGGCCCTAGCAGCAGCAGTAGGATCGGGGAAGACCTTGTCAAGAATCTTCCCACCCACCTCAAGAAGCGCTGGAATCGGAATCATCGTTGCTCAACTTCTTTGCAATAGCGTTGGATGCCTTGCGGCCAGAGATACCACCCAGTGTGCCAACACCCATGAAAGCGATGGCCTTCAGGATTTCCAAGAAGATGGCATCAATGGGAGCCAGTGTTTGAGATTGCTCTTCAAACGCAATAGCCCACATCAAACCGATGGCAATTAAAAACACCATAGTCGCAATCAGCTTGACAACGAAAGCCCAAACTCGGACTTCAATGTCTTCTGGGGTCATGTCTTTATAACTGTTAATCATCATTTGCCTTTCAATGGGTTGGCGATCTTCCATGATTGTCATGAAAGTTTAAAGAGCGTTCTTTTTGAAAACGAGCGACACAAGCTTGTTCAAAGCTCTCAAACCACCCGATGTTACAGCGAACGCCATTCGCAGTGATGTACGCATGCCAGCGATCACAATGTTTTGCGTATGACACGCCAATTCTTCCTGACGTATTGTCCTTTGGGGTTTGCATGTTTCTCATGTTCTCACTCCGGTCGGAAACAATACGCAAATTGACTTTTCGATTGTCGTGGCGAATCCCGTTAATGTGATCGACAAACGGTATGTCATCGGTATTGAACGCTAAAGCAGCTGCAACACGATGTGCAAAAACCTTTTTGTCCAACACCGATCCTGCCATGTACCCCGTACCGTGCGGTGCGGTAAGCGCAGGTTTGCCTGAATACCGAGTATTCCAAATTTTCATCGCCCGTGAATTACCAGAAAACAATTCAATGCTTCGTTGCTTCCAAGTGAGCGCTCCTGTGGCCTCGTTATACCAAATCAATTTGTCAAGCTGGTCGTGGCTTATCATGGGTCACCTTTTAAGACTGTTGGCCCCAAGAGTATCAATTGCACTCCAAGTACTGTCAACATCTTTTTTGAGGGTCTGCATGTCTTTTTCGATACCCACTAGTTTCGTGCGAATATCCTGTACATCTCGAGTGAACACCTGAACCCCGTCCACGGTTGTCTTGAGCTGCGCGATGGAGCCTTGAAGCTTTGACACATCGTTGGCCTCCATCAACTTGGAAATGGCGTTTACATCATTGATCAAACGTGCAGCGACCTGCTCATTGTTGGCAATTGCTTGAGACAAGTTGACGCTTGTTTCTTCCAACTGTTTGACCTTTTCTGTCAGTTGAACAAGTGGTTCAAGATCAGGAGACTTGAACTCAGAGACAAAGTTCTTGACCCTTTGATACTTCTCCCACTCGCTACCAACAACCATGATGGAGCCAGCAATTGAGCCAGCAATAGCCAAGCCCCATACGATGTAGCTACCCTTTAGAGTTACACCACCTACTTTTAATTCGGTGGTTTCTAAAGAGGCTTTGCCTGGTTTGTTTTCTTCAGACATTACTGATTGAAGTTAACAACACTGGTATAGAAGGTATTAGAGCCCTGAGTGAACTGGTTAAGCATACCCTCTTGTGTAATCTGCAATCCATCTTGCCAAGCCAAAGTGATAGCTGTGTTGGTATAAGCAGCGGTAGTCTGAACGTAGTTCAAGTCCTTTGCATAGGTGTTGACAAAGTTGTCCACGTTCTGCGTCAAGGTCTGATTTTGAGCAGCCCTCATGAACAAAGCAGCCTGAGAAGCATAGCTGTTCACGTTAGCCAAACTGGTGTTGTAGGCAGCAACTTGAGAAGATGTGACATCAGTGCTCAAGCCAGCATTCAAGATGGCAGTCTGAGTAGTCTTGGCAGTAGGCACATCAGTGATTGCGGCCATCATCTGATTAACCGTCACAACCTTTTGCAAGTCAGCGGTAGCAGCAGCCAAGTCAGAGATCGAAGTTCTCATGTTAGCCAAGTTGTTTGAGGCTTGAGTCTCAAAATACTGACGAGATCCATTGAAGTTCGCAGTATTGAAAGCATGAGCAGCAGTGTTGTACGTTGTACGCTGGCCTTCACTGATCGTAGCCACCTGATAGGCCGTAGGATCAACGATAGTGCCACCAGTAGCAGCAACAGCCAACGATGTGCTGTAACGAGCACCAAGAGACAATTGGCCCTTGATGGTGTCACTGGCATTGGCAAGGTTAGTTACCACTTGACGCTGGTTCGGCAGAAGTGTTTGTGCGCTTACTTGCCCGATACCTGTCAGATAAAGACCCAGAATCATTGCCAGTGCTGGCAATACCGAGCGAGATTGGTTTGAGTGGCTTGATTTCATAATCAGGTCTCCATTCAGGGTTTTGTTGCCACAACAACGTGGCCTGTTTACCAATTGCCCCGAGGTATGGACACGGAGTTCCCGCCATAGCCATACCTTGGAACACTCTAGTATCTTGGCAAAGAATTGCAACATTCAAACCAAATTCATTCATTGTCTTTGCAAGTTTCAGCAATTCACATTGCTCATCTCTACGGTATGTACCACCACCAAATCCAATAACTGATGACGATACAGACCCAGAAACACCAATCAAACAACTATCCTGACCACCGCCCATAAACGCTGGTGCAATGGCGCTGGGAGGCGGTGTATGGCTTCCAGGTGCATTGCCGTTGTACGTTACTGAGTTGCTGCTAGTTGGGTTGTTTGAATTGGAATTGTTGGTAATGTTATTGCCTTGCTGATTGGTCGACAAGTTATCCACAGTGGCACTGTTTTGTGCCATTGCAGTAATTGGGAACATCAATAAGGCAATCCATTTCATTTTGGCAAATGCAGAACAGATGCCCAGATGATTCCAGCCATGCTGACCAACATCACACCACAAGCTTTGATGATGATGCCTTCAAGACGCTTCAAACGAGCATTAATTTGATCGTAACGAAACGCACATACTGCCTCGTGAGAGTTCAAACGAGCTTCGGTTTCATTGATAGTTGCCATGTTTATCTCATATAGGCGGATGGAGGGGCGATGCCACGACCAGCACCGGCTTTTTCTTTCAAGCGAGACTTCTTGGCTTCCTCAGTCTGAGCATAAGGACTGCCAAGTTTGTAAGCCTCTTCAAATTTTTCTTTTCCAACACCAGGAGCCCCAACATCATTGATGTCCATAAAGGGTGGCAGTACAGCACCAAGAAGGTTGGTCCCAGCAGTTGCTTTGTCTTGTGCTGTCTTGGCATTTGCAAGATCAGCAATAGAGATCAAAGTACCAGCAACACCGGCAACCTTGGCTGCTTTGCCAAAGTTAGTGCCCTTAGCAAACGTGCCAAACTCAGATGGGACTTTCTGAGCGATACGAGCCTCACGGCCAAGAATAGTCTCAGGCACTTCTTGTTGCAGTCGCTTGAAATACTCAGTCGTCAAACGAGAGACATCAGCATTCAAGTCGTCAGAATGACCAAATGGCTTGCCGCCACTGAACAACTCACGAGCATATTCACGGTGTTCTTTGCCAAGGATGTTGCCCATAGAGCGGTCAAGGTTGCCGACATCAGGACGGAACACATAGCCCTCAGGGATGTCAGCAGCAGTCTTGAATGTCTTCTGTTCTTTAGGAGCACGTTTCTTTGGAGCAACAGCACCTTCGACAGCAACAGTTTCTGCAACTGGTTGTGGCGATACCTGTACAGGAGCAACTTGTTCAAGAGCGGCTTGAACTGGAGGAGCTTCAGCCTTCTTCAGGCCAAGGCCAGCTTGTTGTCCAGCTTCTACTTTTGCTTTCAAGTCGGCAATCGTTGGAGCAGGTCTTGCAGTTTCTGGCGCAACGTTTGCAACAGTTTCAGCAGCGGCAACAGGAGTACCCGCAGGTTTAGGCTGTGAAGCTTTTTCTAGTTGTGCTGTTTTAAGTTGTGCTTGCTTCAATCGCTCCATCTTGATTTGATCGTCAAGTGAAGGAGTTGTCGGCTGCTCAGGAGGTGCAATACCAGCATCAAAAGTTGGATCAATTGCAGGGGGAGCAACTGGCGCTTGAGGCTTTAGCATCCCCATGCCAGATTGAATTGCCTTCAAGCCAAGGCCACCAACAGCAACAGCAGCAGGAAGATGCCACCAATCGTTGCCAAGCTCTTTGTTAAGCTTTTCAGGGCTACTTAAAGTAAACCCTTGCTCGTCCTTTTTGAAGTCATCAGAGCCTTGCTTTTGATAAGCAATTTCCTTTTCTACCTCATCAAGATCAAGGTTGTTTTCCTTGGCGTATTTGCGGTAACCAGCTTCATCGAAAGCCATGCTTAATCCCTTCCGCCAAATCGTTTGGCTGCATCACGAACGGATGATGGTTTAGGTGTATCTTGCTTTCCGCCGATTTTACGGTCAGCAATAGACTTTGGTTTTGCCTCAGGATTCAAGCCAACTTGGGATGACCATTGATCCACAGGATTGGCTTGTATTGCTGGAGCAGAACCACCAGGCTTGCGAAGCAGTTCACGGTTTTTCTCCGCAAAAGACTGACGCAACTCTCGGAATGCTTCTGTTTTTGCAAAAGCAGCTTCCAATTCGCCAGCACTTGGCGTCTTGCCTTTTGGATACTTGGCAAGCTGTTGCTGTCTCCAATTGGAAAACATCTCAGTTGCATCAGAGTTAAATTCGCCAATCAAAGCAGATGCTTGACCACGGCTAAATTCATCGCCCAGCTCATACGACTTTGGGTTCATCAAAAAAGGCAATGTGCCATGCTTTGATGCCAATTCCAAGTTTGTCTTTTCAATTTCACCCTGCAAATCCAACACACGACCCAAGTTCTTCATCTCTGCTTCACCAAGGTTGGAGAAAACAGAAGACTGGATAAAGTCGGCTTTGCTTTGGTTGAAGTTCTTTTCAAACTGAGAGCCATTAGATGCCGTCTTTTGAGCCTGATCCAGCTCTTGTTTGCTGACAGCTTCACCTTTGGAGTTGACGATAGAACCGTCACCACCAAGTTTAAAGCCAGCAGCTTCCAATGCAGAACCCAAAGACTTTTGCTCTTTGGCGCTCAAGCTTACGTTCTTGTTGTCGACCTTTTGACGCATAGCGTTGAAGCCGTCAGACAAAGACTGCGAGTACCCCATAGAGCGGGTTGTAAATTGACCAATGGCTTTTCTTTGATCTTCTGTCAAACCAGAGCCAAACAAGTTCTGCAAACGTTGTTGCATTTCTTGATAGCGGACTTTCAATTCTGGAGCTTTTGCCGAATACTCATTGGTTGCGGCATTTGCTTTGTTAAAAGCTTCAACGTTGAATTTTGCTTCATCACGTTGTTTTTGATAGCCAATTGCTTCTTGCAAAGTTGGAACCAATCCGCCTCGTTGTGCCAGCTGTTCACGAGTTAATGCTGTGCCAGTTCCGCTGTCAACAATAGAGATGATCCGCCCTGTTTCATCAACAGTCTTCTCAATCATGTTGCCTTGGTTGTCATAGACAATCTTGGTGTCTGGAGTGCCACCAGTAACGAAAGTGCGCCACTTTGGATTGCCCATCAGCATTTCAACAAATGCTCTCATTTTTTGAGGCTTGTCAGAAATAGACTCAAAGGTCTTTGCAACAGCAATTCGGCCTTCAGGAGTTGCAGAGCCTCCAGCTTCAACTGCTGGTTTAATCTCATTTTCAAACGAGATAAGGTTCTTTTGCATTGTCGTTGCAACACGCTTAACAGGCTCCTCCATTGGAGTGCCTTTCAAACGACTGGACAACGAGTACATTGAAACAGGATCGCCACTCTCAGCGGCATCTTCATACATGGTATTTAGATCAACTTCTGGCGATGCAACAGGGGAAACCATAGAAGCATCTTGCTCAACACCAGGAGGAGCAATTGGTTTAGCAGGAGCAACTGGTGCAACAGCTTCATTCATCATTTCTTAACTCCCCAAAAAGAATCAACAACCCCATCCCCGTCCAAATCTTGTCCAGCAGATGGTGCTTGTGATGTATTTGCAATTGATGCAGTAGGCAAAGGAGGAAGGCCACCAAATGTAGAAGGAGGTTTAATTCCTAGACCACTTATATTGGGAGCAATGCCCACACCGCCTGGTACTTGCTGTTGGCTTACACCTGTTCCAATTGCAGGAACTCCCACATCAGACTCTGTCGATTTATCACCACCGGCCATCAAAAGACCAATAGTTTTCAAAATAGGACTATTCCCAGCAGCAAGTGTTTGAGTTAAAGATGGCAGGTTTTGCCAATTGACAAACTCCATTCCAAGAGGCGTTTTATCTGCCATGATATTTCCTTACAGCTTAAAGCCAGCACTTTTGCTCGATGTAGAGCTGCCTTGAGTACCAGCAAAGTTTGGCGTTGTAGAGCTTTGTGGCGTACCGTAGATGACGGAAGCATACTTAGCCAATACATCTTGAGGTGTTTGAGCAGCACTGATGCGGCTTGTTGCGGCTTGCTGTGCGCCTGTAAGCTGCGATTGACCAGCATCCATAAGAGCCTTGGCAGCAGCAGCTTTATTTGCTTGCACACCAGCACGAGCAGCAGCGGCAGCAGTAGCCTGACGTTGTTCTTGCAGACCAGCCAAGTTTTGAGATGCCAAGGCATGACGAGCAGAACCAAGACCACCAGCACCACCGTAACCGGCAACTTGCTGATTCATCTCTTCACGGCCAGATTCACGACCAGCTTGCAAAGCAGCTTGAACTTGTCCTTCCTCATATTGAGGGTTAAACAAGGAAGCAAGGCCAGCCATGCCAGTAGTAAGGCCAGCAGAGCCAGTTGCTTCTTGAAGAGCACCAGCACGACCAGACACATCCATTGCCGTTTGAGCGGCAGTAGTGGCAGCAGGAGTTGCTTGGTTAAAAGCATTTTCAGCCATGCCAATCGTTTTCTGATAGGCTGGCATGAATGTTTTTTCAAGAGCATCGGCTTGAAGACCAAGAACACGTTGCTGTTCAGGTGTCATCTGCACCTGTGAGGAAGAAGAACCTTTACCGCCACCCATGATTAGCCTTTGCCTTTCCCGCCACCCATTCGTGACTGCTGAGGTTGAATAGAAGCATTATCCCACTGTCCGACAGTATTGGAATAAGTATTTGGGACACCCATTTTGGGTTGACCACCTTGACCTGGGAAAGTTACTCGACCACCTTTACCCATAGGCTGACCAGAAGTGCCATTTGGAACAGCAATATCAGCAGGATTAGGAGTAGTTTGTTGAGCAGGTTGAGCCATGCCTTTTCCAACAGAATCAGACTGCTGAGAGATAGGCTGTGCTACTTGAGAGATTGGAGAACCCATGATTTATCCTTTTAAAAATACATAAATTATGTTAAACATAATTTGCAACAAGCATGGTATATCCACCTATGCTTGCCGAGGCCAATGTTGAACCATCACTTATAGGAAATGTAGACCAGTAATTGCTGCTGTGTCTTTTTATCCCCATAATTGTGACAGAGCTTTGAATTGGATTGTTATATCGCCCCAACATGCTGCATGTAAATATTGGCGTGTTGTAATTACTTGTTAGTGTTCCTGATATTTGCGACCATCCTGAACTGCTTGTTATGGTTACCGGGCCAAAAGAAAAAACTTCGTTTATCCAAAGTGGATTTAAAGAAGAATTAAAATTAATGGTTCCAGTGCTTGAAGTAACTACAATTCCATTTCCAGAAATTGAATTATTTTGCAAAGAGCCATATATTTTTAATTTTGAAGAATTTTGCCTAACAGAGCCAACAACAGAAAAAAACCAATTGTTGCCTTGCTGGTTTAAATTTAATATTGCAGCGGTATCATTTACTGACAAATCGACAAAAACCAGCGGCGTATATGCTCCAACGTATGGCACATAATATTCTGTCACCGGCAGGACTGCTTGATTGACAACAATAGTGTAATTTCTTGAAAATGTTATTCCTGTTACTTCATGGTAACACGGGTATTCAGTGGAGTATAAAAGTGCTCCACTATCGGTGTATGTGTTTGCGCCAAATGTCATGTTAACAACACCATGATAAAAATTGATATATTGACTTGCGATGTTAAAGATAAAGTTGCGGTACTTCCAGAGTATGTAATTGTTCTATTTGATATGGCAGAATTGTTGAATTGAAGCGTCTGAGGAAATATTGTATTTAATATGGATCTTCCTGCTGGAATGGTGTATTGCCTAATAATTGTTTGATTTGGAGTAAAAGTTAAAAGTTCGGTGCTTAAAATAACACCACCAACTTTTGAGCTATCAAAAGAGACTTCCCCACTAGATGTGTATAGCCTAAAACCATAGCTCATGCTGACAAGTCTCCAATTTGCACACGCAAAGCTCCAGCACTATCAAACACTTTGATTACGTTATTCTTGATCTCCATCCGAGCGCCAGTTATAGCGTTTTGAATTGTTGTGTTGCCAGAGGAATCAACAATAAATTTGTTGTTAATGCTTAAGCTTCCTGCTGTAATTGAACCCATGTTTGCACTAATTGCAGACAATTGAGTTACGTTAATTTTGTCAGAAGTAATTGTGTTTGCGGAAATCTTGTCACCAGTAATGGTATTTTGGACAATCAAACTGCCAGTAATGTACGTTTGGAACAAAGCCCAAGAAGTCGTATATTGATATACAACAGCGTTATTTCCTGTGTTGTAGCTGACAGTTGCAATATCGCCAGCAACAGGATTACGACCAAGCAAAGCACTAACTTCAGCATTGGTAGGAGCAGAGCTATCGTTAGCAGCTCTTGTTATGACAAAAGTAGCTGCACCAGCAGTACCGTTGGTTCCGTTAGTCCCGTTTGTGCCATTAGCTCCTGCAACCCCAACAATATAAGCAGTGCTTGTGGACCAAGTGACAGAGGATGTGGCAGTCGTATTAGTGTCTGCATAACGCACAGAACAACCATACAGCGTATATCCAGGTGTAGATGCACCAGGTGTCAGACTCCAACTATTAGGCGTTGAAGGCGCTGTAAACGAACCATTGGCCCATGTGTATGTAGATGTGCCTGAAGGGAAAGTTGTAGGAGCAGATACAGACCATTGGTAAACGTCCAAAATAGCCGTTCTCGTTCCGTTTAGACCGTTAGTTCCGTTTGTGCCATTGATACCGTTGTAAGCAATAGACCGAATCGGATAAGCAACGTTTGTCCAATCCAAGGTCGAAGTTGCCGTGGTAGCAGATGTATTTAAGGGAACAGTGATGCTCCACAAGAAGTTCCCAGGAACAGTGTTGCTAGGAGCCTCTGTAGACCACCCAGAAGGCGCTGAATAACCGCCAGTAGACCAAGTGTAGGTCGAAGTGGTTGATGGCCGTGTAGGAGGCACAGAAGAACCCGTCCAAATGTAGATGGTCGGGAATGCCGACATCACACCATTAGCACCAGCAGACCCAGCAGCACCGTCATACACAACAGGCATGGTCATAGTCTTGCTGATTGGAGACAACAAGTTAGAACCATTGACGGTCAAAGTTACAGTCACGCCAACAGAAGATGATGTAGGTGTAACAACAACAGAAGAAGCCGTAGAGCTGGTCGGTGTAGCGCCAGAAATTGTCCAGCTGTATGTGGGAGAAGTCACATTGGTCGTGACAGCAGTCAGTGTCGCAGTAGCAGGTGTAAAAGCACCGCCAGCATTTTGAACAAAGGCTGTATATCCATTAATGTCTACCGTTGGACCTGCGTTACCAGTAGGGCCAACAGCACCAGGATCAGCGTAAAGAAGCTGAACAGTAGCCACACCAGCTTGCGTAACAATCCCAAAGTTATTCTTGTATCGAATAGGAACAGTGATGTAAGCAGGGCTAGATGGCATTGCCGTTGGACTGGGCCAAACAGCATAATCACCACCATCAGTAGGTGCTCCAATAGTAATGTTTGAGTAAGAAATATCACCATTACCAGTCGTTGAACTGTTGCCAATACGCCAGCTATTGTTGACAAATGCTACGTTGCTATCTGTTTGTGCATCTGTAAAAGGAACAACAGAACCCGCATCTGTTGCATACAAAATGGGTGTAATTCCTGTAAATACAGGAGCCAATGGGCCGCCAGTCCTTGGTACTTGCAAAATTGCAGGTGTGAAATAAGCAACAAATGCTTCAGCAATAACAGGGATATTCCCAGATGTCACAACATCCAAGTCAATTGATGCACCTGGGTCTACCAGCCATCCTGCATCTGGAGCGGATATAGAGGCGGCAAACTGAATTTGACGGCCACCAGTACAGATATACCAAAGAGACTTGGTTACTCCAAAACCACCAGTTACTTGATACCAAATGTAATCAGCAGGGTTTGAGGATTCAGCAGCATCGTTGTTGTTGCGAATGCCGTAATAAAAACGGTTTGCAGGACTGTTGCTGAAATTGACAGTTCCATCAAAGCTATCAGCATATTTGACAGCCATGTACTTATACAAATACCCCGTGATTTCGCCAGTAGGTCCAGAAATTTGACCCGTAGCAGAGTCAGCAGAAATACCGCTGTCAAAGTTTGCAAGCAAATAATTGACTGCTTCCGATACTTCGGATGGCGTAGGAGTTCCGTCAAGCAGGAATGGCATTAGAAAGCGTCCTCAACAATGGTTGCTTGCCAGTTCAAAGCCGTCATGTTCCAAGCATTTGTGGCATCGTTGGATTCAACTTTAACTGATACTGTACGTACAGCATTTTGCTGAGTTGTCACCCAAGGGTTATCTGTATCAATTGATACGATACCTGTTTGGCCGTATGTCGGAGTTTGCTGAGTAGAGTTAGCACCACCAACAGTAATGTTGACAGTACCCGTGCCAGAAATCTCAGGCAATACACGGTGAACGTAAACCTTGGACGAATAAGGAACTGGTCCTTGATCTGTCTGCAAAGCAAGGTTTGTACGCTCAAACAACGTAGGAATAGCAGCACCACGGAAAGCATTGGTACGATTAGTCTGAATGGCCTTGGAAGACGCTGTAGACCCTTGGGCATACACAACAGTTCGTGATGCGTATTTAAACGATCCTGACGTGAATACAGGGCCTTCTGTGCCCATGCAAGCATTGGCAATGTCTTTAGGAGCATTCCACACTTGCAAGTCATAGCGCCAAGACAGCATCTTGTTGCACCAGCCAGTAGAAGTCAGATCAGGATAGTAAATCTCAATCTGGTTTTTCTGAGTGTTGTTGACCATGAAGATGCGGTCAGAATATGTAGTTGACAGATTGCGGAAGAAGTAGTCCCGAACCTTTTGGTTGCCTAATGGCGCAAAGTCAGAGCCGTTGAATACCCAGATGTCACGGCTATCTACGCCATACACATTTGAATCGGTGTTTGACCAGCAGTTGTTGTTGATCAACCCACGGCCTTGGTTAAACAAACGGACACCAAATACTGGCGCTGTGCTGTTTTGATAGGCAATAGGTGTCATGACCACTGTGTCCCAATAAGAGCACAGATAGAAGTTTGCCCCGAGGAAGAAGCCATCAATCAATGGGCCACGAACTGGAACTTCTTGTTCGTTGGCTACGTTGGTTAATGTAGGAACCCAAGTTTCAGGGATACCTGTATTGGCAAATGCTTGTGACCAACGAATAGTTGTCGGGTAGTTTTGCGTAATGCCAGTAGACAAATCTACTGTCAGGTTTCCTGCAATCAAGATGTTGCCAACGTTTGGAGAGCAGAAGTTGCGAACAAAACCAGCTCTGGTAGCCAAAACACCAGGTGTGTAGTTCCATTGGGCATCACTTGTCAAAGCAATTTCAGTTGCTGTTGGCAAGAAATACATGGGGTTACGCAATGCATCATTGATGAAAAATACGTTTCCAACCCAAGAGGCAGTGATGTTGACGTTATCTGAGTATCCACTCAGGGCAACAGAAGGATTTGCACCAACACCAGGAGTAATATTGGTAATGCCACTAGAAGTAAGCATGTACCACTTACCTTCACGAGTAGCAGCAATATAGACCCAAGTTGCTTCACTGCGGAATCCGCCTTCAAAAAACACCACATTGCCAGGAATGGTGGAGAGAATTTCTTCTTCCCCACCAACCTTTTTAATACCCCGAACATCAGCTTCAACATTCAAGCCGTTGCTGTATTCGGTTGTTCCAAGAGCGTTACTAGGCACATCAGGAGTAAAACTCATTGATGTAAATGGAGTACGTAGACGGCTGTAATCGCTCATTGGTTTACCTTATTGCACAGGTTCTTCTTTTGGAGCCTGAGAATCAGCTTGCTCTTTAATCTTCACAATCAGAGGAAAGCAGCCAGTTTTACTTGGCAGTTCACCCAGAACTTGCAGAATAAAGTTGATTTCATTGGCGTCAAGTTTCAATTCCATTTCATTTCCTTTGGTTAAAGAGCGGATTGCCCAGATGGATTATGCCGTAGTAGCCCAAGGCACACCAGCTTCTTGAACAGGGTTCTTTTGCAGATCAATCTGACTTTGCAGGCTAGATTCAACAGTCTCTTGGCCCAAAGAAGTCTGCACCCAACCAACCACCTGAGCTTCAGTCAGTTGATCGTATGGAGTGTAGGTCTCTTCTGGTTGCTGGTTGTAGCTAACAGTGCCATAGGTGGATGCACTGTAATCGCCATCGGTAGCGTCAACACGGTAATGAACCGTGACAACGAAGCCGTCAGAGGTCAGGCGATCCATTTGAGGGATAGTCCAGTTAAATGTAGTCATGATATTTCCTTTCGGGGGTTAAATTGATTCGAGGGCTGCGACACGGGTGCGTAGCGCCTTCACTTCTGCGATCAGGTTGGCGATGATCTCGGCACTGGAGTAATCCATGCCTTGCATCTCTTCGCCGTCCTTGGTTCCTGTTGCCACGGTAGTGCGTGATACCTCTTGTACTTCGTTGGCATGCAAGCCAACAAAGGTAGAGCCATGAGCCTTCCATGTACCTTCATCG
>ERZ1034365.296-NODE-296-length-27949-cov-2.506279_pt1 | contig 27949 bp, 19 predicted proteins | sample MGYA00520615_ERZ1034365 | MGnify/ENA primary metagenome ERZ1034365 (study PRJEB33736, sample SAMEA104284505) | Azolla filiculoides | biome: Urban; feature: Water surface; material: Ditch water | place: Netherlands | collected 2015-10-28 | depth 0-0.1 m ...
ATCTTGAGACCTTTACCGTTGCCGTCGCAACGGTGAGACCAACCGCTGTGTAGGTAATGGTGTAAGTCGTACCGACCGTTCCAGAAACGCCAAGATTGGTAAAAGATGCAACACCTGCACTAGCAGTCGCAGAGGTTGTCCCAACTAATGTCCCACCTGCGCTGATTGTTGCGGTAACAACCGCAGTTGATGAAAGCACTGTGTTATTTGAAGAATCTTGAATCGTAATTCTGGGTTGAGTTGTAAATGCGACGCCGCTCTCGGTTCCCACAGAGGCTCTTGTAATTGAGACTTTACTTGCCCGGGAAAGAACCGTCAGAGTAAAAGTGGCCATTGCTAGCCCATTGAGATTTGTTCCCTCGATAATATAGTTTGTTGCTTCTGCACTTGAGCCAGGTGTGCCGCTAAGCAAGCCTGTACTCGGATCAAATGTCAATCCGGAAGGAAGTGTCTGCGGACTAACTAAGGTGAAGTTTGCAATTGGACCACCTGTGGAGTTAATGGTGTACCCAGTAATCGCTGAACCTGCTGTTACCGTTTCACTTGTTGAAGAAATTGTGAATGCAGGATTTGCAACAGTTTCATCCTCAACACGCAAAGTAAATGTTGCCGTCGCGGATCCTGAATTGTTCAAAGCTGTAACTGTATATGTCTGAATTGTTGCAACCTGCGTAGGGGTACCAGACAGCTCGCCCGTAGTCGCGTTGAAATTCATTCCAGGAATAGAACTACTAATCAAGAAGCTATCAATTAATCCACCGGTTGAAAGAACTGTGAATCCATCCCCTGGTTGATTCACAATTCTTGTAAGACTATTGCGTGACAATGTAAATGCGGGTTCGGCAAGAGGTGAAGATGGCGCACTTGGCGTAGACGATGGTGGAGGGCTTATTTCAATAGGTGGTGGTGGGCTGGCGGTAGTTACTTCGACAGATAGTTCGGATGGTAAAGACTCACCTGCGGCATTAATAGCTTTTAACGTGAATCTGTAGGTTGTCGCAGGCCTCAAATTGTTTATCAACGCTGTTCCGCTAGAACCTGAGTTAAAAATAGTTTGTAGATCACCAGGTGAAGAAGTGACTTTAAATGAAGTAATCGACGAACCACCGTCAGACGTCGGTGCTGTGAATGTAATCTCGGCCGAACTGTATCCGGTTGCACGCGCCTGAGTAATCAACGGTGATCCCGGAATCGTGGGTGCCAATACGGAGTCAGATGATTGCGAAAATTCTGAGGTTCCAAATTTATTTGTGGCAGCTACTTTAAAGATGTATCTCGTTCCCGGATCCAACCCAACAATCTTCATCGTTTTCGAAGGTGAAATTGTCGTCACCTTTTCACCCGGGGAAGCAGTAACAGCATATGAAGTAACTATTGAACCACCGTCCTCACGTGGTGCATCGATAGCCAATGTGGCACTTCCCTGTAGACCCATAGTGATGCTTTTTATTGATGGTGCCGCAGGAGGACCGATTCGCCGATAGTAGTTAGTAACGGCTTGGGTTGAAGGGTTGCAATTTAGTTTCTTAGAAATTATCCGCGTACCTGATTTTAAACTTGTGCAAATCTTCAGTTCTAATATTTTGGAGTTAGCTAGCCCGGTGGGCAATCTTTCTTTGGTAAACCAATCTCTTTTTTCGTAGATTCTAGAGTTGCACTTTCCGGTCCTGCTTATATTTTGTGTTCCAGACTTCAGGCTAATACAGGTTGAGATACTTGCCTGAGAGATAGATTCCGGCTGAACAGCTTCAGAAATCGGCAGATTGAATAGGAGCGAGCCAAATAGAGCCCATATAAGTACGCGAATCTGCACAGAGGTAATTGAAATAGATTGTGCTGTTCAAGGTTGATATGAGTAAGGGTTATCCAACCGTTAATGAAGGGATATCCCAATCTTCTTACCTATTAATCTAGAAGTAGTGAATACTTTCAGGGTGAGCTTAGCTAAAGTCCTGATCGTAGAAGATGATGCCTTCATCCGAAGTACATTATCGACACTCTTGGGTCACAAGGGCTTTGATGTGATCGGCGCAGTTGAAACCGCTGAAGAAGCTCTCTTTTTGCAACAATTGCACAAACCCGAGGTGCTTTTAACAGATCTAGATCTTGGCCCAGGTCCAAGCGGAATTGATATTGCTGCCACGCTGCGGTCTAAGAATCCAAATTTGGGAATAATAATCTTGACTTCTTTTTCTGATCCACGTTTGGCAGATACCCGCAATCGAGAATTGCCTCGTGGAACTTTATACTTTACAAAATCACGCTTAAATGATGTATCAATCTTATTCACGGCAATCTTAAGAGTTAAACATATGCCGCTGGCGCTCATAAGGCGCACGGATACGCAGATTTCTAATCTCACAGACACCCAAATCGATATTTTGAGATTAGTTTCAGAGGGTCAAACAACAGCAACAATTGCCGAGCAGCGAGGTGTTACGGAAAAATCCGTAGAAGCTCTCTTAGCCAGAATCTACTCTGCATTAGAATTACCTAGAAATAAATCCCTAAATCCCAGAATTCAGTTAGCTCGAGCATATTTCACCTTAGCCGGAAAGAAGCCCCCGGGTGAGTGAGCCAGGGAACCAATTGACGAAAGGCAACTTAGTCGAGATAACTCCAGGTTCCTTCCTTATATTTTCTTTGATTTCTGTTCTGGCCGTTCCATTAGCTATGACAAATTCAATGTCGTGGCCCAACTTTGCAATTCTTATCTACATTGGAATTTCTATCACGGTAATTATTGGCCTTATATTGTTTGTGCTCCTTTTTGCATTAAAAAATTACTTCGCCAAGTTAAAATACAAAACTCATTTTGCTGCAATGGTGCTGATGTGTTCAATAATAGGTTCAATTCGAGGTTATCTCTTATATTTCTCATTCAATCTGGGGGGGTATGAGCAGCCTACCGAAATGCATTTGAGACTACTTACCTCCACGGCATCAACGGTCTTTTGGCTCATAGCAATTTCCATGGCCGTTCAAGACACGCATCTTTATAGAGTGAAATTTGACCGTATTCTAAAAAGTTCGATAATCAAAATAGCTCGGGAGGAATCCTTTAGTTCTCAACAGATCGTACCCGAACATATTTCCGAAGAAATTCAAAGAATCGAATCCACCTTAAATCAAACTTTTGATGAAACTATTCGTTCCACAATAAACCGCGAATCACTCTTACTGGCCGCATTTCAAGTTAGGCAAACGGTTGACGAACTTGTTAGACCGCTCAGCCATCGATTATGGGTTGATCATTCAAATTATGTACCAAGGGTAAAATTATGGGCCACCATCATCGAGAGCGTAAGATTCTTGCAGGTTCAACCACTCGGAATATCATTCTTCCTGTCCTTGATTTCGATATTCAATTTAACTTCTGATTATGGAGCTTTGAGAGGTCTAATTGGTTCGGCAACTGTATTCATCATAACTTTACTTTCTTTCAAATTTTTGGATGAATTTCTTTTAGAAAAGTCACAGGGTAAAATTCTTTTAAACTTTATTTACCTACTTCTCCCTGGTACCTTCCTTGGAGCTGTTTTGTATGCAACAAATAAATATATTTTTGTAAATGAGACAGGCGCTATCAGTTTTGTGTTCATCGGACTAAATTTTATAGTCGCGGTACTTTCCTCCACTCGGGAACTTGCAAAATCTGATAGAAATCATCTACTCGCATCTTTACGCAATGATTTGAAGTTTGCGGACGAATCATTAGCTTCATCGGCGCCAAAATATAATGCGGAGGTTGCATCTTTTCTTCATAACTCTCTTCAGTCAGAGCTACTAGCTTTAAGTTATCAATTAGAGGATTTAGCGAACAACCCTGACCCCTTAAAGTCCAAGGAGGTTCTGGAACAACTTGGTTCAAGGATAAATCGATCAATTAGCCGTGACTTCGATGATTTTGTTGAAGATCCATTGTCGCGTCTTAAGAAATTGACTTCAGCCTGGCGGGGAATAGCAGCGATTTCTCTCACGCATGATGATTTGGCCGATCTGAGTCCCAGCAAGGCGCTTTTGGTGGTTCAAATTATTGAGGAGGCTATTTCTAACGCTGTTCGATATGCAAAGGCATCTAATGTTTCAATATCGATAAAACAGCTTGCTGATGGCACGGCAAAACTTGTGATCATTAACGATGGACAAAGTCACACCGAGGGCAAGGGAGGCCTTGGTACTGAATGGCTTCAAAGGCATGCCGCAGGAAAATGGAGCCGAGAAATTAAGGATGGACAGGTAACGCTGGAACTAATCCTCTAACTAGCGAGTAAAGGCTTCCAGCAACAACGCCTTTTGGTCATCCTCGTGCAGGTGATGGCTTCCAGTTGCTGGAGATGCGGTTGCACGACGTGAGACACGACGTAGAACGCGATCACCAAATCCATGTCCACCATGCGCATCAGATGTGCGAAGTGCGATGTGAGACCAAGGTCCCTGGTTTGCAGGTTCATCTTGAACCCATAGCAAGTTTGCATTTGGATGCTTGTTTGCCTCTGCAACCATTTCATCAATTGGAAGTGGATACAGAAGTTCAACGCGAACAATTGCTGTTGAGTTCTCACCAAGCTTTGCACGCTCTGCAACTAGGTCGTGATAGACCTTTCCAGAACAGAAGATAACGCGTGAAGCATTTTGAACTGAATCATCACCGATCACTGGTTGGAAGTGACCTGTTGTGAAATCAGATAGCGCAGAAGCTGCAGCCTTCAAACGAAGCATCGACTTTGGAGTAAATACGATCAAAGGACGACGTGCAGGGTTCTTCATGTGCCAACGCAACAAGTGGAAGTAGTTTGCAGGGCTTGCTGGCTGAGCAACTGTCATGTTCTGCTCTGCGCATAGCTGCAAGTAACGCTCGATACGTGCTGAAGAGTGATCCGGACCTTGTCCTTCATATCCATGTGGAAGAAGTAGAACTACAGATGAACGCTCGCCCCACTTCTGCAATGCAGATGAAACGAACTCATCGATAACGGTTTGTGCACCGTTTGCGAAGTCACCGAACTGGCCTTCCCATAGAACAAGCGCTTCTTCACGCTCAAGGCTGTAGCCATATTCAAAGCCCATAGCAGCGTATTCGCTGAGCAATGAGTCAACTACGAAGAACTGATTTTCATCGCTAATAAGTGCGCGAAGTGGAGTCCACTCGTTGCCATTTTCCTTATCGATGATTACTGCGTGACGGTTTGAGAAAGTTCCACGACGTGCATCTTGTCCAGCAAGACGAATTGGGTGGCCTTCCTTCAACAATGAACCGAATGCAAGCATTTCACCGGTAGACCAGTCGATAGTTGCATCGTTCAAAGACTCCACGCGCTTTGCAAGCTGTGGCGTTAACTTAGGGTGAACGCTGAATCCTTCTGGAACTGCAGATTGAGTTGCTGCGATTTCGCGAGCAAGCGTTTCTGTAATTGCAGTGTTGATCTCCTGTGCAGCTGGAGCAACTGGAGCCTTGAAGTTTTCATCATGCTCTGGCTCGATGTTGTTAACTGCAGCAAAGATTGATTCAAGTTGTGCTTGGTAATCGCGTGCGATCTCTTCAGCCTCTTCAGGTGTGATATCTCCACGACCTACAAGTGCTTCGGTGTACAAGGTACGTGTTGAACGCTTTGCATCAATCAGCTTGTACATCATTGGCTGTGTGAAGCTTGGCTCATCACCTTCGTTGTGACCGCGACGGCGGTAACAAATCATGTCGATGACAACATCCTTGTTGAACTCTTGGCGGTATTCAAAAGCCAAACGAGCAACGCGAACACATGCTTCAGGATCATCACCATTTACATGGAATACAGGTGCCTGAATAATCTTCGCAAAATCAGTTGAGTACTGAGATGTGCGTGATGCATGTGGTGAGGTTGTGAAACCAACCTGGTTATTAATAACGATGTGGATTGTTCCGCCTGTGCGGTATCCGGCAAGACCTGACAGCTGAAGAACTTCAGCGTTTACGCCCTGGCCAGCAAATGATGCATCTCCGTGCATCAAAATTGGCATTACAGAGTAAGCATTTTTCACATTTAAGCGATCCTGCTTTGCGCGCACAATGCCTTCAAGTACTGGGTTTACAGCTTCAAGGTGTGAAGGGTTTGCAGCCAAGTAAATCTTTGTCTGCGCTCCAGTTTCAGAGGTAAATACACCTGATGTACCCAAGTGGTACTTCACATCGCCCGAACCTTGTACCTGGTTCTCTGCGTAGTGACCTTGGAACTCTTGGAAGATTTGTCCGGCTGATTTTCCTGCAACATTTGCAAGAACATTCAAGCGACCGCGGTGTGGCATACCGATGCACACCTCTTCAAGATTGCTCTCTGCTGCTGCAGATACAACAGCATCGAGTAGAGGAATAACAGACTCGCCACCTTCTAGAGAGAAGCGCTTCTGACCAACAAACTTTGTATGAAGGAATGATTCAAATGATTCGGCGCTGTTGAGCTTGCGCAGTACACGCAGCTGCTCTTCGCGAGGAAGCTTTGCATAACCAACCTCTACCTTGCTCTGAATCCATTCGCGTTCCTTTGGATCCTGGATGTACATGTACTCAACGCCAACGGAACGGCAGTATGAGTCACGAAGAATTCCAAGGATCTTGCGAAGTGGCATGAACTTCTTGCCACCGAAGCCACCAGTTGCGAATTCACGATCAAGATCCCACAAAGTTAATCCATGAGTTACAACATCTAGATCAGGATGTGAGCGCTGGATGTACTCCAGTGGATCAACATCTGCCATCAAGTGACCAAATGTGCGGTAGGCCTGAATTAGCTGCTGAACACGTGCAGTCTTGTTGATCTCTTCATCGCGAGTAAATGCAAAGTCACTTGCCCAACGAATTGGCTCGTATGGAATACGTAGCGCTGCAAAAATTTCATCGTAGAAACCTTCAGCACCCAACAAGTATTCGTGCATGCGACGTAGGAAATCTCCTGATTGCGCGCCCTGAATAATGCGGTGGTCGTATGTGCTTGTAAGGGTAATTACCTTGCTAACAGCCATGTTTACGAGGGTTTCTTCACTTGCGCCTTGGAACTCAGCTGGGTAATCCATTGCGCCAACACCCAAGATCAAACCTTGTCCCTGAACAAGACGTGGAACTGAGTGAACAGTTCCGATTGTTCCTGGATTAGTAATTGACATTGTTGTGCCAGCAAAATCATCAACTGTCAGTGCGCCAGAACGTGCCTTCTTAATAACAGCTTCGTATGCAGCCCAGAACTGACCGAAATCTAAATCTTCGCAACCCTTAACTGATGGAACCAACAGTTGACGTGAACCATCTGGCTTTGCCAAGTCGATCGCAACTCCAAGGTTGATGTGCTCTGGCTTTCCAATTGCTGGCTTGCCATCTAATTCGCCAAAGAAGGCGTTCATCTCTGGCATTGCACGAACCGCCTTGATCATTGCGTAAGCAATGATGTGAGTGAAGGAAACCTTTCCTCCGCGACCACGTGCAAGGTGGTTGTTAATAACAATTCGATTATCAATCATCAACTTCGCAGGAATTGCGCGAACTGATGTTGCAGTTGGAACTGACAGTGATGCTTCCATTGATTGAACAACGCGAGCGCTAACTCCGCGGATTGGTTCAAGTGTTGATGCACCTGGTGTAATTAAAACTGGAGCTGGCTTCACAACTGGATCTGCAGGAGTTGGTTGAGCAACTGTTGTTTCGCGAACAATTGGTTGCTGTGAAACTGGAGCCGCTGGTGCAACTGGTGCAGCAGCTACTGGTGCAGGTTGTGCAACTGGGGCGGCAACAGGTGCTGCTGCTTGTTGTTGCGCCTTAGGAATTGGTGGAACACCTTTGCTTGGTGCAGCTGTTGTTGCTGGCGCACCTGGCTTGTTGGTTTTGAAATACTCAACCCATGCAGGGTCTACGGAAGAAGGATCCTGTAAAAACTGCTCGTACATTTCATCGACGAGCCAATCATTTGCACCAAAATCCTGTGCCGACACTGGCAATCTCCTTCTGCATTGATTACAGGCTTAGCCTATCGGCCTATGCCCGCATGAAAAACCCTGAAAAGCCTCTCATTGGGCGAGATTGACCACACCTGATCTGCCCCTGATTTTCTTTCAACCTGCGAGGTTGCCTCATTTAGTCCACCCTTAACCCATGCCAACAGCGATCATCACTGGAGCCAGTAGAGGCCTGGGATTTGAGAATGCCAAAGGGCTAGCTGCCCTGGGTTATGACATCGTCATGATCGCCAAAGATCAGAGCCGGCTTTCATTGGCTCAGCAAACTCTTCAGCGCCATCACCCAGATCAACACTTCACAACCTATGCCGTTGATCTGGAAGATCAAGCTGCAACCCGTAAGACAGTTGAATTAATCGCGCAACAACAATTAGCTGCCGAGATCATGATTCTGGCCCATGGTGTGATGAGTGAAAAGATGTCAAAGACTTTAAAGACAACCGATGCTGAATGGCGACGGGTGATGTCGATCAATCTTGATTCTGTATTCACACTTGTTAATGGCCTTGCACCTGCGATGGTTGAAGCACGCAATGGCCGAATCATTATTTACTCTGCATGCCTTGGTCGAATGTCAGGCCCAGGCAACGCTGGCGGACTTGCGCCATACAGAATTAGCAAGGCTGGCGTGAACGCACTTGTACGAAACCTTGCACATGAAACCGGGCTTGGAGCTCGTGGTGTTCTTGTTGATGCTGTTTGTCCTAATCATTCACAAACAGATATGGGTGGCCCTGATGCACCCCGCACCGCTGCAGAAGGTGCAGCATGTGCGTTGTGGTTAGCAACTCGTGAATTTAATCCTGGAGATACAACAGGGGTTCTGTGGGAAGACAATCAGATTGTCGAGTGGTAATTCTTAGTTAATTCTCTTCAAGCGAGAATTTAGAAATCTGTTGGGATTGCACGCAACGCTGAAATTAATGTTGCACCAGCTAATGCAGCCAAAGGAATCGCTACATACCAAAGGTGTGCTTCTACTTGATATGAAACAACGCCTAGCGCAATTAAATTAGCTAATACCGCAGGCGAGCGACCGAAGTACTTTCCGCGCTTATAACCAAGAGCAGATGCTGCTAATCCCGCTGCTCCAAGGAGTGCAAAGAGCAAGACTCCAAGGAATGGAAGAACCTCAAAAGAATCTGATGTAAAGGTCAGCACCACTAGCCACATTGCCAAGGCGATGATGACCCCCGCCTCTATAAAGAGTAGGGATGCCACTAGTGCGCGGGCTTTAGCTGCCTTGGCAGGATCTTGACTCATAGAGATGAGATTAACTTATGAGAGGAAATAATGCTCTTTTCACATGATGGCATTCACGATTCTCAAACACATTTGGCATCGCCTTCTTACTTCTACGAACAACTTCGCTGTGAATGCGCCTTCGCTTCTCGATCTGGAAAACCCCTTGGCTTAATCAAAGTGGTATTTACCAACCCCGAAAGTGAACAGGTACGTGCACATGACATTTTGCATTTTTCCTATGAACTGACCCAGCTAACTCGACGGGAAGAGTGCATTGGGCGATTAGGGGTTAATGAGGTTGTCATCATTGTTCGTGATGGTGATCAAAACGCTCAACTTCTTTTGCAACGATTGTTGGATGCGACCTCACTTTCAGTTAACCACTCATTACACATCAGCATGGCAATTATTTTTAGCCACATCGATGAAGATCCACTCACATTATTAGAACGACTTGATAGGCAAGAGTTACTTACTAAATAACTACACAACCGATTACCAAGAGTCATATTTTCACGCCGTTATCCACGGCTTTCACCACCCAAATACGAAACGACACCGCCCTATCTAGGTTTCACAACATGGAACTAGATCTGAATGTGACTTTTGGTGCAATTGCACCTTTTATGAGCGATCCAACGATTGAAGAAATATGGATTAACTCCCCCGAGCGGATTTTTATTGCGCGCAACGGTCGAAGTGAATTAACCAACCTACTTATCACCTCCGATGATGTTCGAAATATCGTTGAGCGAGCGTTGATGTGGAGCGGCCGCAGATTGGATTTATCGCACCCTTTTGTTGATGCCCGCTTGCCCGATGGAAGCCGTTTACATGTTGCAATTCCCGAAATCACCGCGCAGCACTGGGCGGTAAACATCCGCAAGCATCTTATGCGTAACCTCAGTGTGAATGATCTAGTTTCTCGCGGGGTTTTAAGCGCTGAAATTGGAACAGCACTTTCCTACAGCGTCCAAGCGGGGCTAAACATCTTGGTGTGCGGTGGAACGCAGGCAGGAAAAACAACGGTTCTTAACGCCTTAGCAGGTGCTGTTCCACGCAGTGAAAGAGTCGTGACAATCGAAGAGGTTTTTGAATTAACTCCCCAGCTTCCAGATGTTGTGCAGATGCAAACCAGAAGTGCGAATCTACAAGGCGAGGGAGAAATTCCACTGCGTAGGTTAATTAAAGAATCCCTCCGTATGCGTCCATCGCGAATAATCGTTGGAGAAGTCCGCGAGGCAGAAGCATTGGATCTACTTATTGCCTTGAACTCTGGACTGCCAGGTATGGGAACCTTGCATGCAAACTCACCGCGAGATGCAATCGTTAAATTGCAAACATTGCCATTGCTGGCTGGTGAAAACATTTCACACAAATTCATTGCCCCAACTGTTGCATCGGCTATTGATCTGATTGTTCATGCCACATTAGATGCAAAAGGTGTCCGCCGAATCAACGAGGTCGCAGCGGTAACGGGCAGATACGAGAATGATCGCGCAGAGATTGAAACGCTATGGAAGTGGGATGGAAATCAGTATGTGCGAGGCGTTGGTTCGCTTCCTAATCCCGAAAGATTTACAGCGATCGGCGCTCCTTTGAGTCAATGGTGGCACGCATGAAACTTTCGCTACGCGTAGGTGTTTCAGCGGCGGTAGCCACCGCATTAGTTGCAATGATGACTAGATCGATAGTTATCGCTCTTGCTTTTGGTGCTTTAGCTGCAGGTATTTCATTTGTAACTGTTCGGACAAAAACCCATATAAATGAGGCAGCGCTTATTGCAGCGTGGCCTGAAGTGATCGACCATTTGATGTCAGGAATCCAATCAGGGCTTTCCTTATCTGAATCTCTTGCTGGGCTCTCAACCCGTGGTCCCGAAATCTTAAGGCCGGCCTTTGTGCAGTTTCGTGCCACTTTGTATGGAAGCGGTGATTTAACAGAGGCAATAGCTGAGTTAAAAACAATGTTTGCCCATCATGGCAGTGATCAGATTTTCGAGGCGTTACTTATTTCTAAAACCTTAGGTGGAAGTGAGCTTATGCAGATATTGCGAACTCTGGGAGATTTTCTGCGACAGGATTTAGCCTTACGTCGCGAGATCGATGTAAAGCATGGATGGATTAAAAACTCTGCGCACATCTCTGCTGCGGCGCCTTGGATCCTGCTTCTTTTGCTATCTACACAGCCAAGTACCGCCACTGCGTATTCAACGCCAACCGGAGCAATGATTTTGATTGCAGGGCTAGTAATGACAGCGATTGCATATATCTGGATGAATCGCTTAGGTCGATTGCCCCAAACTCCACGGGTATTTACTGGGGTTGACCGATGATGCTCTTCTTTCTCATTACCGCCCTGCTTGTGATTCCTGCTGGGTTTCTTATTGTTATTGGTGATGAAGTTAATCCATTGGAAGAAGCTCGCAGAGTTGTTAGTAAGAATGCGAAGAAAAGCGAAGACCGCACCGCAGTTCGTGCACGATTAGAAGAGTTAGGCAAAGCTTCAGATAAAGAGTATGAAGAGTTTCGCATTAAGCAGTATGGATACAGCGCAGCAAGTGGTTCCGTTTCCTTAGTTTTTCTCTTTCTCTTTTCACATTCCTTTGCACTGTCAATTCTTGGATCCACGTTAGCTGCGGCAGTCATGTATGTTCTTCTGGATCGAGATTTAAGTAAGAATGTGAAGAAGCGTCGTGAATTAATTGAGGCGGAGTTTCCAGCAATCATTGAGATGTTGACCCTTGCTATTGCAGCTGGAGAAACTCCAATGAGTGCAATGTTGCGTATCGCCGAATCAGCTAACGGGGCTTTGGCTCAAGAGTTCCAAATTGTTGTTGCAGATGTGCGTTCTGGATCCCCATTAAACGAAACCTTGGATTCAATGGGACGCAGAGTTAAATCGGTAATGATTCGCCGCTTCGTTGATGCGCTGGTGACTGCTACTTTGCGCGGTGCACCTCTAGTTGAAGTGCTTTCTCGTCACGCTGTTGAAGCACGTGGTAATCAAAGAAATCGAGTTATGGGAGCGGCGGGTAAGGCTGAAATATCAATGATGATTCCAGTTGTTTTCCTTATCCTGCCGATCTCCATCCTCTTTGCACTGTGGCCTTCTTTAACAAATCTCAATATGTTCGCTAGTTAAGGAAAGCAACTAGCGAACACTTGATTGACAAAGAGTGACTAAGCAGCGCTTTCTTCGCGTTCATCTTCTTCAATATTGAGTTCAATCAATTCACCATTTGCAGTGCGGGCAGCAACCTCCTTCAAAGAAGGACGTCCTGCTTTGCGCTTCTTTGCGATGATGCGACCATCTTCAAAAAGTTCGCCTCCCCACACACCAGCTGGCTCTTGGCGCGATAACGCACCTTCTAAGCACTGTGTGCGCACGGGACATCCACCGCAGAGCGACTTCGCCTCTGCAACCTGCAGCTCATCCTCAGAAAAGTAGAGATCAGGATCTGCTGTGTGGCATGGCAAATTAAATGATGATCCATCGCTGTATGTGCCTGTTACGGCATCCAAACCGATCTTCTCATCTGCCCAGCCTGGTACTAGTAGTTCGCTGAAGAGAACGCTCATGTTCTCACCTCTTCTTTCTGTTAGATCTTGCTTCGGTCTCTTTTGGTTTTCGTTGGTTTTCTGGAGTGAAGTTTGTTTTAGGAAAACAAAAAGGGCTCCGAATCCTTTTGGATTCGAGGCCCTTGGCTTTTCGTTCTAAATCGAGTTATTCGATTGAACCACCATTGGCCTCGTATCCGGCATAAAAAGCTGCGTAAAACGCTGGCTTTGCGGTATGCCAAGTAGAAGGCTTATTGGTTGTATGAGCAGAAGGAATCACAGCAGAACGCAAAGCGTTTGCTGATACGAATGATGCGTTAGACATATTCGTTTCCTTTCGACTCAGTTCAACTTCGCCATGAAGTTGAAGGCTTAAGGGTAAAGCATGGGTTGTGTTACTGGCAAGGTAATTAATTCCCCGCGTAAAACAGGGTAATTGGGCTATATATGCGATGAATTAAGGGGTGAGGCTAGTTAGCAAGGCCCGCTTCAGCGAGGAATCGTGAGGCTTTTCCGCGATAGCTAAGGCGTAGATCTGATTTAGCGCGAGTAATTCCAACATAGAACAAACGACGTTCTTCATCGATTGATGCTTGATCTCCAGTAGTGCTGTTGTTTTCAAGCGGAAGAATTCCATCGCTAACGCCCATAAGAAATACGCGCTCCCATTCAAGACCTTTTGCTGCGTGCAATGTTGCAAGAGTTGTCACAGGCATTGTCGGTGGGTTGTTCTGCTGAACACGATCTTCAACTTCGCGTAGATAGGTGCGCAAATTCTTTGGAGTAAATCCATTGTCACTATCTAATTCGCGAGCAAGGTGAAGCAGCGCTGCGATTCCATCGATTGCTCCCCCAGTTAAGAATGGTTGCGCAAGTGTGCGAAGTTCATCGAGCCATGAAACACCTTCTGTTGGAATAACAGATGCGGTGCGAACCTGCTTTAAGAAATCGCGAACCTCTTTGCGTTCAAAGAATCGTTCTGTGTTGCGCACTTGATATGGAAGATTTGCAGCGTTCATCGCTTTTTCTAAACCATTGAGCTGGTTGTTGGTGCGGGCAAGAACTGCAATCTCTTGCGCTGGAGTTCCTTCTGAAATCAGCTGCGTAATGTCGCGGACGATTCCGGCAATCTCAGCTTGCTCATCGTTATATGCGTTAATTGTTGGCTTACTACCGTGATCATTGATCGCTACAAGCTCGCTACCCATCGCACCTTTGCGCAGAATGCTATTTGCGGTGAAAATAATTTCAGGAGTTGAGCGATATCCAGTTGTTAAGCGAACAACTTCGGCTTCTGGAAAACGATTGGTAAAGGAGTTTAAGAAAACAGGAGTTGCGCCAGCGAATGAGTAAATAGTCTGTGCGGGATCTCCAACAACACATAGCTCTTGGCGAGAACCTAACCAGGCGTTGATTAATCGCTGCTGCAGTGGAGAAATATCCTGGTACTCATCAACGGTAAAGAATCGGTACTGGTCTTGCACGCGTTCGCGAACTTCGCGCTCTTCTTCAATCATTGCGGCGGTAAGTAAAAGCACATCCTCAAAGTCAATGGCACGTTCTTGATGCTTCACGCTTTCATATGCGGTGTAGACCTTGGCTAACTGCTCTGGATTAATGCGGGGCTTTACGGTGCGCTTTTGTGATTCGCTCAAGTAATCAGAGGGAGCAACCTGTGAAACCTTTGCCCATTCGATCTCAGTTGCGATATCGCGCAGTAAATCGCGAGATGTAATTGATAGCTCGCCCTGTAATTGAGCGCGTTTGATCGCTTCAGTCAGAAATCCACTCTTTGTCGTCAGTAGATCGGGTGTGCGTCCGCCAAATACCTGAGGCCAAAAGAAGGTCAACTGCTTTAAAGCGGCGGCATGCACGGTGCGAGCCGCAACAGATGGAACGCCTAGTGAACGTAAACGTGTGCGCATTTCGCCCGCAGCACGTGCGGTAAAGGTAAGGGCTAAAACCTTGTGTGGATCCATTGTTCCGATCGCTGCGGCATATGCGATGCGGTGGGTAATTGCACGGGTCTTACCTGTACCGGCACCTGCAATTACGCACACTGGGCCTCGTGTAGCAAGTGCTACTGCGCGTTGTTCATTATCTAATGCTTCAAGAATCTCTTCTGCGCGAAGGTTTCCTACGGTCTCCACGATTCACCACCACGTAACTGTTCGCGGGTGTATCCATCAACGCGTGTGTACCAAGCTTCAATCATTCGACGAGCAACTGAAATAGTTGGTGGAAGCAAAATATCTTCAGCGATTACCGCTGCCTTCATTTCATCACGTGAAAACCAGCGTACTTCAGTGATTTCTGTTCCATCAGGTCGTGCTTCTTCTGGGCGATGTGTAATTGCTTCAAAGGCAATCATGATCGAAGCAGGAAATGGCCAAGGCTGTGAGGTTAAGTAGTTAATGTCAGATGCATAGACACCTGCCTCTTCAAACACTTCTCGCGATACACACTCTTCAAATGATTCACCGGTTTCGACAAAACCTGCAAAAGTTGAAAAGCGCTTATCTGGCCAGATGGGTTGATGTCCCAAAAGAATTCGATCATCTTTATCTCGCACCAAAACAATTACCGCTGGATCTGTTCGTGGATGATGTTGCGTTGCATCCTCAACACAGACACGAACACTTCCGCCAAGATCACTTACTGTCTTTGCACCGCATCGCGCACAATGTGTGTGGTTTGCATGCCAGTTCGCTAAACCAACTGCGTGCATCGCAAGTGCTAACTCATCGGCATCTAAGTTGCCGCCGACTTCGCGCAAAGTTTTGAATCCTTCATACTTACGCTTTTCAAACTCTTCAGTGCCATCATCTTCTGGCTGATTGATCCAGGTGGTGCGCCAGGCAAAGTACGCCTGATTGTCATCGCGGCCGATTCCGAGGAAGAAGCGATCTCCTTCGATAAAAGTTTCTTGAAGAGCCTTCACGGCTGCCGCATCTATAAAGGTCAGCGAATCATCGGCTGCGCTTAAACGAGCATCAACTAAGTGAATAATCTGGGCTGATTTCCAGAGTTCAGCCAACTTTGTGGCATCCGAGCGCAGCTCGCTTTCGCGATTTATCGGTGACAGAGCGCTCATAGGGGTGAACGCTACTAGCCTTGGGCGGTGCTCGTAACCTCGTGGAATCTGCTGCATGGAATGGCCATTCCGCCCAGCAATGATGTGGCAGCCGACCAAATAAAGCTAGGGCAAGCGATCCAAGCCATTGGCGCTGATGTCATTGGTATTCAAGAAGTTGATGAAAAGTTAGAGCGCTCAGGAAATATTTCCCAGGCACGTTTAGTGGGCGAAGCAATGGGCACAGAACATTGGGGCTTTGCTGCAGGATTAATCGGAACACCTGGATACTCATGGCGCGCTGTTGAACCAACAGATGTACCAATTGTTGTTCATGGAAACTCTTTCTCAACTGATGGAAGTGAGTTAGTTGGTGGATATGGAATCGGCATCGTTTCAAAGATTCCAGTAAAACATTGGGATCGACTAGAACTCAAGAAATCTCCATTTGGAATGCCCATCATGATTCCAACTGAAGGTAAGAATGGAAAACAAACCGTTAGACCAATCTATGTAGCAGATGAGCCACGTGTTGCACTGGCTGCTACTTTGGAAAATGGTTGGACAGTTATTAATACTCATCTTTCTTTTGTTCCCTTTGTGAACTACCGCCAACTAGCAAAAATAAAGCGCTGGGCTAAACATTTGTCTGAACTGTATGGGACTCAGGTATTAATTATTGGAGACATGAATCTTCCAAAGGGTTTACCAGCGGTTGCATCGCGTTGGAGTTCTTTGGTTACTCAGAACTCCTACCCATCGTGGGGTGCAAAGGTTCAATTTGATTACATTCTTAGCAACACATTAAAGCCAGAACAGTTTGAAGCTCTTCCAACAGTTGTGACTGGAATGAGTGATCACTTACCAATTAGGGTTCAGATTAATCACCAGAATTAACGATCAGATACAAGCAAGAAATTAGGCTTACGCACACTATTGCGACACCACGTAGGCAGAAACGATCACTAAGACTCCACCCACTAGCTGCATCCAGGTAGGGGCTCCTCGGCCCAAGACAATGCTCGCTGCAACCCCCGAAATAGGGATTAAGTTAAGGAATACTCCAGGAGTACTGCCAGGCAATGCTTTTATTGCATAGTTGAAGGCCACAAATGGAAGCCCCACGCCAAACAACCCAGAAAATATCGCTGAGATCCAAATTGAGCTACCAACCTCAGTTGGAATGGATTGATTGCTTAATAAGAAAAAGCCACCCAAGAAGATCGTGGCCACAAAGGTTTGGCCCACGGCTAAATCTGTTGCCGAGTATTCCCCTAGATACTTGCGAACCACATTTGCATACACACCAAAGGTTGCCGCAGATAAAACAAAGTAGATGGCGGTAGATGTTGATTGTTCATGAATGCCATTGCTGCTAGAAATGTAGACACCTGCAAATCCAAGAATAAAGAATGCCCACTTGGTCAATGACAATCGATCACCCAACCACAGCATTCCAAGCAAGACAGTAAACAAAGTTTCGCCGGTAAGGATCAAAACGCCGGTGCTGGCGGTTTCATGTGTGTAACCAGTGTTTCCTAACAACCATGCAACTCCAGGTTGAAGGATGCCGATAGGAATAATCAACCGCCAAGGAATGTTTGGCTTTACTCGTTTAATGATTGTGACAATCAACAGAAAGAGAAAACCGACGCCACATTCAATTAAGGAAAGAAAGAGTGGAGAGAACTTAGTTATGGCCAGATCCGCTAAAGGATTTGAGATACCCCAGCTAATAACTGCAGCTAAGAGGATTGCATAACTCATTAAGGAAGCGTACCGACAGATCCAATCAAAGCGATCAAAGCAGCCTCATCTAACAGGTCAGCTGGCTGGTCAGTAATTCCAGTTGGAACGTAATGGAATGCGGCGCTTATCTTTGAAATATCGCAGCCAGAAAGCTTTGCCCAGGCCAAGCGATACATCGCTAATTGGACTTGTGCGGACTTTCCTAACTGCTTAGAGCCAGTCTTCCAATCCACTACCTGGAAGCCATCTCCATCTGCATAAATAGCATCAATTCGGCCTCTAATAAGGACCCCAGCAATGGTTGTTTCAAAGGGAACTTCAACCCGTGCAGGTGTGCGATGAGCAAAGCCGCTCTTGAGCCATGCAGCTTTGAGATCTTCTAGCTTTGAATCATCATCGAGCGGATCTAAGTAATCCAGATATTCATCACCAAATAATGTGGCAGCATCAGTAAATTGACGTTCTACCCATAAGTGGAATGCGGTTCCGCGACGCGAATACTGATCTTGGCCGCGAGGCATTGGGCGACGAATATTCAATGCAAGCTCTTGTGGGTTCTCATGCAAAGCAACCAAGGTCGATGTTGACATGCGTGATGGCAGTGGAACTTCCACTACATCTGATGCACGATTACGTTGTTCCGTAATCAAACTATGTGCATCCATAATCCAAGAATTAACTTCGGGATCTTGAGAATCAACTAACGGGTGAACATCAGATGCATTGACTAATTCAATCGCTGCATCAAATTGTGCGCGCTTATCCCCTAGGTAATCTCGTGGCCACACAGCGGTGACTGGATTTTCTAGCGTTGGATTCTCTGCTTCCTCATCTGGTGCTGCAACATCAGAAATCAATCGGCCACCGTTTGCACTTGCTGACCCTGCGATTAAATTAAAGATTTGTGAAGGTGAAACCGCATTTGCTCCATCACGCCACCATGCTGTTGTGCACAGCAGGTGCGTACGAGCACGGGTAACCGCAACATACGCAAGACGCATCTCTTCGCGCATCTTGATTTGATCAACGCACTGCGAACCAAAGGCCTTGATCGCCTTTGCTGCATCACTATTTTTAGTAATTCCATCTAAGGTGAAATGTGGAAGCTCATGTGCATCACCGCGAAGTGCAAATGGCACATGCTTTTCATTCTTCAACCAGTTATCTGGGTCGCTGCGATTAACGCCCGGGAAGGTGCCTTCAGATAAACCAGGCACGGCAACAACATCCCATTCAGCACCCTTTGCCATGTGAACAGTAAGGATTTGGACCACATCTGTGCGTACTTCAGGGGCTCCAACCTTTAATCCGCCTTCTTCATCAGAGGCAACATCCAACCAATCCAAGAAGGCTGAAACTGATCCACCACTGCGTTCAAACTTTGAGGCTTCATCTAGGAATCGATCTAGGTGACGACGACCGGTTTGTGAACCTTCGCGCAAGGTAATTTCGGATTCCAAAGTTAAATAGTTTTCAATCTCTGTTACCAAATCAGTGATCTGTCCACCCGCACGAGAACGCAGACGGCGAAGATCTTGTGCAAAGGAAACAAGTCGCTGATATCCAAGATCGCTAAAGCCACTCTTCTTTGCAGAAGTGATCTCATCCAGTGCATCAATGATCGAACCTGCAAATTGATCATCAGCTTCTAGTTGGTCTGGATTTCCTGCAGCAATCTTCTTAATAAAACTCTTGGAGTCTGCATGCATCGCTTTTGCACGTTCACGACTAAATGCACCGAGCGCTGCGATATCACGTGGTCCTAAATTAATGCGTGGTCCAGTCAGGTGGCGCATCAATGACGAACCAGCATCTGGATCTGTAATGATCTTCATCAAGGTAACAACATCTGCAACTTCAGGGATATGAATCAAACCGCCGATACCGATTACTTCAACTGGCAAACCTTGTTCACGTAGTGCATTTTCAATAGAGGTGATCTGACTGCGCTTTCGAACAAGCACCGCAAATGATTTGTTGTCATCTGGATTCCATAACGCTTTAAAGTATTCAGCGATCGCTTGGGACTCTGTTTCAACTGTTTCGTACACACCGTATGCAAGCTCGCCATCGCCAGCTCCATCACGGGCTTCCAGTTCTACAACCTGCTGACCACCTGCTGCTTTGATCTCGGCGCTAATGGTGTTTGCCGCAGCCAAAATGATTTTGTCATTACGGAAAGTTGTTGGCAGCGAGAACTGTTCGATTCCTGTTTGTCCTGCCGCCTTTGGGAAGTACTTATGGAAAGAAGCCATCGTGCCGGCAGATGCTCCACGCCAGGTATAAATAGCCTGCGACGGGTCTCCCACAGCCATAACTGGGTGCCCGGTCTCGCTGACGAAGTTGCCATACAACGCAGACAACATGCGCACCTGTGATTGCGACGTATCTTGATACTCATCCAGCAATACGACCTTGTACTTACCGCGCTCTAAGGTGCCAACATCTTCAAAGTTCTGAGCGATATCTGCAGCAAGTGACATCTGATCATCAAAGGACAGTTCACCTGCTGCTTTGCGACGTTCCATAAAGGCTTCAACCATCGGTAGCAATGAATTACGTTGACGCATCGCACGTGCAACATCGCGTGTATCTGCGTTTGGAGTACCACCAAGCAGTACTAACTTTTCTAGCATTTCATTGCCAATTGCTTCGATATCAGACGCCTTTACTTGATGTTCCAACATCAACTTAGAAAGACCAAGCAAATCCTTAATGACGGTACTTACCGCACTGTCATTGCGATATGAATCATCAGACCAGTTGCGAACAACATCTGATGCGATCTGCCAAATCGCTGCTTCGCCTAGTGGATCAGCGTCTGCATCAATTCCGTATCGAATTGCATGTTCACTTAATAACTTGCCTGCATATGAATGGTAGGTCGTTACCGCGGTGCTTGTTGAAGTGATGTGCTTGAACTCAGGTAATTGCGAAAGTTGACGCAAACGCTTGCGGATACGAACTGATAGTTCGCCAGCAGCTTTTCGGGTAAAGGTAAGGCCCAAGATTTGATCAGGAGTAGCAAAACCATTTGCAACTAAATACAAGACTCGGTTACTCATGGTTTCAGTCTTGCCAGAGCCCGCACCTGCAATGACAACTGCTGGCTCTAACCCGCTGCTGATGATCGCTGATTGATGCTTTGTGATTGGCTTGATCTGTGAACCAAACTTTGGATGTGCCTGAAGCTTGGCGATGATTTGCTCAGGTGTGTACTTAGGCTGGATTGATTCAGTACTCATCACTCGATCACCGCCCGACCATCACTTTGAACAGGGCAGGATTTCCTTACTGGGCAGCCTTTACAGCGCTTATTAACGGTGGCAAAGAAGGTTGCAGCTCCCATGCCCTCGCCAATGGTTTCAATAGTTGCCTTGGTCTCTTCAAGGTCGATCGCATACTGCTGACGAATAGATGCTCCTGCAGTACTTGTTCCCAGATACACAAGTTCGGCACCTGAAGATTTATTGCCGTCGGCAAACCCACCCTCGGCGACACCTAATTGATAACTAGCAAGCTGCAGGTTTTTCTTTGCATCCTCTTTGCTAATAGCGGTGTTACCGGTTTTAAAGTCAATGATGAACAGTGAACCATCTGCTTCAACTTCTAGCCTGTCAACTGTTCCAATAATGCGAGCACGACCCAGCTTTACATCAAAGCGAAGTTCAGCACCCTTTACTTCACGTGTTGTCTCTTTGTGGTAATCGACAAACTTTTCAAGCATGGTGACCGCAGATTCCAAATGTGAAGCGCTCACCCATCCGCTTTCAGGATCAATCAACTTCCATGAGCTTTGTAGATTCTCAATTAGCTGTTCGCGAGTTGTGCCTGGCTCTTGCACCATCTTTGCCGCAAAGGCGTGAATCGCAGAACCCAATACTTGAGCGGTGCTATCGCCATCTGATCCCCCGTTGTTTTGAAGGAACCATTTGACTCCACATTCCACAAAGCTTTCTGCACCTGATGGAGAAACAATTACTTCCTTGTCAGGATCAATCACAGGTGCATCGGTACTGAGCGGAACAGAACCAATCCAACTATCTGGATTTGCAAGGTGAATTCCTTCGGCGCTCATCGCCTTTAACAACGCTGCAGCCTCTTTCGCTTTTGGTCCAGCTAACTGCGCACGAAGTTCAGCAACTAGCGCTGGCGCGGTGATTGGACGAGGAACATCGGTTAATACATGTTCATCCTCATCACTCTTGTTGACCATTACTTCAATCGCCTCAAAGAACTGTGATGGCTCTTCATCCTCGCGCTGAACCGCGGTCACGAAAAGTGATTGCTGGGCGCGGGTTAAAGCCACATGGAACAAGCGTTGTTCATCCTGCATCAAGCCATTTGCGGCGATGACATCTAGCTGATCACGAGGAATATCAGGGTTTCGCTTACGTTCTACTAAACGCTCTGCACCTAACAAGGATGAACGTTGCTTCAAGTTTGGCCAAGTGCCCTCTTGCAAGCCAGCAATTGCAACAACCTGCCATTGGCGACCCTTTGCGCTGTGCACTGTAAGGATTTCTACGAAATCTGGACGAACACCCTTAGCCGTAATCACATCGCCAGCAATATCTTCAGTTGCGATCTCGTTGATAAAGGCTGCAGGACCTGACAAAGGAAAACGCTCAGAGAAACGTTGAGCAGATTCAAACAACTGCATCATCGCATCTAGGTCGCGATCGGCGGCTGCTCCGCGAACTCCAGGACGCAATGCTTGATTGCGCCACGCAATAGATAACTTTTGTCCATCACTTGTCACCGCGTTATCCCAAATAAACCACAACAGATCATCTGCTAAAGCAGTCTTGTTACGAGCGATCGCCTTTGCACCCTTTAACAATGCATGAACTCGAAGAACGCTGTCGGCACCTTCAATAAAGAGCTCACCATCATTAATTGCATCCAACAACAGCTGAGTACCTGAACGCTCATCACCATCAGGGCGAGCGGTAATCATGGATCGGCGAATACGACGCAATGAGATTGAATCTGCTCCACCGAACTCGCTCATTAACAAACGCTCTGCGGTATCCAAATTCAGAGGCTGAGCACCGATTGCGACACGTGCTAACAACAAGAATGGCGCAATTGCAGGATTGCCAGCTAAAGCTTGCAATTCAGATGCAACTGGAATTCCAACTTGCGAAAATGCACGACGTAACGCTGATGCTTGAACTCCTGGAGAGCGCAGGATCACCGCCATGTCGCTATAGGAAACTCCTTGGCGAAGATGGGCGCTACGGAACTGGTGGGCGATAAAAGCAGCCTCTTCTGCCCCGCTTCTAAAGCGATGAACCCCAACAAAACCGCCACTTTCTGCCACACATGAGCGCTTACGGGTTACTGGAGATCCACGGAATCCCTGAACATATTCATGCCCAACTTCAAAGATCGCAGGTGCATTGCGATACACGCGATTGAGAACAACTTCCTTTGCACGATATGGATCTAACGCTGCCGCTAATCCATCAGGATCTGCGCCACGGAAACGTCCGACCGCGCTATCTGCATCAGCGCAGATGATTACATCGTTTCCTGCAAGCAGCCCCAATAGTTCGCGTTGTGCTGGATCACTTTCCTGAAACTCATCCACCATGATCGTTGTGAAGCGATTACGCAATTGATCCAACAAATCCTGATTATTCCGCAGATGAATCGATGCGCGTGAAACTAATTCAGATGGATCGATACGCAGCTTTGCATCCTGTGCGCTGAACTCGCGCATGATCATGGAATTGGTATATCTCTTCCAGAAAGCAGCGGCTGCCTCCCAATACTTTTCACCTTCTTGTTTACCAAGAACCGCTAACTCATCTGCATCGATGCCACGTTCTGATGCACGCAAAATCAAATCGCGAAGTTCGCGGGCAAAACCATTTGTTGTTAACGCCTTATGTAAATCCTCGGGCCATTCTTTAAAGCCATCTTCGATATCGCCTTTCAGCAATTCGCGGATATAACTTTCTTGGTCTGGCCCGCTGAGCAAAATCGGATCAGGATCTCCCTTTGCTTTCATCTTCAAGATTGAAAATGCCAGCGAGTGAAAAGTTCTTGCCAATGGTTCAAACATCGTCTTGGTCGTGCGCAGCGCAATCGCATCACGTAACTCAGATGCTCGCTCGCGACCATAGGTCAGCAGCAGAATTGAATCGGGGTTTTGCCCATCCGCGATGCGGGCCAATGCTGCTTCAACTAAAACTGTTGTCTTTCCGGTGCCTGGTCCGCCTTGAACAACAATTGGTGAACCACGGTGTGCAACAACCGCCTGCTGATCAACATCCAGGGTAAGCGGGGCAGCCTGAAGTACCTGTCGTACAAGGCTGAAGGGCTGCTTACTCACAGTGAGCATCTTGCCCGAATAGGCCGACAAATCGGCCTGTTTTCGGGCACGGCGCTGAGGAAGTACCTACTTCATTTGAAGGCAGCTACTTATTTTTTACTGACTTTTCAATTAAAGAAGCGATGAATAAAGCCGCCAGCACATAGAAAGAAACTCCGTTAAGGGCTTCCCCCGGTGGCGTTCCTTCAGTAGTTACAGGCATGATCTTGCCTGAAATTAAGCGAAAGATTGGCTCGATAACTAGCGTCAGAGCAATGAGTGGGGTCAATCCTGGGTATCTAAAGAATAGAACGTAGAGCAAAAGTACAAGCAGTAGCTGCATTGCACCCCATTGGTGGAAGATCGCAACAATGTTGTTTCCGCCTTCCACTGAAATATCAATTCCTGCGATGCTGTTTGCTCCACCATCTGATGAAAAGAAGTGGATGCAGCTGCGCACCACAATGACAAACATATACATCGCTAGAAGAATGCGAACTGAGCGAAATCCAATAAATACTGATGGATCTTTTGGAAGGATCTTCTTTGCGTCGATTTTCATTGTGTCTCCTAGAAGGTTGAGCCCAGGTTAGTAGGTCGGAAGTTCTTCCCCTGCATAGTCAGCGCTAGTCCCTCGCTGCTTAATGAAATCGATTTTACGCTCATTCCCTGTGGTGCCTTCAAGGTTCGAACACTCTTGCTCTTGATTTGATCTTTTATTTCAGCAGGCAATGAATCAGCAGGTATTTCACTTCCGAAGAGAGATACACCTTGTAGTTCAAAATAAATCTGATTACCTGAATACTTTGGAACAAGAATTGCTGTGCCAAGACCACCAGAGCCAACTGATACCTGCAGAGTGTTTCCAACGATCTGAGCGTCACTGAAATCAGCTAATTGAGTAATTGTGGCGGCAGAAATCGTTGCAGTAACATCCAAGGTTCCAATTAGATTTGGTTTCGACTTTGAAATATCGCGAGCATCGATTGCTAAAGATGGTTTAAAGGTCGATTCTTTTAATTGATACTCACCAATATCAATATGGACTGACTTTATAGAGTCCCCAACTACATTTCCGGGCAAATCAAATAAAGGTACAGAGGCGGTGACACCTGTAGCTCGAGGCATAACTTCATAAACCCGCGTTGTTATACGAGCGGAGATGGATTTTTCAACAGTGATTGCTCCGATAGACAGAAATGCAAGTAAGGCGATAGGCAGTACGCGGCTCTTCTTCATTTACTCAAACGCCCCTTAAATATCGATGAGGCAGTGTATTGGTGGAGTCTGTGAAAGTTTCATAAAATGCTCAGAAAATAAAGACTCCTGCATCGAATTAACTGTGCGGGAGTTTTCCTGAGAATTATCTGTTAAGCGTTGAGGTTCGCCTTCTTCTGACGACAAATCGGCCTGTTTACGCCTGTGGCGCTAGTTGATTGGGCTATCGATTCGGTAACTGACCGGATTCCACTTCTTATTCAAAGCACTTTTAGGTGCTTTAGAAATTGGATACACGGTGGTCTTTGTTTTCAAGCCCTTATTAATTTTCTTCATAGAAGTACATAATGCTTTTGCCTGATTACGAGCCAGCGTCTTGGATACAGCATAAGAAACCTTTGGAGCTCGTTTCACATAACCAATGCATGTGACGGTGCTGCTTGAAGAAATTGCCCTTGTGTACTTAGCGATTCGCAAGGCGGTGCTCTTGCTGAACTTCGACTTAGCCGTTAATGAATAAAAAGTCACAATTTTCTTTTTTGCAGCGAGAGCTTGTGCCGCACGTTGCTCTTCAGCAATTAATTGCTCCGCAGCTAATTTCTCTGCTGCCAGCTTTTCCTCGTTTGCTTTTGCAATTGCAACTTCTTTTGCTTCCTCGGCCAATTTCAGAGCGGCAGCAATCTGCGCATCTTCTATTGCCTTAATCAGCGCCATAATTCTTTCGCCCTCTGCGAGTTTCGCATCCTCTATGGCTTTTAATTCAGCGGCTGCCTTAGCTTCTGCAGCAGCTTTAGCTTCAGCGATTTCCTTTGCATGCGCTATTGCATACGCTGCAGCCGCCGCAGCTGCTTGAGCCTGCGCGGCTGCTGCAATTGCTGGATCGGGTACTGGTGCCGTATATCCTCCGCCGCCACCGCCGCCGCCACCAGTTGGTGGAGTAGGTGTGACAACAGGTGCTAACGGACGGATCGCAATAGATGCGGTACTTGAATCACTGGTGCCTGCCGAATTGGTCGCAGTCACCGTAAATGTGTAATCGGAGCCATTAGTAAGCCCCGAAACAGAACACACCAATGTAGAAAGAGATGAAGGCGCGCAACTTTGTCCTTCATTTGAGGTCACACGATAGGAAGTGATATCTGCTCCACCATTATTTGCTGGAGTAGTCCATGTGACCAATGCGCTTGCATCTGCTCCCCCCATTCCTAAAACGCCCGTAGGAGCATCTGGTTTACGGATAGCAATCACAATTTCAGGATCATCGGTAATGGCAATCGTTACTGAACCATCAGACGTTGCTGTAGCAATTAATGTCGCAGAGGTACCAATCAAGCTATAAACAGATGCGCCTTTCTTAATCAATGAATTGGAAATCGTCATTCTCAACGGCTTAAGTGGATCTGTTGGCGGGACGGTTCCAGTTAACGTGAGCCAAGAAACTACAAATGAAAGAATGAAAGAATTCGTAGATGTAATTAAAGAAGCAGCTCGTGAAGTGTTTGAAAGTAAGTGAATATTAATCACGGTACCTGTCGGCAAACTTCCAGTCTCATACTGAACCGCGACCGTGCTTCCTCCTGTACTGCCTTCAAAACTGGAGTTAATGCCGGCGGCGGTGAGGCTTCCTACAAGAGTTAAATCTGATGCTGCAATTCCATACAAGGAGTTTTGAACCCATTGAGCGAATAATGGCAAATTATTTGAAAAGTCATAGCTGGCGTTATTGGCATAAGGGGTGCCCGTGCCATCGGCACTTGTGTTCCAGCCCGTGAACGTAAAATTAGCTCTCGTAAAAATGTTGCTCGATAGGTTAACCGCAACATTTGAACTTTGATTCGCATCACTAGGTGGCGAGGCTACGAAGTTTGGCTTGAAAGTAACCGTCTTATTGGCAATCGCACTAGCGTTTAATGTCGCTGAAACATTGAGATAACCAATACGAGCCGTTGCAATCGAGATAGTCGCGCTTGCGCCTGGGGCTAAACCTGTAACTGTCAGCGGTAATGTGCTTCCAGATGCGACTCCGACCGTCACCGTTCCTGTATCTACTGATGCGTTGAAGGAGAAATCAGAACTGTAATTGGTGATGTTTACGGTGAATCCACCTGATGTTGCGGTTGCTGTGTCAAAGGTAGGGGTAAGGCCCGTTAATCCAGAAATCGTTACACGCGTATACGAAGATCTAGCAGTGTAATCTCCGACCTCCGCAACACTTATATATGCATCACAAACACCTGCCGCAAGAATGGAAATTACCGCTGTCGAGCTATCTATGGAACAAGCTGTTGAAGTTGTAGAGAATGCAATGGCCCCACTGCTAGAACTAGAAAATGATGTCGGCGTAAGCGTTCCGCTTAGTGAGTAAGCGACGGTATTTGAATTCGGGTACTGCAAGGAGACGCTTGGCTCTGCCTTCGCAAAGACAATATTTTCAGAAGCAGAAGTTATAGCGTTGTAACTGGCATCCGATGCCTTGGTAGCAATGACCGCACAAGTCACAGCAGCGGTAACACTTAAGGTGCTACCAGAAATAGAACAGCTAGTTGAGGTAGTCGCAAAGGTAACTGCACCGCTTCCAGAACCACCTGTACTTCCCAACATAACGGGCAAGCCAAATGTTCCAGATGCAGAGTTGACCGTTAGTGCAGCTTGATTTATTTTTATAACAGCAAATCCAAATGCGCGAATTGGCCGCACATAATATTTTCCTTCGGACCCGCCTGTGTATATTTTAGTGTCCCAGGTAATGGTTGGGCTAAAACTTTGAAGAACTGCAACTGTAGGGGCGTATTCATTAGA
>ERZ1034365.298-NODE-298-length-27903-cov-7.131783_pt1 | contig 27903 bp, 25 predicted proteins | sample MGYA00520615_ERZ1034365 | MGnify/ENA primary metagenome ERZ1034365 (study PRJEB33736, sample SAMEA104284505) | Azolla filiculoides | biome: Urban; feature: Water surface; material: Ditch water | place: Netherlands | collected 2015-10-28 | depth 0-0.1 m ...
ATTAAATTACCACCTATCGCATACTTAGCGGCCAACACGTTCATGCTTAAAAAAGGTCAGAAACTAGACCTGGAAGCCATGCGTCAACAATGTGCAGAGGCCGGTTATCATCATGTGAGCCAAGTAGTTAGCCCAGGCGAATTCAGCGTGCGTGGTGGCTTAGTCGACTTATTCCCTATGGGAAGCGCCCTGCCGTTTCGCTTAGATTTATTTGATGACGAAATTGAAACCATACGTACTTTCGACGTTGATACACAACGCAGCCTTTATCCTGTCCCTGAAATTCGATTATTACCAGCGCGTGAGTTTCCACTAGATGACAATGGGATGGCGCGTTTCAGGCAGAATTTCCGAGAAACATTTGAAGGTGACCCTTCACGCAGTCGAATCTATAAAGAAGTCAGCAAAGGTGTTGCTAGTGGTGGTATTGAATGGTACTTGCCACTCTTCTTTGAGAGCACAGCAACGCTTTTAGATTATCTTCCAAAAGAAACGGTACTTTGTTTACATGGCAACTTAGATATTGCTGCACAACATTTCTGGTTTGAAGCGCAATCTCGCTATCGCTTACTTGCACACGACGTCGAGCGTCCAATCGTTCAACCTGAAACCTTGCTCATTAAAGCAGATGACTTCTTTGGACAAACACATCAATACGCTCGCATTAGCTTAACGACAGAAAACACCTTAAACGGTTTACCTGAACTCGACATCGAACGACGTGCCGATCACCCTTTGCATAAGCTACAAACTTTTATAGCAGGCTTTAAAGGTCGCATGCTCATTGCTGCAGAAAGTCTAGGTCGTCGAGAAACCATCTTACAACTCTTAAACGATCAAGGTATTAAGCCAGCCCTTTGTGAAAACTGGGAAGACTTCAACACTAGCTCTGAAAAACTGATGTTAGGCGTGACCAGCCTACATGCAGGCTTCACCAAAGACGATGTCGCCATCATCACCGAAGCAGAGCTGTACGCGGCAACTGTGCGGCAACAACGCCGCCGTGATAAAGACAAAGCGCGCAGTACTGAAGGGATGCTCAAAGACCTTTCGGAGCTTCGCGAAAATGATCCTGTTGTTCATGAACAACATGGTGTAGGACGTTATCGCGGCCTGATCAGCCTAGATTTCGGCGAAGGTGAAAACGAATTTCTACTATTGGAATATGCAGGCGACGACAAGTTGTATGTTCCCGTCTCGCAGTTATTTTTAATTTCGCGCTACTCTGGTGGCCCACCAGAGTCTGCACCGCTACACCGATTAGGTTCCGGCAATTGGGAAAAGGCAAAGAAAAAAGCACTCAAGCAAATTCGAGATACTGCTGCTGAGCTGCTCAATCTATATGCACAAAGGGCTGCGCGCAAAGGTCATGCTTTTACCTTAAGTCTGCATGACTATGAAACTTTTGCAGAAGGCTTCCCTTTCGAGGAAACACCAGACCAACTATCTGCCATTGAAGCAGTGATTAGCGATATGCAATCAGGCCGACCAATGGACCGTTTGGTCTGTGGTGATGTTGGTTTTGGTAAAACTGAAGTAGCGTTACGCGCCGCATTTGTAGCAGTAATGGGTGGCCGTCAAGTAGCCGTTCTCGTTCCAACCACACTGCTTGCCGAACAACATTATCAAAACTTTAGTGATCGATTTGCCGAATGGCCGATTAAGGTAGCTGAAATTTCTCGCTTCCGCACTGCTAAAGAGCAAGCTGAGGCGCTTAAGGGTTTAGCTGACGGTAGCATCGATATCATTATCGGCACGCATCGTTTAATCTCAAAAGACGTGAAGTTTGATAATTTAGGTTTAGTCATATTGGATGAAGAGCACCGCTTTGGTGTGCGCCAAAAAGAACAGCTGAAAGCACTGCGTGCTGAAGTCGACGTACTAACCCTCACGGCCACCCCTATTCCACGCACGCTTAGCATGGCGATGGAAGGCTTGCGTGAGTTTAGTGTGATTACCACGCCACCACAAAAGCGCTTAGCGATTAAAACATTTGCAACCGATTACTCCGAAGGGATTATCCGCGAAGCTGCAATGCGTGAATTTAAACGTGGCGGCCAAGTCTATTTTCTACATAACGAAGTTGATACCATCCACTCAATGCGCGAGAAGCTAGAGCGGATCTTGCCAGAAGCTCGTATCAGTATTGCCCACGGCCAATTGCGCGAACGTGAGCTAGAACACGTCATGCGTGACTTCTACCATCAGCGCTCCAACCTATTACTGTGTACGACCATCATTGAAACTGGTATCGATGTACCAACTGCCAATACCATTATCATGAACCGTGCTGATATGTTTGGTCTGGCTCAACTCCACCAATTGCGTGGTCGCGTAGGCCGTTCTCATCATCAAGCTTATGCCTACCTACTGACTGAGCCTAATCGTAAAATCACCCCACAAGCGCAAAAGCGTTTGGATGCAATTCAGTTACTAGAAGACTTAGGCGCTGGTTTTCATCTTGCTATGCACGATTTAGAAATCCGTGGTGCCGGTGAGTTACTAGGAGATTCACAAAGTGGTGAGATGCAAGAAATTGGCTTTCATCTTTACTCCGAAATGTTATCGCATGCTGTAAAACGCCTTAAAGAAGGAAAAGAGCCAGATTTATCTTCACCGCTAGGCGTTACAACAGAAATCAACTTACATACACCAGCCTTGCTCACCAACGAATATTGTCCTGACGTGCATGAACGTTTAGTGCTCTATAAACGACTTGCCAACTGCATCAACGATGATGAACTCGACACCATGCAAGAAGAGCTGATTGATCGTTTTGGTTTGCTGCCAGAGCAAGGTGAAGCATTAATGGCATGTCATCGTTTACGTGTCGCTGCAAAATCTCTCGGGATTATTAAAATCGATGCGAGTGATAGCGCGATTCAGCTACAATTTAGCCAACATGCGGATCTAGATCCAACCAAACTGATTGCTTTACTTCAACGCGATCGCCGTTGTCGAATGAATGGCCCAGATAAATTACGAATTACTGTTGCTTATGAAGATATTAGCCATCGTGCCGATTTCATCAAAAATATCATGAAAGAACTCATCTAATGTTAGAAAAAATCATCGCTATTTTAGCCACTTGGATTATGGGTGTTATTTCCACCATGGGATATGGCGGCGTCGTGCTTCTAATGGCAATTGAATCAGCCTGCATCCCACTCCCTTCAGAGATCATCATGCCCTTTGCAGGATTTTTAGTTTTCAAAGGTGAAATGCTGTTATGGATGGTTGCTGTTGCGGGCGCTTTAGGCTGTGTTGTTGGTTCTATTCCAGCCTATTATCTTGGCATGTATGGTGGCAGACCATTGGTTGAAAAATATGGAAAATGGGTACTCATTTCACATAAGGATTTGAAGTGGGCAGATCACGCATTTGAAAAACACGGCGATATTATTATCTTTATTGGCCGTTTATTACCGGCAGTTCGTACATTCATTGCATTCCCTGCGGGCGTAGCTCGCATGCATATGGGCAAGTTTATCCTTTATACCTTTGTCGGCTCATTGATTTGGTGTTACCTACTCGCCTTCGCAGGCTTCAAGATGGGCGAACATTGGGAAAGTCTTAAGGTTTATTTCCACGAATTCCATTACGTCATTGCTGGCGCTGGTTTGATTTTTGTCATCTGGTACCTAAAAAGACACTTTAAACACTAGATGACTACAAAATCACAAGCTTGCCTATGCTCACAAAGTAAACTGCAAGTTTGATTTCCAAGCCATCATCCGCAAATAAAGTACCATATTGCTCAAGCTGTTGACGGTATTGTTCAGCCACCGACTTCAAGCCATCGTCATCAAGGCTAAAGTCTATCGCAATCGTTTTGTAGTCCAGAATCCAGCGAATGCCATTTTCAACAAACGTACGATCAATCACCCGCTTCTGAATGACTAAGCTATCAATTTGGCGTTCAATCTCCAGCTCACTTTGTGCACCTTCATGCGCCTGTAAAGCCCACCGTCCCTGCTCACTTTCCAGCGTCTTTTTAAGCAGACTAATGGTAAGTGTTGCGCCTTGTGTCGCAGCTAAGCTCGTGTGGCCTTGTTGAGTGAGCCAGCGAACCATTGCCATCTTTAATGTTTCAAGTCGATCAAGCGACCAAGCATCCAAACCTTGTTGCGCCATTAATTCTAAATAACGATGCACCAAAGTGCCTACACTGGCCTCTAAAGAGAGAACTACATCAGCTTCAGCTGATGCCCCCCTACTTTGCTGAACTTCATACTGCACTTGTTCCGCTTGTAAAACATCAGGAATATGCGGCGCGTTCAGGCGCACTAATTGAGGCACAAAATCTTCTAACTTAGCACTTAAACGACGTTCATTCGAAGCCGAAGGCTCCGCTTGATTAAGGGTTAATTTATCCTCTGCAAATTCAACCTCTACCGCAGGCCAAAGCATTTCTAAGAACGTATTCTTTTTAGGCTGTAACTCACCATTTTTATTCGGCTTCACCGCCCCCAGAAGATGCAAACATCGCTCAGCACGCGTCACTGCCACATAAAGCACACGCGCATCTTCATAAGCGGCACGCTGATTTTCTAGCGATTTCATATAATCGTAAATACCTTGCTGATTGGCTTTATTTTTACCTTTAGGTGGCATCGGTGCTACCACTAAATCCACATCAGCCACATCGCCCCCCAAGCCCTCTCTCGGCACTTCTTCCCACATCAATAAAGGTTGGTCACTGCGCCCTGTCGTTTTATCCAAACCAGGCAAAATAACGGTATCAAATTCCAAGCCTTTAGATTTATGGATGGTCATAAACTGTAATAAATCTTTTGCCTTCGCATCAGGTGCTGCATAGAGCTTTTGCACTTCAAGCGCCAATTGCTCAGTGCTAAATTGGCCGCTGGCTTCCATCCGGTCAATACGATCAAAGAACGCTTGCACGTCACGCACATCACCGGCATCCCACAAACAAGCTGGCCCACCCAACATTACCCACACACCGTGTACCCAACGACTCATGCTCATGCGGCCACGATGATCCAATGCCTCTTGCATCACTGCTCGCACATGTAATAAACGCATGCGCCCATCATCACTTAAGCTTTGCAAACGTGCTTCGTCGTGCATTAAATGCAACACAGTACTGTATTGGTCTCCACCAACCAGCTGATGCAAATCTTTCAAGCTCAAACCACACCAAGGTGCGCGCAAAATAGCTAACCAATGCACGCGGTCAGCACGCTGATGTAAGGCATTCGTCAGCGATAATAAATCTTGTACGACTTGGCGATTTGCCAGCTCTTCAATCTCAACTGCTTGAAATGATAATTCAGCATGATTACGGCGAATTTCAGCGACTAAAGCATGCAAGTGGCTACGTGCGCGCACCAAAACAGCAATCTTTCTAGCCGGATTTTCAGCCCAAGTGGCCTTGATAATCTCAATAATTTTATTGGCTTCTAGCTGACGAACATCACTTTCAAGAGCATCTTCCTGGCTATCCTCATCATCAGACTCTACTGTACCACCGCCATCCAATATGGCATGAAAACGCACGCCAGCGCCATCAGGGTCGCGATCTTTTGCTACAAAAGCACGATAGCTAATGGCGCCACGCGACACGCTATCTTCATCAGGGAATACTTTTTTAAATGTATCGTTCACCCATTCAATCACTGGCGCATGCGAACGATTATTGCGCCACAATTTAAGTGGGTTCAGCGACAAGCCACCTATACCCTCCTGTGCAACGCGCAAGAACAAACCAACATTGGCTTTGCGGAAACGGTAAATTGACTGCATAGGATCGCCAACCAAAAACAGTGTGCGACCATCGCCATCCATCCAACCTTGCGTAAGATGCTCTATCAACTTGATTTGTGTAGGACTGGTATCTTGAAATTCGTCTACCAACAAATGTTTAATCCGATAATCTAGCTTTAAAGCCAAATCCGTCGGATTCTCCTCAGCATCACCCAAAGCAAATAAGGCATTTTGTGAAATCTGTACAAAATCGACTTCGCCATGTTGCTGGAATACTAGCCAAAGCTCAGCCGTCGCCAACTTGAGCAAATGAGCTAAGGCCAAAATGATTTGCCAACTCTGCTCGTCATATTTGGGATTAGGAAGTTCTTTTAAAGTCTTTAACGCAAGCTCAGCACCTTCAATCTGATGTAAAGTGTTAATAACTTCATCAAGTTGCTCTTTATAAAGCTTGCCTTCAGGTGTCGCAGGGAACCCATTTTTCACATTCACGGTTTTTCTAAAAGTGTTGGTACCCGTCAACACTAAATCAACGACTGCACGCCACATCGCCAATGCTTCTGGCTTAAATGGAATAGGTGTTTCCCAATCACGTAGTAAGGCCACAGAAGCATCACACGGCAAGTTAGATGCTGCATAGCGCGCAATCGGCATCAAAGCCTCTTGCACACTTAGAGGCATCACTTCGGCCACCGCTTTCATATCTTGTGTCACCAAATGCACAAGCGCAGCTTCAGCTAAGGACGCATCATTGTGATTCATCACGTAATACTGCCATTGGTCGCGCTTGGCAAGCATCTCTGCCAATAAGGCCTTGAGTCGATAATGGTCATTATCAAAGTAACGCAAAGCCATCTGGACTACCGGGCCTTCGGTTGCATCATCCAAATTAGCTAAAGTGCGCGTAGCGGCCTCTTGATAATACAAACTAGCATCTTCACATACCGCTGGCTGCGTGCCAAAACGGGTTAACAAAGGCATTTGACGCGCTAAATTGCCACTTAATGAGTCTATAGTATAGATACGCAAACGCGAGGGCGTGGTCAGCAGTTCCCACGATTTCTCAGCAGATCGTGCCAAGGCTTTTTGTCCAAGTTCAAAAGTCACAATTTTGTGAGGTAAGGATGGGCGCCGGCCTGAGTTTGCATCTACCAAGCTATCCATAATCCGCTTCTTCATTTCGGAAGCGGCTTTATTGGTAAAGGTAATGGCTATAATTTCTTCCGGTGAATCTACCGTGGCAAGCAACTTCAAATAGCGCTGAGTGAGGAGTTCGGTCTTGCCGGCACCAGCTGGCGCTTCGACAATAAAAGAAGCAAATTCTAAAGCATTAATTCGGCTTGCATCGTCTTCATCCAGCAAATATTGATACTGACTCATAAGCCACCTAGCACTTGCTGATGACTCTCAGCTTGTTGATGCTCAAACTGTAACTGGCGCTCCGCCAATCTTAACAAAGGCAAGACCTCACAATAGGTCAGCTGCTTTTCATTTTCAAACTTCACCGCCGCATCACCGGCTTTAATCGCTTGCGCTGTGGCGGTAATGCGGTTTTTCCAGTGCGCAATCACAGAAGGCCAATTAGGGAATTCTGCTGCTGCAAAAATCCTGCGTCCTCGACTTTCCTCTAAAAGCGTTGCTCCCTGCAACACTCCTTTACTAGTAGCAATGCCTGCATAGCCTGCTTTTTCCAGCAGCACTTTGGCAAAACAAACCGCAGCCACTTGTGCATCGCCCATCAAAAAGGCGGCGTAAATCGGCAATTGCGGCTCAGCGATATTGGTGTTTGCCCAGCTCTTAAAATCTATATTCCCGCCTGTTTTATAATCGAGCACCACCAATCGGCCATCTTCAAGCTGGTCCACTCGATCCACTGTGAGAGTAATCGAAAGGCTGTCGATTGGGATGGTTTGCTTACGCTCAACTGCCTGCACAGAAAAGCCCATTTCACGAGCTTTCTCCACATCATTAAGCCAAGCCATGACCAACTTCACTAAGCGCTCTTTTTCTAGCTGAATAAATGCCACGGAAAATGCCTCATCGTGCTCTTGATTAAACAAAGTTAGTACTTTGTCGGCAGCTTGCTCAAGCACAGCCTGCATCTCAGCCTCACTCAAGGCTTGCAAATAAGCGGAATCGCGGCCATCCCAAAACACTTCCAACACTTGGTGCACGAGATTGCCCCTATCCATCGCGTCCAAACCATCCACAGGCTCTTTTAAGGCGCGGGCATACAAACGGTATTGGTAAAAAGCCCAAGCTGGGCATATCGCTTGCGCCTTGAGCAAGCCCGTTCCGCCAGATACATGACCACCATCCTCAACTGCTGGCCCTTGATTATCATCTATCCATTGCCAAGGTTTGTTCTTCACTTCTTTAGGTACGCCATCAACAAGCTGTTCAGCCAATGTTTTAGCTAACACCACCTCCCCAGAAGCAAGTGGAATATCTTGCATGAGTGGACTTGCACGCAATTGACGGTCACCATCTTGCATAGCACTAGAGAAAATAACTGAACGGGCGCTTTTGATTAAGCGCTCATGAATTGATTTTGCAAAAGCCACTTGCACATCACTGCTCGCATTAGGTGTTTCTGCGGCACGTTGGAGACTCGCTGAAATCAATGCATTAGGTCGCGCGATAGGTGGCCAAACGTGATCATTCATCCCCATCACCCACATGGCATCCAAGGGTGCCGCCGCCGCTTCTATCATCCCCATAATTTGCAATGGAGGGATTTGCTTATATTCGGGCTGAAAAATCTGCGCTTGGCAAAGTTTAATCAATTGCGAAATAACACTTTTAGCATCAATCTTACCTAGCAAATCATCTAAACCAGCGAGCGCTGAAAGCACTTTATCGAAAGACTTAGTCGCCTGATATTCAAAGCTAGACAAGCTTCTACGGCCAGGCCAATCTGCATAAACCAAAGCTTGATCTAACACCAAAGCCCAAGCCGAAGGCAACTGTCTCGCCTCTTGGGTTTGTGCGTAGCCAATTAAACTCTGTAAGGCTTTGATGGTGGCTGGCAGGCTCATTCCACCATCGCCCACAGTGACTTTATGAATGTAGTTTTGTAATCGAGTACTCTTAAAGCTCAGCGGTAAATCACGGCGCATACGCGCTTCCAGCAATGCTCTAGCATCAGCCTCTAACAAACCTTCCGACCAGTAAGGACTGTGCAGCAACTGAACAATCTCTTGCTGAAAAATACTGCCACGCTGCCAAGCCAATTGCAGAAGATGAATAGCCGTTGCAATCACAGGCTGTGTATTGAGTGGTACACCCAAAGAAAAATCATAACAACGTTGACTCTCAGCCAAGGCAGGACGTGCGGCTGATGCTTGCAATACATCGTCTAACAATGCCGAAAGCTTGCTACGCAAAACAGCCAGCTCTGGCAAAACGATTGCAATGCTGGCTTGTGGATTTTCTGCTAACTGCGCTTTAGCCCATGCAACTGCGGCGCGGCATTCCGTATCCTGATTAGTTAATACAATATGCTTAACTTCTTGAGGCGAATCAAAAGTGAGTAATGCGGAGTTTACTTTCACACCTCGCTTTACAAGCACATCTTGCAATCGTTTCAATTGAGGATTTATACGGTCAAATCCAGCAAATTCAATTTGTGCTGGCAATGTGCCTACACCACTTTCCAATAGGTCTAAACGCCAATTACCGTAGCGCACTGATTCCAAATATCCATTTTGCTTACAAAGCCACTGAAAACGTTTACGCCACTCCAGAAACTGTTTGGTTTCTTCAGTGGCCTCATCCATATTAATATGCAGATTCCACTCAATAATTAACCTATTCGCTTCCATTGCCGCACTTGCTAAACCAGATGCATCAAATAAGTCTTTGGCCTCATGCGACTTTAAACAATACCTAATGCTCTGCTCCCACAGCAAACTCTCTTGTAGTGAATTCAGCTCCGTGCCTGGGATATTGGCAGCATCAATCTCACCCAATAATATTGACTCATCAAGCACCTGACCCAGCCATTGTGACAAAGGCACAGCATTAAGCGGTTTCCACTTCACAATACCTTTTCGCACTTGTTCACGCTGAAAAATTCCTTGCAAGCTACGCGCTAAACGCGGCGTAGAACATAAAATCAGGCTAGAATTGAAGTGTTTAGTCATAGCAAGATTTTAACTTGGACTGATGACTAAAAACACTTAAAACAAAGAATAAAAACGGCACCGCATGGCAGATCAAAAAAACTACATCACCCCCCAAGGTCACGCCGCTTTAGAGGCCGAATTTACCCAGCTACTCAAAGTCGAGCGCCCTGAGGTTGTGCGCGTTGTTTCTTGGGCTGCAGGTAACGGTGATAGGTCAGAAAATGGTGATTACATTTACGGTAAAAGAAGGTTACGCCAGATTGATTCGCGCTTACGATTTTTAATGCAACGAATGGATGCTGCCGTAATTGTCGATCCAGCCACACAAGCCGGTCTAGAAAAAGTATTCTTTGGTGCCTGGGTAACCATGTATTCATTAAATAGAGATACTGAACATACCTACCGCATTGTTGGGCAAGATGAATTAGAACCCACCAAAGGCTGGATAAGCTGGGTTTCTCCGCTCGCTAAAGCCATGCTAGGTAAGCAAGCAGGCGATGTGGTGCGCGTACAAACCCCGACGGGTGAGGATGAGTACGAGATTCAGGAAATAAGCTACACAGAGCCTAACGATTAAAATGATGAAGAAAAATCGAGTTTCTTGGGATATTTTCTGCAGAGTGGTAGACAACTTTGGTGATATTGGAGTCTGCTGGCGCTTATCCAAACAATTAGCCAATGAACACAAACTGAACGTTCGATTATGGGTAGACGACCTACAAGTCGCTTCAAAAATCATCCAAAATCTCGACACTTCACTTCATGCTCAAACAATTGATAGCGTCACAATATATCGATGGGAAGAGTCCGCATCAGCTTTCGATGAAGTTCGCCCTGCGGAGGTCGTAATCGAAACATTTGCATGCAACCTTCCAGCTGCTTATCTAAAAGCAATGACTCTCAACAAACCTATTTGGATTAATCTCGAATACCTCTCAGCCGAAGCTTGGATCAACGACTGCCACGGCCAGCCATCAACGCACCCACAAACAGGTCTCAAAAAAACCTTTTTCTTTCCTGGATTCAACAATAAAACTGGCGGGCTTATCCGAGAACAAAACTTAAGCAAAACTCGTGATGCGGCAATCGCCATGATGAAAAAGCTACCCAGCTTACAAGTGTCATTATTTTGCTATCCAGATGCGCCAATTAAGGATTTACTCAACACCATGTCTCAAGGCAACGCCCCAGTAGAATGCTTCGTACCAATGGACTCTTATCAGCATGAAATTGCAGCATTCTTTGGTTCAAACGCTATCAATATTGGAGATACTCTCAATCAAGGCCAATTAAAATTAACCTTACTCCCCTTTCTCACTCAAGCTGAATACGATCAACTGCTTTGGTGCTGCGATTTAAATTTTGTGCGAGGGGAAGATAGCTGGATTCGAGCACTTTGGGCTAGCAAGCCTTTTATCTGGCAACCCTATCGCCAAGCAGATGATTTGCATCTAGAAAAACTAGAGGCATTTCTTAAAATTTATCTTCAGGATAATCCCTCGCAAATCCTTGCCGAATTTAGTCGAGCCTGGTCAGAGGACGGAATCACACTGTCCTTATGGAATAGACTGATTGCAGAGATTAATGAGCTGAATACTTGGACCACTCAGCGCAGCCAACACTTTGAATCACAGACCGATTTAGCCTCTACGCTAGTGATTTTTACTGAAAATGGGGTATAATGCGCGACTTTTTACACCTTCATAATTTGGTAGACATCACATGAAAACAGCAATGGAACTCCGCGTCGGCAACGTAATCATGATCGGTAACGATCCATTGGTTGTGCAAAAAGCCGAATACAACAAATCAGGCCGTAACTCAGCCGTGGTTAAAATGAAATTCAAGAACTTGCTTACTGACGCACCAAGCGAATCAGTATACAAAGCAGATGATAAATTCGAAGTCGTTGTTTTAGAGAAAAAAGATGTGACTTACTCTTATTTCGCTGACCCACTCTACGTATTTATGGACGAAGAATACAATCAGTTTGAAGTAGAAGCTGAAAACATGACGGATGCGCTTAACTTCTTAGAAGATGGTATGGCATGTGAAGTAGTATTCTACAACGGCAAGGCAATCTCAGTAGATCTTCCTAACTCAGTAGTTCGCGAAATCACTTACACAGAACCAGCAGTTAAAGGTGATACATCAGGTAAAGTAATGAAACCAGCACGCATTTCAACTGGCTTCGAATTACCAGTTCCACTTTTCTGTGACATCGGTGACAAGATTGAGATCGATACACGAACATTTGAATACAAAAACCGCGTGAAGTAAGTCATTGAATAACCTTTCACAGCAATGTGATAGTTAAAAAAAGGGCGCTTAATCTAAGCGCCCTTTTTTATTGGCTGAGTATTAAACCCAAGCTTTTATGCTTAAAGACTTAAACAACACCTTGTGGAAAGTCATAGCTATAGTGTTTACGTAATGGCTTAACAACTTCCCATTGGCTATCTAAACCAGCATGGAATGAAACCAAGTCACCGGCAACGATACGTACTGGTGTACCGCCTTTAGGTGTCACTAAGATTTCACCTTCTAATACATAAGCTGATTCTGTAGAACCGAAGTCGATTGGGAATTTAGATACTTCTTTTTCCCAAATTGCCCAGTTTGAAACGCCTAATTCTTTCAAACGTTCTGGAGTTGGTGCGTGATCAATAGTAATTTTGCTCATTATTTTTCCTATCTTTGTATATCATTAATAAAAATTTTAAAACCCGTGTTTTTTAGATTTAACAATCAGATAGTTAACATCATTCAATCACGACTTTAAGAATTCATATAAAACCGGAGCGAATTTTATCAGAAAAATAATGCCACAAGCCGAAAAAACCGTTAATATCGCTTCCAAGGGAATAATAATTCCCCCGAAATACAAGACACGTGGCTAGGTAAAGCTTTGGCAGTTGACTTAAAGCAAATTAAATAGCAAAGTATTACTGCTTGTTTTGATCATTAATCCCAAGGAGATAATAAACATGAATAAATCTGAATTAATCAACGCTATTGCAGCAAGTGCAGACCTTTCAAAAGCAGCAGCTGGCCGCGCATTAGATGCAGCGACAGACGCTATCACTACAGCACTTAAAAAAGGTGACACTGTAACTTTAATCGGTTTCGGTACATTCAAAGTATCTAAACGTGCTGCACGTACTGGCCGTAACCCACGTACTGGCGCTGAATTGAAAATCGCTGCTCGTAAAGCTCCAGCTTTCTCAGCAGGCAAAGCATTAAAAGACGCAGTTAATAAATAATTGCTGCTTAATAAAAAAGGGAGCCATTGGCTCCCTTTTTTATTATCTATATAAAATACAAATGAAAAAAGCGCCATATGGGCGCTTTTTTGACATTCTGGCGGAAGAGGTGAGATTCGAACTCACGGTGGGCGTGAACCCACGACAGTTTTCAAGACTGTAGCATTAAACCGCTCTGCCACTCTTCCGTCTTTTTTCAGCGACATATCGTTGCTAAGGGCGGCATTATAACACCAGAATTTAGTCGTCTGCTATATCTGAATCAGGAAAAAGTACATCTGTGTATCCAAATTGCCTAAGATCTTGAATTCTCATAGGATATAAAATGCCATCTAAATGATCACATTCATGCTGAACCACTCTCGCATGAAATCCACTGACCAAACGATCAATTACCTGACCATATTGATCAAAGCCCTTGTAGTGCAATCGTTGATATCTTGGAACAATCCCACGCATACCTGGAACAGAGAGGCATCCTTCCCAACCGTCTTCCATCTCATCCCCAACAAAAGTCAGCACTGGGTTAATCAGAACGGTATAAGGCACTTGTTCTGCATCTGGATACCTAGGGTTGCGCCCAACACCAAAAATAACGACTCGCTGACTCACGCCAATTTGAGGCGCAGCTATTCCTGCACCGTTCATATGCTGCATCGTATCTTGCATATCATTAATCAATGCATGCAACTCAGGCGTATCAAAAGTCCCAACAACTGCTGCAGATTGAAGCAACAGAGGATCACCCATTCGAAGGACAGGCCTAACGGCCATAACATGTCACCACTTCAGCAATCATCTGACAAACAAGAAGCATTGTTTTATCTAACACATCACTAATTTCGTCATACTTAATGCCGTGCAAACTACTTCCTCGGCCAGCTGCATAATTTGCTACAGGACAAATTGCTGCATAATTAAGGCCCTGCTCACGTGCCAAGGCTGCTTCTGGCATCCCAGTCATCCCAACAATATCAGCTCCACCACGCTCTAAACGATTAATTTCAGCCGCGGTTTCTAACCTAGGCCCTTGAACGGCTGCATAAACGCATCCATCCATCACTTGCTGATTTAAATTGGATGCTGCCAGCAAAATAAGTGCTCTTAATTTTTGGCTGTAAGGCTCAGTAAAATCAATATGTGTAACAACTTGACCGCTCTCCTCACTCAATCCATCAAAGTAAGTATTTTTACGTCCATGCGTATAATCAATAATCTGATTAGGAACGGCTATTTTTTGCGGCCCTAAATCGGGATGAATCCCACCAACAGTAGCAACAGCAACGATATCCTTAACGCCAACTGACTTTAATGCCCAAATATTCGCACGATAATTAATTCCATGAGGAGGAATAGTATGGCCATTGCCGTGCCGTGCTAAAAATACCAATGTCTTACCATTCACTTCTCCAAAGGTAATTGGACCAGAAGGCTCTCCATAAGGCGTTCTAATAATCTGACGTCTAGTAATAGTAAGATGTTCCAAGGAGCCCAAGCCCGTTCCACCAATAATACCTAACATATTTTCCATTCAAGCCATTGAGATAATAAGTAAATTGTAGCGCAATCCAATGATTATCGCGCTCATGTTTTTATGGCATACTCTAAAACACATATGAATATTAAAGCCACGACCCAAGCCAGTTTAAAGCTAGCTTCAAAACATTACGAAAATTTTCCAGTTGCATCAATTCTGCTGCCAAGAAATTTACGTGATTCAATTGGTCTGATTTACGCATTTGCCAGACAAGCTGATGATTTTGCAGATGAGGGTAATTTAAGCCCATCCGAAAGAATTACACTGTTAAATGGCTTTAAAGCTGAACTTGACTTAATCAAAGCAAAAAAAAATCCACAGACCGATTTATTTGTTGCATTGGCGGCGATGATTGAAGCCAAAAACTTAGGGCTTGATCCCTTCTATGATTTACTCAATGCATTTACTCAAGACGTCACTAAAACGCGTTATGAAAATTTTGGTGAAGTCATGTCTTACTGCCGCTTATCAGCCAATCCAATTGGGCGCTTGCTATTGAAGTTATATGGTCAAGATAGCGCAAAAAACATCGGAATGGCAGATGCCATATGTAGCGCCCTACAACTCATTAACTTCTTACAAGATATCGCAATAGATATTGAAAAAAATCGCATTTATCTACCGCAAGATGAACTCAATCACTACAAAGTGACTGAAACGCAAATCAACAAAAAAGATAATAGTGGTACATGGTCACTCATGATGGAGTTTCAAATCAATCGTGCCAGAAAACTTCTGCAAGCCGGCGCCCCGCTTGGGCTGGCACTACCAGGACGCATAGGTTTTGAAATGCGAATGATGATTGCTGGCGGTGAACGAATCTTAAAAAAACTACATCAAGCACACGGTGATATTTTTAATCATCGCCCAAGCTTAAATAAAAAAGATTGGCTGTATATGGCTTATCGCGCCGCCACCAAAAAATAAGATCCATCTAGATGACACCTAACGAATACTGCAAAGAAAAAGCCGCAGCTAGCGGATCCAGCTTTTATTACAGCTTTTTATTTCTACCTAAAGCTAAACGGCAGGCAATTACCGCTCTTTATGCATTTTGTAGAGAAGTGGACGATATCGCCGACGAATGTAAAGACGTATCAGTCGCTAGAATTAAGCTTGCTTGGTGGCGTACAGAAATCGGTAATTTATATGCAGGCAATCCTCAACACCCAGTGAGCAAAGCTTTAGCAGAGGCCATTAATCATTACCAACTCGATCAAGAACATTTTTTAGAGATTATCGACGGCATGGAAATGGATTTAGATCAAAATCGCTATGCTGACTTCAAACAATTACAACTTTATTGCTACCGTGTGGCAAGCGTTGTTGGTTTACTATCCGTGCAAATTTTTGGCTTTAAAGATCGCAAAACACTCAAATATGCTCATGACTTAGGCATAGCATTACAACTCACGAATATCATCCGCGACGTCGGCGAAGATGCACGTAGAAACCGCATTTACCTTCCTTTAGATGAACTCAAAAAATTCGGGGTGACTGAAGCTGAAATTCTCAATAGCCAAGCGTCAGATAAAATTAAAGCACTTCTAGATTTTCAGATAGAGCGTGCAGAAACTTTTTATGATCGTGCATTGCGTGAATTACCAGCAGGGGATAGAAAAACGCAACGAACAGGACTCATGATGGCCGCAATCTATCGCACCCTACTTCGTGAAATAAAAGCAGACAATCCAACACAAGTACTCAATGCCAGAATCTCATTGCCGCCACTTCGTAAGTTCTGGCTGGCATGGAAAACCTTTATAAAATATTAGAAAACCGATGGAACTTAATTCATCAAATATTAAGGTAGCTATTATTGGCGGCGGCCTTGCTGGACTTGCTGCAGCAAGTGAATTAAGTTCGCACGGAATCAAAGCCACTGTATTTGAGACCGCGCCTCAACTTGGAGGAAGGGCCAGAAGCGTTCACTGGAAAGGCCTCATCTTAGATAATGGCCAGCATATTTTATTGGGTGCTTATCATCAAACATTACGATTGATGAAAAAAATTGGATTGAATGCTGAAGAATCCCTACTGAGACAATCACTCAATCTCAACATGCTCCATGCCATACATCTAAAATCATACAAATCACTACCTGCCCCATTCAATTTATTAATGGGCTTACTGACTTGCAAAGGCTTAAACTGGTCGGAACGTTACTTAGCAATTCGTTTTTTGATTCAGCTAAAACGGATTAACTTCAAATTAGATCAAGACATACCGCTAAATGAGCTACTAAAGCGCTTTAAGCAGCCCAGCCATCTTATTCGACATCTTTGGGAGCCTTTATGCTTGGCGGCGCTTAATACACCCATAAACGCTGCTAGCTCGCAAATTTACTCAAACGTCCTAAAAGACACTTTCAATCAGAAAAAAACTGACAGCGATCTATTGTTACCGCGCAATGATTTATCAAACCTACTAGCGGAACCATTGGCAGATTTCATTAGAGCCCACCAAGGGGAAATAAAGCTTAACAGCCATGTAAAACAGCTGGAGAAAGTTAACCATGATTTTTCAGTGAATGGCTCAAACTTCACCCATGTCATTTTAGCCGTAGCACCGTTTAGACTTGCTGAGATGATCGAACCTCTAGGAGAAATAGCAGCGACTGACTTAGTGACCAAATTTACTTACGAGCCAATTTATACTGTTTATTTGCAATACCCACCTGCGGTAAAACTGCCACAAGTGATGATAGGTTTAACGCAGACAATGAGCCAATGGGTATTCGATCGAGGCCAATTGAATGGTCAAAAAGGCTTGCTTGCAGTAATTATTAGCGCAAAAGGCGAACATCAAAAGCTGACGCACGAAGCCTTGGCTAATCAAGTAATTGCTGAGTTAAAAACCGCTTTTCCCAATCTTCCGAGCCCGAAATGGCATAAGGTTATTGCTGAAAAAAGAGCGACATTTGCTTGTACTGCAAACTTAAAACGGCCACAGCAAAAAACGACTATTCAAAACTTATATTTAGCAGGTGATTATACCGAAGGCAATTACCCTGCAACGATAGAAGGCGCTATTCAAAGCGGCTTATCTGCAGCCCAATTAATTCTGCAATCATGAGACAATCTCATCAAATTTTTACATCATTCACAGTATAAGCACCATGAAAAACTACCAAGCACCAAACCAACATCTCAAAGACCGCGTTATCCTAGTGACAGGTGCAGGTCAAGGTATAGGAAAAACGGCGGCTTTAACTTTCGCACAACAAGGTGCAACATTGATTTTACTAGGCCGTAGTACAAAAAAACTTGAGGCTACTTACGATGAAATCGTCGCAGAAAAAAATCCTGAACCACTGATATTTCCCATGGACTTAGAAAAAGCGAATGAAGATGACTTTAAGGCAATGGCAGAAGGCATTTATCAATCTTTAGGCCGACTGGACGGCATCCTGCATAACGCAACACACTTTGATAACTTAAGCCCATTGGAAATTCAGACCATGGAACAATTTGATCGAATGTTCCGAGTTAACGTGACAGCACCTTTTGCACTAACTAAAGCTTGCTTACCTCTATTAACACGTGCTGCAGATGCGTCTGTTGTTTTCACATCAAATAATTCAGCACAAGACCATAAAGCTTACTGGGGTAGTCATGGCATCAGTAAAGTTGCAGCAGATGCCATGATGAAAACTTGGGCTTTAGAGCTAGAAAAACATCCCAATCTACGACTAAACACAATTGTTCCTGGCGGACTCCAAAGCCCTCAACGTAAAAAAACTCATCCTGGTGAAGTACACAACAACTTAGCAACGACAGAAAGCGTCATGCCAACTTATTTGTATTTAATGGGAAGTGATGCCAAAGGCATCTCAGGGCAAGTTTTTAATTGCTAAATTAAAGATCGCGAACTTTGTTGAGCGCTTGTTCTAAACGCTCAACAGCGAACACTTGCATGCCTTTAATAGGCTGTTTGGGTGCATTGGCTTTGGGCACGATTGCATGCGTAAATCCAAGTTTGGCTGCCTCTTTTAAACGCTCTTGACCACGCTGAACAGGTCTGACTTCTCCAGCCAAACCAACTTCACCAAAAACTATAAGTTTATTATTTAATGCTTTGTTTTTTAATGAAGAAACGATAGATAAAAGCACTGCCAAATCGACTGCCGGCTCACTAATTTTGACTCCGCCAACCGCATTAACAAAAACATCCTGATCAAAACAAGCAACCCCAGCATGGCGATGCAAAACCGCCAATAACATCGCCAATCGGTTCTGCTCCAACCCCACACACAAACGCTTAGGATTTGGTGCATGCGCTTCATCAACCAAGGCCTGAACTTCCACCAACAATGGACGTGTTCCTTCTTGAGTCACGGTAATACAAGAGCCCGCAACTTCCTCAGCATGATGTGAAAGGAATAAAGCAGATGGGTTGCTTACTTCACGCAAACCTTTTTCTGTCATTGCAAAAACGCCCAGCTCATTGACTGCGCCAAATCGATTTTTAAATGCACGTATCAAGCGAAAGCTAGAGTTAGGATCGCCCTCAAAATATAAAACGGTATCAACGATATGCTCAAGTACACGGGGACCTGCTAAAGAGCCCTCTTTCGTCACATGACCTACCAAAATAACACTAATACCTAACTGCTTAGCTGCGCGAGTTAACTGCGCTGAACATTCACGCACCTGTGCAACAGAACCAGGAGCTGATTGCAATGCCTCAGAATAAACGGTTTGTATCGAGTCAATAACCGCGACATCAGGCCGATGAGTCTGTAATGTCGCTACAATCTTCTCGAGATTAATTTCAGCCAATAAATCCAGAGAAGATGCATCCAAACCTAAACGCTTAGCTCGCATTGCAATCTGCTGCGCCGACTCTTCACCGCTGATATAGAGCGTTTTACTTTTATCACCCAAATGACAAAGCGTTTGCAACAACAAAGTGGATTTGCCGATGCCTGGGTCACCACCAATGAGGACAACGCCGCCAGGTACCAATCCACCGCCAAGCACACGGTCGAATTCAGCGATGCCAGTTGCTTGCCTTGGCGTTTCTGCTGCCTCAACCTCTTTCAATTTCTGGATGGTACTAGCTTCAGCCAACGGCGCAAAACGACTAGCACTTGATGTTTCAGCAATCGTTTCAACCAAGGTATTCCAAGCCATACAGCTTGGACACTGCCCCTGCCACTTAGGTGAAAGGCCACCACATTCAGTACAGGTATATTGAGTTTTGAGTTTTGCCATTAAGTAAGCACCCTCACAGGAACGCGTGGGGCAATCGCACACAGCAATTCATAACCAATAGTCCCAGCAGACTCAGCCACAGCATCAACAGGGACTTGATTACCCCATAACTCTACTGAAGAACCTATTGTCGCATCAGGCAGTGCGCTTAAATCAACAAATAACATATCCATGGACACTCGACCCAAGGTCTGCGTCATTAAGCCGTCAACGGCAATTGGTGTGCCATTAGGCGCATGCCTTGGATAACCATCAGCATAACCACAAGCAACAATCCCAATACGCATTTTTTTGTCAGCGGTAAACCGTTGACCATAACCAACACTCTCGCCTGTTTCTAGCACTTGTATCGCAATAATTTGACTTGTGAAATGCATAGCAGCTCGCAAGCCGAAACTAGCAGCTGATTGACCAGAAACAGGCGTTGAGCCATACAGCATTATCCCTGGGCGAACCCAATCGAGATGCGTTTCAGAAAAACGTAATATAGATGCAGAATTTGCAACGGATTTTGGATGGGATTTACCTTCGGTGACGCGATTGAATAAAGCAAAAGGAGCTGAAACGCCTTGCGCTTCATCAGCAGTTGCAAAATGCGTCATCAAAGTAATTTCTTTAACTTGCTGACATTGAGCCAAACGGGATAAAGCAGATTCGAATGCCTCGGACTTAAAGCCCAAACGATTCATGCCAGTATTCATCTTTAAATGAACAGAAACTGATTTTATGTGGCTGTTTTCAAGCATTTCCATTTGTGCTTCACAATGCACAACAATACTAATGCTTTGTTCACTGACAGTTAATAACTCATCAGCCGAAAAAACACCCTCTAACAATAGTATTTCTTGCTGATATCCCGCATTACGCAAAGCCAATGCTTCATCCAATCCCAAAACAGCAAAAGCATCTGCAGCAGCCAAGCCTTGAGCTGCGTTGAGTAATCCATGACCGTAACCATTAGCTTTAACGACTGCCATCACTTTAGATTGCTTAGCCGTAGCTTTTACAACACTTAGATTGTGGGTCAGTGCACTGCGATCAATAGTGGCTTGAATTGGGCGCATGAGTTAATAATCATCACCCATGTGGGCATTACCAGAAACGAAGTTTTCAAATCTAGTATGCTGACCTAAGAAAGTCAGACGCACGCGACCAATAGGGCCGTTACGTTGTTTCGCGATAATAATCTCTGCCGTACCCTTATCTTCAGAATCAGGGTTGTAAACCTCATCACGATAAATAAATAAGATCAAATCGGCATCTTGCTCAATAGCACCAGACTCACGCAAATCCGACATCACAGGTCTCTTATCTGGGCGTTGTTCAACACTTCGGTTTAACTGCGACAATGCCACAACTGGCACATCAAGTTCTTTAGCAAGCGATTTAAGTGAACGGGATATTTCAGAAATCTCAGTCGCGCGATTTTCGCTAGCACGGCCAGATGTGCCTGCCATCAATTGTAAATAATCGACAACAATCAAACCCAACTTGCCACATTGGCGATGTAATCGTCGTGCACGAGCACGAACATCAAATGAACTAAGGCCTGCACCTTCATCAATATAAATAGGCGCATCATTGAGCTTACCAAGGGCAGTAGTAAGGCGCACCCAATCATCATCTTCCAAATTGCCGTTACGCATACGATGCTGATCTAATCGACCCACAGAACCAATCATACGCGTAGCTAACTGTGTGGCACCCATTTCCATTGAGAAAACGGCGACTGGAAGCTTGGTATCCAAAGCAACATTCTCAGCAATATTAAGTGAGAATGCCGTTTTACCCATCGATGGACGACCAGCAACAATAATCAAATCTCCCGGCTGGAAGCCTGACGTACGCTCATCCAGATCATCAAATCCAGTTGGCACGCCAGTTACAGCACCTTGATTTTCACGTTGATACAAGAAATCAATACGATCAGCCACTGCAGGCAATAATGACTTCATATCAACAAAGCCCTGTGAACTGCGATTACCACTTTCTGCAATCTTGAAAATCTTAGCCTCAGCTTCATCCAGCAATTGCTGAGCATCTCTACCTTGTGGGTTATAAGCGCTTTCGGCGATTCCAGAACCTACTTCAACCAATTTACGCATCACTGAACGTTCACGCACAATTTCAGCATAACGGCGAATATTGGCGGCAGTTGGAGTGTTTTGAGCTAAAGCACCTAAATAGGCAATCCCGCCAACACTTGAGAGTTCAGCGCTATTTTCTAAAGATTCAGCAACGGTAACAATGTCAGCCGGACGGCTTTGTTCGATAAGTTTACAAATGTGGTGATAAATCAGTCTATGGTCATGACGATAAAAATCCACCTCGCTTAAGACATCAGCGATTTTATCTAGCGCTTCATTTTCAAGTAGCAACCCTCCAAGTACAGACTGTTCAGCCTCTACAGAATTAGGTGGGAGTTTTAATGAATCTAAGGTTTCGTCAGCCATACGCAATTATAAACTGAAACAGTGACTGATTAATGAGTAGATAAAAACAAAAAGGGCTACCGAGGTAGCCCTTTTAAATATCAAGCAATTAGCTAAATATTATGCTTCGCCCAATACTGAAACAGTGATCTCAACCACTACGTCATGATGCAATGCAACGCTAACTGGATGGTCGCCAACAGCCTTTAATGGGCCATTTGGTAAACGCACTTCAGCTTTAGCCACTTCAAAACCAGCTGCAGTTAATGCTTCAGCGATATCACCGTTACCAACTGAACCAAATAAACGACCGTCAACACCAGCTTTTTGAGTTACTTGCAATAAGTAACCAGCTAACTTCTCACCGCGTTTAGTTGCTGCAGCTAATAAATCAGCTTGTTGTTTCTCAAGAATTGCACGACGTGCTGCGAATTCAGCAATATTGCTTTCAGTTGCACGTTTAGCTTTACCTTGTGGAATTAAGAAGTTACGACCGTAACCATCTTTAACTTTAACGATATCACCAAGGTTACCCAAGTTCACTACTTTTTCTAATAAGATAATTTGCATGGTTTTCCCCTTAGTGCTTGTCAGTGTAAGGTAATAACGCTAAGAAGCGTGCACGCTTAACAGCTGAAGTCAACTGACGTTGGTATTTTGCTTTTGTACCAGTAATACGTGCAGGAATAATCTTGCCGTTTTCTGTAATGAAATCTTTTAATAGATCCACATCTTTGTAATCTACTTCTTTAATGCCCTCTGCTGAAAAACGGCAGTAGCGGCGGCGTTTGAACATATCACGTGCCATGTTAGTAATCCTTATCAATAATTTAATGTATTAATGTGCAATACCAGCTGTGCGCTCTTTAAGCTACGTTTTGCAATAAAGCCTGTCACGTTTAAATGTGTACCAACTTTAATGTGTTGTGATTTTTCCGCCAACTCACCCATGAGCATGGCATTAATTTCACATTCCACTCTACGTTGCATTCCTGCCTCAACTTGCTCAGACAGATGACGTAAAACAAAACTTAACAACGGTATTCCTGCTGGTGTATAGCGTAGCGTTTCAATTTGAACCACTTCGCCGCTTATCACTAATTGATTAGTCACCAGCGGTTGCAACTCACTTAAGCTGAAGCTTCCTCAGTTGCTGCAGCGCCCTCTTCCTTACCCAATACTGATTTAGATTTCTCTTCTTTCATCATTGGAGATGGTGCAATCACAGCTTCTTTAGTTGCCATTGTTAAATGGCGCAACACTGCATCATTAAATTTGAATGCGTGTTCAAGTTCGTCTAAAACGAATTGATTACATTCAATATTCATTAGCACGTAATGCGCTTTGTGGATTTTTTGAATTGGGTAAGCCAATTGACGACGGCCCCAATCTTCAAGGCGATGCATAGCACCACCGTTTGAAGTCACAAGTGCGCGATAACGCTCGATCATCGCAGGTACTTGCTCACTTTGGTCCGGATGGACGATAAATACTACTTCATAATGCCGCATGTAAACTCCTTTTGGATTAAAAGGCTCCTGCACAGCGAAACAGTGAGCCAAGGTGGAAAGGTCGCGATTATATATGAAAAACCATCATTAAATCTAGTATTTATTCAATCAATCATCATATTTAATGTATTTGAATCGCGGATCTTCATTAGGGGTACCCTCAAGTGCGCTTACCAAACCCTGTTCCGAAGCTACTTTAGCAGGCTGCCATTGAACCACCTCTTCAATTTTTGCAGCCAACTCAAAATCCTTGTCAGTGACACCCTTAGCGCTATGTGTGCATAGCTTAACAATCACAAAGGCATAAGAAACCGTCAAATCTGGATGATGCCAGGCCGCCTCCGCTAAATGCCCAACAGTATTCACAACCATCATTGTGGCTTTCCAGCCACTAGTCTTGTACTTTCTTCTTATCCAGCCATCCTCATAAATCCAATGAGGCAGTTGATTCGCTAACTGAACCTGAATTTCATCTGGCGTATAAACACGATCGTTTGTTTTAATTTCAGTCATATCAAATACTCACTTTCAACGCCGCTAAAGGCCCTTTATCGAAATCAAGGTCTCGCTTCAAAACTCCATCATGTTGCTTATCTATGATCCAAGTATTAAATACCTGCCCTTTTAAATAAGTCGCAAAGCAAGCATCCACCAACTGATCTCGCACTAAAACATCAACACTAATTTCCGTTTGATGCTCATATCTGGACAAATCGGACTTAACTAGTACTAAATGTTGCGCATTTAATTTAGCTGCAAGCCATGCAGCTAAGCTATCCGAGGTGACATCCCAATTCATAGTAATACTCTCATCAGCAAGCACCATCTCTGAAGGCTTCCAAACAATTGCCTTATGCTGCCATCCACGCTCAGCAATTTCCAGCTCATTAGAAGCTAAAGTCAAAGATGGATTTAACCCGCACATCAAAGTCGCATATTGATCCATCGCAACTACAGCCATTTTATGGGCGGTTGCATCATCAAGCCCCGTCATTAACTGTGACTCTCTAACGGCATCTGCAAATAAGCCTCCACCAGGCACAATCACCACTTGTCCGTCGCTAAAACTATTGAGCGCATCTAACCAACATTTAAGCGCTGGGGAGCCCAACAAACTACCGCCAAGCTTAACGACCCACATTTAGCGGCCCATCTAATTGATTGGACACGTCACATCCAAAAGCTTTAAGCAACTCAATCATTGAAGACGCTTTATCCCAAGTCTCTCGATACTCTTTGGCTAATTCAGAATCAGCAACAACACCACCGCCTGCATAAAAACGTATTTCACCGTGTGAATAAATCGCTGTCCGAATCGCAATATTAGTATCCATATTTCCGTCAAAACCAATATAGCCAATTGCACCACAATAAAGACCTCGTCGATTGGGCTCTAGCTCCTCGATAATTTCCATCGCACGTAATTTTGGCGCGCCAGTAATCGAGCCTCCAGGAAAGCATGATCGCAACAAATCAATTGCTGTCATCCCCTGCGCTAGCTTACCTGTCACGGTACTCACCAAGTGATGCACATTAGCAAAGCTTTCAAGCGCAAACATATTGTCTGCACGCACACTGCCGGTTTCGCAAGCTTTACTAATATCGTTACGAAGCAAATCAACAATCATCAAATTTTCAGCGCGATCTTTGAGGCTATTCTGCAATGATTCAGCATTAAGCTTATCTTGAGTCAAATCTAAACTGCGCGGACGAGTCCCCTTGATTGGGCGGGTCTCTACATGCCCGTTAAATACTTGCAAGAAACGCTCAGGTGAAGCCGAAAGAACATGTAATGGCGATTCATCCGATAAATTCATATAGGCCATGAATGGCGCAGGACTAATCTCCCGAAGCGCTTGATATGCAACCCAAGCATTACCCCGTGCTTGGGCAGAAAATCGCTGGGCAAGATTAACCTGATAACAATCACCCTCATAAATATATCGTTTAACTTTATCGAAAGCTTGAGTGTAGGCTTTGTAAGCCATATTAGATGACAAGGCTGAAGTCACTTCAAAAGCCGACTGATTCTCGATTAACAATGGCGCATCAAATAAAGCGCACAGCTCTGGCCAAAGAGCCTCAGTGGCCCGATCAAATCTATGCGATACCAACCAAGCACGTGACAATCGATGATCGACAACGACCGACCAATCATAGATACCCACCATCATCTGTGGAATATGCTCGGAATCAAGTGATTGAATTGGTAAAGTTTCAACTCGACGAGCCAAATCATAAGCAAAATAACCAATTGCACCACCTTCAAACGGCAAGTCCGTTTTATTTAGGTGGTAACTAGCTAATGTAGCCTTTAATAAATCAAACGGATCTTGGGCACTGAATTTGAGACCCTCTGAATCAAAAACTTCAGTTTGCCCACCATTCGTCACTAATCGAATAAAAGGATCTGCCACCATAATGTCGTAATGACCAAACTGGCTATCGGGCTGCCCACTATCCAAGAATACCGCCCAAGGCCTATCAGCGATCCGCGCGAAGATCTTTGCACTGTCACTTTGATAGGGAATTTCGTGTTTTAACATTCTCTTTTTGCCAATAAATAAGCGACTGCATAAGCTGGCAAGCAAACGCCTGCCAAATGTTGTTGCGATAGATCTTTAGCTAAAATCGTTGATGAAATGTCGACATAAGGTCTTTGCATTAGCTCAGCCAAGCCTTTCACCAAAAAACGCCCTAAACCAACGCCAATAAGGGGTGCATCATTCGTAAAATCGAACCTAGTAAAATGAGTTTCTGTCGCATCTTGTAAACGTGCCAACTGCACTGATTTAAAAGAATGCGCTAAACCAATCCAAGCACTCATTCCAGCATCCTCAACATCATGCCCTATCATACGCGCAATACGTCTAGCACTCTCCAACAAGCTTTTACCAGCTCCATCCGCCGTATCAGCAACGTCATCCTTTAATTGCAAATCACCTGTTAATCGATAAATATCAGCAGTCGTTGCAAAGTACTCAGCAGCCACATTAGTTAAAGTACCCTCAAAATTAATCCTTGAAGCCAAAGCCATTAATGGCGTGCGTAGAACACCGGTATATACCAACTCATTCTCACGCATACGGTCAGCATCACAAAAGCCTAGAACTTTTGGCAAGCTTTCAGACAACACAATAAAATCTGACGTTGTACTACCAATATCAAGCATTAAACCTTGTGTGAAGATTTGAGCAGCGTAAGTCGCACTTGCATGCCAATTAGCAGATGCAATGTATCGACTTTGCTCAGACACTGAATGAGGGGTAACGAAGCCCTGTTGGCCAGCATAAAAATACAGGTCGTCATTTAACTTTCGTTGCATCAACTCGGCAATACTCACCACACCCTCATGGCGATTAGCAAAAATATCAACCAATTCACCAGTCATCGTAATTGCATGTTGGTCAGGCATGTCATCAATATTACTTAAGATCTGATCAACAGCTTTTTCCAGCTCGTGAAGCCCTCTCCACAAAGGACAAGAAACTTGAATAGCTGATATCGCAACACCTTGCGCATTAAGCAACACTGCTTTTAAATTTGCACCACCAACATCCCATCCGATAATGTGAGAAGAATTACTCATGAAAACGACTTTGAAATATTAGTAGACACATCAACCTTATTAAATGAAATAGCAGGCACATTCAGACAATCATTATAAAACATGTCGAGTATTAGCTGCGCTGGATTGAAGCCGCATGCTTGATGCAAGCCAACATAAGAAGTTGTTAATCTCGGATTGATTTCAAGGACAGCATAACGCCATGCATCGCCATCATGATGAGCAATCAAATCGACACCGACGTACCCTGCCAAACCTGGAAGAGCAGTGACAATTTGGGTCGCCAATTCTTGAAAAGCGTCCAGATGCTCCAACAGCCCATTAACAACACTTCCGGCATATGTAAATTGCCCATCCTGCAAATCTATTTTTTGCTGGTTGCAACTAACCACAACTGCCTTGCCTGAATGACATAACATGGAAAAACTTGCAGCAGTTCCCAACTGATATTGCTGAACAATATGACTATCTTGCTTATCTTGCATCCATCCGATTAAATCATCCTCAGAATCAAAATATCTT